>ENA-OWPA01000017-OWPA01000017.1-bioreactor-metagenome-genome-assembly--contig:-NODE-17-length-307008-cov-7.480880_pt1 | contig 307008 bp, 269 predicted proteins | sample MGYA00238139_ERZ651803 | MGnify/ENA primary metagenome ERZ651803 (study PRJEB26909, sample SAMN07631231) | bioreactor metagenome | isolation source: Switchgrass digestor | place: USA: Dartmouth...
TATTATCAGCCGTCTCTCCCCATACGGGGAGAGTGGGTTGAAATGTGGTTGGACAGGATCTTATGATTTTATGTATTTGTCTCTCCCCATACGGGGAGAGTGGGTTGAAATATATGCCGACGGCTGGGCGGTTATGGATGGCTTTGGTCTCTCCCCATACGGGGAGAGTGGGTTGAAATTTTCTTGTATTGTGTCCGTGGCAAGCCCCGTGACGTCTCTCCCCATACGGGGAGAGTGGGTTGAAATTGTCCTTTTGTCTCAGCTGTTTCATTCGGCTCGGGTCTCTCCCCATACGGGGAGAGTGGGTTGAAATCAATGTGCAAATATATCATCAAAAGCGGAGAGCAGTCTCTCCCCATACGGGGAGAGTGGGTTGAAATGGGTCAATCTTATTGAGTAGCTCAAAAAATGACGTCTCTCCACATACGGGGAGAGTGGGTTGAAATCGCCTGGGCTTGTGACCAGGCCGCGCATTACCGGGTCTCTCCCCATACGGGGAGAGTGGGTTGAAATTGTTGGCCCGTCTCCATAGATCTCATACCATGTTGTCTCTCCCCATACGGGGAGAGTGGGTTGAAATCGCTCCGCGCCTGCTTCTGTGCATGTTTGCCGGAGTCTCTCCCCATACGGGGAGAGTGGGTCGAAATTAGTTAGGTCGGCGACCCTCATTCTTTTTTGCGTCTCTTCCCATTTGAAAAAACGAGATATTGCACATTATCGGATTAAGATCGCCTTCCGATAAAATATACTTTATGTTAATCATTTCCTCAATGCACAAGTTAATGAAAATCAAATGTTTGAAGTCATTTTTTCGTGGTATATTTCATCAGTGTGATAATGATTTAGATTTTAAAAATCGGAGGTAATGTATATGATGAAAAAATTTGTTTGCTCAGTATGCGGCTATGTTTATTACGGAAGCGAACCACCGGCCCAGTGCCCTCAGTGTAAAGCTCCCAGGGAGAAGTTTGTTGAAAAGGAAGATAACGTCCGTCAGTTCGCTGATGAACACAAAATAGGGATTGCACAGGGTGTTGATCCTGAAATTATAGAAGGATTAAGAGCCAATTTCACCGGCGAATGCACTGAAGTCGGCATGTACCTTGCGATGAGCCGTCAGGCAGACAGGGAAGGCTTCCCGGAGGTTGCAGAAGCATACAAGAGGATCGCATTTGAAGAGGCAGATCACGCGGCACGTTTTGCAGAACTTCTTGGCGAAGTGGTAACTGCCGATACAAAGAAGAATCTTGAGATGAGAGTCGAGGCTGAATTTGGTGCATGCCAGGGCAAGAAGGATCTTGCGGCAAAAGCAAAGCAACTCAATTATGATGCTATACATGATACTGTCCATGAGATGTGCAAGGACGAAGCAAGACATGGTAAGGCTTTTGAAGGCCTGCTGAAGAGATATTTCGGAAAGTAATTACATAAAAATTGCATATTGAAAAGCAAGCCTCTGGCAGTTGGTAAGGCAGCTGCCGGGGGCTTTTTGTGTTTATAGTGTTTTAACAATATTCGAATTTGCGGCGATATTTCTGTTTAATATTTTATATTGGCAAATTTTATATTAAAATAGTAAGATGAATTAAATGCATGCTAGCTGTATCGAGCACATGGAAAGCCTGGGTATATACCACTGTCAGTACCAGAATCGTTGTTTGCTGCATGTTTGCGACATCAGCTAATATATAACTTTAAGGGAGATCAAAAATGAAAAACGAGATAGAAAAAAACTGGGATGATATGGCCAAAGCATATGAAGATTTTACAGAAGATGCTGATTCATACAGTTATGCAATCGAATGGCCCTGTATACGGGAAATGCTGCCGCAGCTGAGCAATAAAAGAGTCCTGGATTTGGGGTGCGGTACAGGACGGTTTTCTTTCCTTTTCGAAAAAGAAAATCCGCTTTCTGTTCTGGGAGTTGATATTTCAGAGAGTATGCTCAGTATTGCAAGGGAAAAAGCTAAGAGCAGAGGTTCAGAAGTTAAGTTTATCCAGGCTGATATCAGCAAGCCGGATATGTATATCAATAAAAAATTCGATTTCATATTTTCATCTACAACATTTCACTATATAAAAGATATCAAAGGGCTGTTCTGCAATATCTTTGGTGCCCTGGATAATAACGGTGTCTGCATTGTTTCGCTGATGCATCCGGTTTATACTGCACAGTATCCTGTTGATAAAAATGGAGAATTTCCGTCTGATGATGAATGGGTCGTAAGATATCTGGACAAGAGCAAAAGGGCATACGTTCAGCCGTGGATAGAATTCAATGATAATATCGAAAATTTCCTGAGCACGAGTTATCATCATACGGTGAGCGACTATTTTAATGCCATTATTGATGCGGGGTTCAGGATTGAAAGAGTAGAGGAACCATACCCGCCGGAAAGCTGGAAGCAAAAATTCTCCAACCGTTACAATGCATTTATTGAAACGCCGAGTTTTATGGTTTTAAAGTTGACAAAATAAAGAGATATCGAGTTTGCAAGGAAAAGATATCGATTCCGGATTAATACCACAGGCGGGATAGCGCCGTAAGCAGATAGACTACTGCCTTGGCTGTATCGCGCCGTATTACTATGATCCCTGTTTCAACAGGATTGCCAGGAGCATCGCTGATCTTTTGGTTATTGTTGTTCAGGGGTCATAGTTTTTAAGGAATGATTTTGCTATGAAATAAATTTACATTAACGTTTCCATCTGGACTGAACTGCATTAAAGAGTTCTGAACATCAGTTCTGTTCACTATGCCTGTTCTGATACGGCATCATATCATATTATAATATCAGGTTATTCCGTATACCGTGACAAAGTCAAATGCCAAATTTTGTTAAGGAAATAAAAATAGTTTCACATTGACTTGAAAAGTAGCAGTGATGAGGGCTATAATTTAAAAGATTGCGCAAATTTAAGATTACGATAAATTGTAAGAAGGTATATATTTATAAGGAGTTTTGCAAAGCAAAATACAGGTATCGCTGTAAAAAACATATAGCAACTGACATGAACAGATAAGACAGAAAGCAAATAACGCAGATAAAACAGATAAAGCAAGACAGAAACAAAACGATAGTGAGGTCAATAGAATATGAGAAAAACGAAAATCATATGCACCCTTGGTCCGGCTGTTGAAAGTGAACAGATGCTGAGGGATCTAATAACTGAAGGAATGGATGTGGCAAGGCTGAATTTCTCTCATGGCAGTCACGAGGAGCATTTAAAAAGAGTTGAAAAGCTTAAGAAGGTCAGAAAAGAGATGGGAAAGCCTGTCGCTCTGCTTTTGGACACCAGAGGACCAGAGATAAGGATCGGACAGTTTGAAAACGGCATGGCAGAACTTCATCAAAACGACGTATTCACATTGACCACGGAAGAAATTACAGGCAATAAAGAAAAGGTTCACGTTAACTACAGGAATCTGCCCAAAGTTGTTAAAAAAGGCGACAGAATACTTATCGATGACGGCCTGATAGAACTGATCGTAATTGAATGTACACAGACAAATGTTACATGCAGAGTAATGAACTGCGGTGTCATCAAAGATAACAAGAGTGTCAATGTACCGGGTGTAAAACTGGACATGGCTTATCTCAGCGAGAAGGATAAACAGGATATCCTTTTTGCCGTCAGAAATGATTTTGATTTTATTGCAGCTTCGTTTACCAGGACAGCAGAAGACATAACTGATATCAGGAAATTCCTTAAAGAGAATAATGGCCAGGATATCAAGATCATAGCTAAGATAGAAAATGAAGAAGGCGTAAACAACATTGATGAGATCCTTGAAGTCAGTGACGGGATTATGGTCGCCAGAGGGGATATGGGCGTTGAGATCAACTATAATGAGCTTCCGCGGATTCAGAAAATGCTCATAAAAAAGGCCATGTATTATGGAAAAATATCCATAACTGCAACTCAGATGCTGGATTCCATGATCAGCAGGCCAAGACCTACCAGAGCCGAGATCTGTGATGTCGCCAACGCCATTTATGACGGGACCAGCGCTATAATGCTTTCAGGTGAGACATCAGTGGGAAATTATCCTGTTGAGAGTGTAAAAACTATGGCCAAAATCGCGGAAAGCACTGAAGCTGCGATCCATTACAAAAAGCGCTTTAAGCAGATGGAGGTACCGGAATCTGCTTTGAATGTACCCAATGCCATCAGCCGCGCTACATGCACTACGGCTCATGATCTCGATGCAGCTGCAATTATAACGCTTACACTATCCGGCAGCACAGCCAGGATGATTTCAAAGTTCCGTCCGATGTGCCCGATTATAGGTTGTACTACAAATGAGAAGGTGTGCAGGCAATTATCCATATCCTGGGGAGTTACGCCTATTTTGTTCGAGAAAAAATCAACAAGCGATGAGCTTTTCGAACATGCCATTGAGAAAGCCCTGGAGACCGGCATAGTAAAATATGGGGATCTGGTGGTATTGACTGCAGGAATGCCGTCGGGAATGCCGGGTTCGACCAATACCATAAAGGTTCATATTATCACGCCTTATGAGGACGGCCATACTGATAATGCTTTTGCAAAATAAAATAAAGAACGGAAGCAATACTGGGACAGCAGCTCTGCATACAACTGAATACCTGCAGGATCTGTGACTGTACAGTCAGTTTAAAAGCTGTAAATTACGTACTTGCATGGCTGTATTTGTATACCTGATAAATATGAAAAATGGAAGCAAAAATGTTCTGATGAACGTCATATTATATCAGAGAACTGCGATTCTGCCAAAGATGAGCGGTAAGCAGCGGACAGATATGCTGATGCGATGGATAAGGTCTGCCGTTGGTGGATACTGGTCAAATTTGAACAAATTGATTGATGGCACTTGCAATATACAGTTTTTTGCAGCTAATATAGTAGTGTGAAATGATTTGTTGCTTCATAAGGAGGAGTTGCAGATTTGATTACACAGAAGGAAATTGCCGAGATGTGTGGTGTTTCCGTATCGACTATATCAAACATTCTGAACGGCAAACGCAAGGTGAGTGAGGCTACCAGACAGCGGGTGCTGGAGGTTGTAAAACAGACAGGCTATCAGCCGAACTATTTTGCTCAGGGAATGCGCAAGCAAAAGACGAATATTATAGGCATCATCACTGAAGACCTGCTCCAGTTCAGTTCTCCTCCTATTATTGAAAGGATCATGGCATACTGCGAAGACATGAATTACAGGACTATCCTGATCAATATGCGCATGTATGACAAATGGAAAGATACATGGTATAACGATGAGCAAAAGCTGCAGTCCGTTTTGAAGCCTGCTATTCAGGAGCTTCTTTCCATAAAGGTGGATGGTATCCTGTACGTCGCCGGACATGGCAGGGTCGTCAATTGTTTCCCCGATGACTTTGCAATTCCGGCAATTGTTGTATATGCCTACTCCAGGTCGCCCAAGTTCATTTCTGTGGTAATCGATGATGAAAAGGGCGGCTATGACATAGCCAATTATCTTATCTCCAGGGGACACCGTAAAATAGGAGTTCTCGCAGGAACACAAGACAATCTTCACACTCAGAAAAGGTGCATCGGATATCAGAAGGCACTTTATGAAGCACAGATCCCGTATAATCCTGACTGGGTCAGGTACGGCGACTGGAAAAGACGGTCCGGATATCTGGAAGCAGAGAATCTGATCAGGCAGGGTGTTACGGCCATTTTCTGCATGAATGACGATATGGCTGCAGGCGTATACGATTACATGTATGAAAAGGGCATTAAGCCGGGTGAAGATATATCAATAGCCGGCTATGACAACATGGAAATTTCCGGCTACTTAAGGCCTGCTCTTACAACAAACGAACTTCCTTTCTCCGAAATCGGCAGGAGATCGGCAGAACTAATGATAAACTTACTGACGCAGGACAAAACAGAAAGTCCGGCAGGAAACATCATAAAGATCCCGTGCAGGATAATCGAACGCAATTCCGTCGAAAATGTCTGATATAAATATGGCTAATTGTTATTGACAGACTTTTTCAGAAAGACATATACTATTACTTGGTAAAACGATTGACCAAATTTGCAGTGACAGGATCCATGATACGTTCTCCGGAAAACAATACGAAATACACCTGACAATACGAATGTACCTGAATGGAATCACCGAAGAGAGGGCATCAGTATTAACTAAGTATTATTTTATGAAAGGATTGACATTATGGCGCGAATGATTTTGAATGCGGATATCAGGAAAGGGAAAATCAGCAAAAATATTTACGGCCATTTTTCGGAACATCTGGGCAGATGTATCTACGGAGGAATATGGGTCGGCAAAGATTCCCCCATACCAAATACCGACGGGATACGCAATGATGTGATTGAAGCATTGAGGAAAATGAAAATACCTGTTCTCCGCTGGCCCGGAGGCTGCTTTGCCGATGAATACCACTGGATGGACGGAATCGGGCCATATGATAAGAGGCCCAAGATGGTAAACACTCACTGGGGCGGTGTTACGGAAAACAATCACTTCGGTACTCACGAATTTATGAGGCTGTGCGAACTTATCGGAGCTGAGCCGTATATATGCGGTAACGTGGGCAGCGGTACTGTAAGGGAAATGCAGCAGTGGGTAGAATACATAACTTTTGACGGTGAATCGCCCATGTCAAATCTGAGGAAAGCCAATGGCAGGGAGGAGCCGTGGAAGCTTACCTATTTCGGCGTTGGCAATGAAAACTGGGGATGCGGCGGCAACATGAGACCGGAATACTATGCTGATGAATACCGCAGGTATGCGACATATATAAGGGATTTCGGCAACAATAAAGTATATAAGATAGCATGCGGACCAAACGCCGGTGACTACCGCTGGACAGAAGTATTGATGAGAGAAGCTGGAAATATGATGCAGGGATTGAGCCTGCACTACTACACGGTTCCTGGAGATTGGACCAATAAGGGGTCTGCCGTTGATTTCAACGAAAAAGAATGGTTTGTCACCATGAAGAAAACGTTGTATATGGAAGAACTGGTTACGCGCCATTCTGCCATTATGGATCGGTATGATCCCGACAGGAAGGTCGGACTGATCGTAGATGAGTGGGGAACCTGGTATGATGTTGAGCCGGGGACCAATCCGGGATTTTTGTATCAGCAGAATACATTGCGTGATGCACTGGTAGCCGGCATCAATCTCAACATATTCAACAACCATTGTGAAAGGGTAAAAATGGCGAACATTGCGCAGCTTATTAATGTGCTGCAGTCTGTCATACTGACGGAAGGCGAGAAGATAGTACTTACTCCCACATATCATGTATTCGATATGTACAAGGTACATCAGGAAGCAGAAATGCTGCCCGTTACGCTGGAAAGCGGAGAATACCGCTTTGGCGATGAGTCCATACCACAGGTCAGCGCATCCGCTTCAATAGATGCAGAGGGAAAGATTCATATTTCATTATGCAATCTCAGTCATATGGATACTGCAGATATCAATTGCTCATTAAGAGGATGCAGAGCTTCGAAAGTGAGCGGCACAATATTGACTGCACCTGTTATGAATGCTCATAATACATTCCGGGATCCTGACTGTGTCAAGCCTGAATCTTTCAGCGGCGCAGCCATAAAAGACGGGGCTCTCAGTGTATCAATGCCGCCTATGTCGGTAGTAGTCCTGACAGTGGAATGAGGGTTGCTTTGCTGACCTGACCTGTATTTGTAATGCTGGATACTGTATAATAAAAAACTGAATACAGGTACTTGAATACAGTTGTGCATGTATATCTGAAAAAATCCTGCGCCAGTCTGCCGTTGACAGTCATTAATGCTCAAAAGCGGCGTGACGCAGGATTTCTGATGCTTTATGGTTAATAGTTTTGCTGTAAAGAGTGGACTCCATTTATTTCCAAACAGCACCCATTTGTTTTCCGAACTGCATTTTCTTACTTATAAAGACCGAACAGCTTCAGCAGCTTTTGCCAGAACGTCAGCCTGACAGGTCCGGGAGCCGGTGAGTTTTCAGCTTTCGTGATGCTGACAGGGCTTGTCTTAAGCACAAATTGCACTGAGGTGACGCCGGTATTCTTTTCTGATACAAATGAAACGGTCTTTCCGCCGGCACCAGATATCGACTCGAGTATTTCGTTTATCTGTTTTTCTATCCGGGAATCGATATCAGCTGTTCCATCCCTGAACTGTTTTGTTCCGTTTTTATATGATGCAAGACCGTCACGCAGTTTTCCCGCAGCTCTGTTAAGCTCTGATGCGGCATTGTACAGGTCATTTGCGGACTGTGACATCAGGGAAGATGAAGCCCTGAATGCAGATGTTCCTTCCGCCAGTTCAAAGGCTCCCTGCCCGAGCTTAACCACACCCTGGAAATATTTCTTCAGGCCCTGTGTAAACTGTACGGTATTGTCCAGTTGGCTTTTGACGTCAGCCAGGTGTGGTATGGAAGATAACACCTTGCTGTAATTATCAGGTGTCAGTTCGGGAATTCCCAGCCCCAGTTCGGCCAACCTCGAATTGACAGCATCAAAAGCAGCCTGCTGCATGGCCGATGCTCCTGCTGATAATGCATCGTTCTGCTTTGCCAGCTCGTCAAGGCCGCTTTTTAAGGCAACAGCCCCGGTATCCAACCCGGCGGCGCCGTCAGGCAGTTGATCAAGCCCGTCTCTAAAGGTCTTAAGTCCGTCTGTATATTTCTGCATCCCTTCCGCCAGCTGGCTGATTCCGTTCAGAAGGCTGCCGGCACCGCTATCAAGCTCATTTATTGCGCCGGTTAGTTCAGAGATTTGCCCGGTAAACTCATCTGTGTCGACTGGTATTTCAAAAGCCATTTTTATGCCGTTTATTGTGACCGGGTCCATTTCAAAATTCCGGACATCCGCAGTCAGTGATATGTTCGCGTTGCTTCCGGGTAATGCAATATATGATAGCTGCTTTTTTCCTCCGGCCTCAGCAATGGTTGCACTGTCAGACTTAATATTGGTACATAGCCTGCTGTTCAGGGTAACTGCGATTTGCAGCGCATAGTTATCGAAAAAAGTACGGCCGATATCTGTATTCCGCCTTACCGAAATTTCCATCCTGAGAGAGCCGCTTTTTCCGGCAAGCTCGCTGCCCGATACTTCCTTGCCGTCAATATAGTACTTTATGTCAAAATCCCAGGGCAGCTCTCTTTTTGCAAGGGTCCCCTGGTAGCAGAACCTGTCGGGGACAGCGGATACAGTTATCTGATCTTCATTTATTTCGATTTTTTCCGATGAAGTCATATTGCGTACTTCTGTATAGCTTCCATAATCAGTGACAGGGCCGCCGCCGGAGAAGATATTGACAGCATACAGCTTATCGACTGTTCCGTCCGTTCTCAGGATGCCGTAAATGACTTCTTCTTTTGGCGTTGCATTGCTTTCGGAAAATGAAGCTGTCGGGTATGTAAACAGCAATAATGACATAACAATTACAAAAATCAGTTTTTTTGTTTTGCTCACGCTTTGTTCACGCTCCTTCTCCTGAATTTTATTTGCCGGGTTTCTGGTTCACAATCTTTTTCAGTCATAGTTTTCAAGTGCCGGCATCTTTATTATGCTTTTTTATTATGGCTTTCTGAATTAGTCCATCGAACAACACCAGCAGAGCCGGAAGAACGAGCGCAACCATGGCCAGTGACAGCAGAGTGCCTCTGCCCAGAAGAGTACCCAGATCAGATATGATTGGGTTCGAAGCCGTAAATGCCAGAGCAAAGCCCGCGGTTGAAAGAATGGCTGCAGATGTCAGTATCGATATCAGGTTGTCCCCTATTACTGCCTGCATGGCTTCCCTTTTGAGCATTGTCTTCCTGTTGTTTAAATAAGCATTGGTAAATAATATTGCGTAGTCAACGGTTGCACCAAGCTGTACTGTACTTATGATCAGGTAACCTATGTAGCTTAGCGGTTTTCCGGCAAAGTACGGGAATGAAAGGCTTATCCATATGGCATTTTCAATGGAAAAAATCAAAAACAGCGGCAAAACGGGAGAGCGGAAGGTTATGAGCAGTACGGTGAATATGCCTGCAATTGCTGCCAGGTTTATACGCTGTGTGTCTGCTGAAACTACCTGCTTCATATCGTAAAGCGAAGCGCTCGTCCCTGCAAGGTAACTGGTGTCATAATACTTTGCGGCAGTTTCCGTTATGGCCCGGACCATATCAAAGGCATCATCGCCTTCTTCTTCTGTGTCAGTGTAAAGCATGATACGTGCATAATGTTCAGAATAAAACTGTGCGGCTGTTTCTTCCGGAACAAACTCCGGCGGTATCTCTGCTCCAACTGACGTAACGTAAGATACGACGGCTGTTACATGAGAAATATCTGCCAGATCATCACAAAGTTCTGCTTCCTTTCCGGCGTTTTCCTTTGGAACAAGCAGTACAAGTAAGTTTTCACTTCCGAAGCTGTTTTCTGTAAGTGCGGCGTCCCTGCCTGCCCGGGAAGCATTGGCGATACTGGCTGCTCCATATGAGAAATCTGTGCCCGACTGGGCCAGGAAACATGGTACAGCGGCTGCAACCGCAAGGATCAGGCAGGGTATCCTGACTATCATTAGCAGCTTTCCTGAATTTTTCAGGCTCGGTATCAGCTTACGGTGTCTTGTTTTGTCAATCAGCCTGTAAAAACTCAGAGTTAAGGCCGGCAAAAACACCATTACGGAGATAAAGCTGAACGTGACGCCTTTGAGCAGGTTGAGCCCAAGGTCTGCGCCAATTCTGAAACGCATCAGCAGCAATGCAGCAAAACCTATTACTGTTGTAGCTGCACTGGCTGCCACAGAAGGAAAGGATTCCCTGATTGCCAGCATCATTGCTTCGGCAGGTTCGTTTGACTTGCGGTGATGACTGAAACTGTGGAGCAGAAAAATTGCATAATCCAGTGATACGGCAAGCTGAAGTACGGGGCTGACAGTAAGCGTGATATAGGAAATTTCCCTGAACATGATATTGGTTCCCATATTGATCACAACTGCAATACCTATACTTGCGAGAAACAGTGCGGGTTCTGCCCAGGATCCGGTGGACAGTATCAGAATAATGATAATTATCGGAAGCAGCAATGACATTGCATTCAGCACTTCAGAAACTGACATCGACTGTGTCTGTGCCATATTTACCGCTTCTCCCGAGACCGCGTTTTTTTCGCCTATCAGTTCACAGACGGCACTGACTACACTGCTTTCTTTACCGTTTTCGATAGTCAGTGACAACAGTGCATTGTTATCTTTATAATAATTCCTGACAATTGTGTCATCCAAAAATTCCAGCGGAACCGATTTAATTGTGTCCAGCCCCAGCACATCGTCGAGCCAGCTTACAGAAACCACCCCGTCTATAGCTGCCAGCTTTTCTTTATATTGAAGCGCTTCAAGTACCGATACATCGGTAAGCAAAACCCTGGCATTGGGTATCTGATCACTGAACTCCTTTTTGATTATTTCGACAGCGGTCGTGGACTGTGCATCCTTTGGCAGATATTCTGCCATGTCATAACTGACCCGGACCTGTAAAGCGAGGACGGCACAGACAGCCGCTGTTGCCAGGAATACTGCAATTATGCCTTTATTATGTTTGATTACCTTCTCTGTAAATGTATCCAGGAGAATCCCTCCTCTATAACATACACAATGTCGGAAAAGTATCATATTATAAGTTTAAATACATGATGAATAAAATTCAACAAACAGATGATTATTATATGTATGTTTCTAAACAAAAATATGGAAATGTGTTTGGCATTTATCAAATTATGAAAAATTGAGGAGATACAGATATCAATTCTGCGGTGCCCGTGACAATAATGTCGTGAGCAGCAGATATTGGTATGATTTACGCATATCTACATATGCTTACCTGCGCAACTTGTGCATTTGTCAGTATTTATGAACGTGATAGAGATTATAAGTGATATATGTAAATTCATCAGATAAATTTGGTTGACATAGTGGTATAAATTATGTAATACAGTTATAACAAGTTTTTCCCCGAACATTATATAGTCAATTTAATAACCGATAAAGGGCAAACTCAGCGAAAGCTGGGGACGCAAAGCCATGGGTCTAAAGCTGTGGACAGCCAAGACAGCCAGGTTGCCGTTAAGTAATTGTTTTTTACGAATGAAGTCAGCAGGCAGCAACTTTGTGCCTGCATTTTTTATATACAAAGGAGGAGAAACAGTATGAAAAGTGTACTTGTCGTAGATGATGCAAGCTTTATGAGACTGGCCCTGAAAACTATGCTTGAGAAAAATGGTTACAGTGTAATTGCAGAGGCGGAAAATGGTATTAAGGCAGTGGAAAAATATAAAGAACATCATCCTGATATTGTTACACTTGATATAACAATGCCTGAAATGGACGGCATCAGTGCTCTTAAAGAAATCCTGAAATATGACCCGAAGGCAGTTGTTATAATGGCATCTGCGCTGGGCCAGGAAGTATACATAAAGGAAGCAATACTCGCGGGCGCAAAATACTTCATTGTAAAACCTTTCAAGGAGGAACACATCGTCCCAGTTCTCAACAAAGTCCTGGCTGACAGCAAACAATAAGTTGACAGCAAACAATAAAATGAGGTGATTTGATTGCAGGACCATACTCAGGAACCTTTGCTGGAGATGTTTATTTTTGAAACATACCAGTTGCTGGAGCAAATGGAAAATCTTATTATCAATATTGAGAAATCAGGTCATGTTGATCAGGATGAAATAAATGAAATATTCAGGATAATGCATACTATAAATGGATCTTCCGCAATGATGAACATTGGAAGTATATCTTCTGTTGCTCATTCAGTCGAAGATCTTTTCTATATTCTTCGGGAGAACAAAACCATTGATTATGACCAGTCAAAAGTTTCAGACATTATCCTGGAAAGTATCGATTATATAAAGGAAAAAATCGGCATGATAGACAGCGGTATGCCCGATATTTCCGATGACGGGCCGCTCACCGGCAAAATAAGGGATTTTATTTCAGAAATCAGCGGACAGTCAGAAGGCCAGAAGGTTGCGGCAGCTGTTGCAGATGGTCCCGGGTCTGCTGCAGAAGCAGATGATAGTGACAGGACAAATCAGCCGGGGAATCTCAGGGCCTACAGCTGCGTCATATTTTTCGAGGATAACTGCGGAATGGAGAGTATTCGTGCTTTTTCACTGATTCATAACCTGAAAGATATAGCATCGGATATCAGCCATTCTCCTGAAAACCTCACAAGTGATTCTGATGCAGACAGGATCATACATACTGACGGGCTGAAGTTAAGGTTCAAGACAGAGCATACGTATGAAGAAGTTTATAATTTCCTTTCACAGACTATATTCCTCAAAAAAATTGAACTGACTGAGATGACTGGTGAAACTGATGACAGCAGGGATGACAGCCGCAGTGAAAGCAGCAGCCGGAGCGCTGCCGTTTTACCTGAGCAGAACGACAGCCGCAAAGCAGATCTGCTTCAAAATACGGTGAATAATGATGCATCCGGCCGGATAACTGCTTCACACCACAGTATTGTCAGCGTAAATGTTGCAAAACTTGACAAACTCATGGACCTGGTGGGTGAACTTGTTATATCAGAAGCGATGGTAACCCAGAATCCCGACCTGGACGGGCTGCACCTGGACAATTTTCAAAAAGCTGCAAGGCGGCACAGAAAAATAATCAGTGAGCTCCAGGACATTGCGATGTCAATAAGAATGGTGCCTCTTTCAGCAACATTCCAGAAAATGAACAGGATCGTGCGGGATATGAGCAGGAAACTGGACAAGGATGTAAAGCTGGAGATAATCGGAGAAGAAACAGAAGTTGACAAAAACATAATAGAGCACATATCTGATCCATTGATGCATCTTATCAGGAATGCCATCGATCATGGGATAGAGTCCAGAGAAGAAAGAAGGGCCAAAGGAAAACCCGGAACCGGTACTGTGACACTGGAAGCCAAAAATGCCGGAGGCGACGTTTTAATAATTGTCAAAGATGACGGCAGAGGACTCGACAGGCAGAAAATTATCGCCCGGGCAAAAGCAAACGGGCTTGTCAGCAGACCTGAAAATGAGCTGACAGATAAAGAGATATTTTCTTATGTTTTTCTTCCCGGATTTTCAACGAAGGAAAAAGCTACTGAGTTTTCAGGCCGCGGCGTAGGCATGGATGTCGTTGCGAAAAACATAGGGGCTGTAGGCGGGAATATTTCATTAAACAGTGTTGAGGGGAAGGGTACTGTAATAACGATAAAAATTCCGCTGACCCTTGCGATAATGGATGGTATGACAATCGCAGCAGGCGATCACAGGTATACTATACCCACATTATCAATAAGAGAATCATTTAAGGCAAAGGAAACGGATGTGTTCAGGGATCCTGACGGCAATGAGATGATTATGATACGTGGGGAGTGTTATCCTGTCCTCAGGTTATATGAGATTTTTAAGATAAGTACAAGTGTCACCAATATTGCTGACGGGATTATTGTTATGGTCGAAAATCAGGGCAAATGCCTATGTTTGTTCACTGATGAACTTATAGGGGAACAACAGGTTGTTGTAAAGGCATTGCCTGATTATATTAAAAAATTCAGAAAAGTAAAGGGGGTTGCCGGCTGTACATTGCTTGGAGACGGAAGTATAAGCCTGATACTCAATATTGGCGGATTAGTTGAATTTTAATGCCTGGAGGAGATGAAAAAATATGGCGGATGTTGTTGATAATGAACTTGAAATGGAAGAAGATACGCAGAAGGGGAGGTATCTGACATTCTCGCTTGGACAGGAAATATACGGTATAGAAATAAGCTATGTTACGGAAATCATAGGGATCCAGGCTATAACCAAAATACCTGAACTGCCGGAGTATGTAAAAGGTATTATCAATCTGAGAGGAAAGATAATTCCTGTGATAGATGTTCGGCTTAGATTCAGAAAGGAGCCCAGAGATTATAATGACAGGACATGTATTATTGTAATCGAGATTAAAAACATATCAGTCGGGTTGATCGTTGACAGTGTCGCAGAGGTACTCAGGATACCTGACAGTGAAATTGTAGACCCGCCTCAGTTAAATAAAGGCTGCAATAGATATATAAAAAGCATAGGTAAAGTCGGAAACGAAGTTAAACTGATTTTGGATTGTGAAAAGCTGATGTCTGAAGAAGAATTGGATGATCTGAACGAAGTTGTGTAAATTACTTAAAAAGGAGTAATTAATATGAAATGGTTCTATGATCTTAAAATAGCAGCGAAACTGGTAATATCTTTTGTACTTATTGCACTTATTACAGGAGTTGTCGGTATAGTCGGTATCATGAATATTAACGATATCAATGAAGCCGGCACTATACTTTATGAAGAATGTACCCTTGGCATAGAGCATATCGGTGAGATATCTGAATATGTGCAGAGACTCAGATTCAATTCTTTGCTGTTAACAATAACTGATAACGTGCAGGAACGTCAGGAAACAAGAACCAAGATCGATCAGTTTATTGATGTTGTGGATTCTAACATGGATAGCTATGAAGCAATCATCGCAGCAAGTGATATAAAACTTGAGACATTTGAGAACGGACGTACTGTTTTTAATGAGGTAAGCAGCCTGTGGGATCAATACATGAGCTATTTGCAGAAGTTTAACGAATATATCGACAGAGGACAGTATGAAGAAGCTGAAGAAGTCATACTGATTGAAGCAGATACTGCAGGTGATGATTTAAGAACGACCCTTGAGGAACTAAGGGAAATATGCACAAAACTTGCGAGGGAAGTGGCGGATAATAACAGCGCGTTGGCCGGCAGAAGCGCAACCATGATTATAATAGTGTCTGTTGTAAGTGTTATTGTTGCCTTGCTGCTTGGCCTGTTTATTTCCAGGATAATGAGCGTGCCGGTCAAAAAGATGGTTATTGCAGCCGATAAGCTGGCCCTTGGCGAGATCGACGTGAATCTTGATATTGATACCAGAGATGAAATAGGTACCCTTGCAAAATCCTTTGAAGCCCTGATAGAAAGCACAAAGGAACAGGCACTTGCTGTTGAGAGGGTGGCCTCAGGAGACCTTACAGCTGAAGTCAGAATCAGGTCAAAGAATGATCTGCTTGGTACAAAAATGGCAGAATTGCTGGAGAAGCTCAATGATGATTTCTCCAATATAGCTTCGGCTGCTGAGCAGGTTGCGTCAGGATCCAGGCAGATATCCGACCTGAGTATGGAATTGTCGCAGGATGCAACCGAACAGGCCAGCTCAATCGAAGAACTGACCGCTTCTCTTGAAGAACTGTCTTCCCAGACCAAACTAAATGCGGAAAATGCCGATAAGGCAAATTCATTTACTGAAAATGCTAAATCCAACGCTGAAAAAGGAAATGCCCAAATGGGAGAAATGCTTAAAGCAATGGATGATATCAGCGTTTCTTCGAGAAATATCAGCAAGATCATTAAGGTTATTGATGATATCGCATTCCAGACTAATATACTCGCGCTGAATGCAGCTGTCGAAGCGGCAAGGGCAGGTCAGCACGGCAAGGGTTTTGCTGTTGTGGCGGAAGAAGTCAGGACGCTTGCCGCACGTTCGGCCAATGCAGCTAAAGAAACCACTGATCTGATTGAAGGTTCCATCAAAAAAGTAGAGGATGGCACAAAGATTGCCAGGGATACAGCAGAAGCTCTTAATAAGATCGTTGATGAGGTTGAAAGGGTAGCTTCACTGGTAAGCGATATTGCTGTTGCATCTAATGAACAGGCAGCGGGCATTTCTCAGATAAGCCAGGGCATCATGCAGGTATCACAGGTTGTACAGACCAACTCAGCAACTTCTGAGGAAGGAGCATCAGCAAGTGAGGAGCTGGCAAGCCAGGCAGAAATGATGAAGGATATGGTAGCGAAATTTAAGCTCAGGAGAGTTAATAAGACTTATTATACAAAAGCCGATACTGAAAAGCCTGTTCATACCGGAGAAGATTACAGCGCATCAGATACAAAAGGCGATGTGAAAGGGGCTCAGATCGTGCTCAGTGACAATGAGTTTGGAAAGTATTGAACTTTGCAGCCCTTCCACAGCACAACGCATAATACAGAAACGGCAGGGTCCGGTGAATTCGGCCGGATCCTGCCTGCAGTACAGAGGTGAATTTTACGTTAAGCATTACAAATGAAGAGTTCCGGCAGCTTGCTGATTATATACGAAGATGCTACGGTATAAATCTGAAGGAAGAGAAAAAAGCTCTGGTAATCGGAAGACTGCAGAATGAACTTATGCAGAAAAATATCAGCAGCTTTACCGATTATTTCAGGTACATTACCACAGATAAAACGGGGGAAGCACTTGTTGCATTAGTTGACCGCATAACTACCAACCATACCTATTTCATGAGAGAGGCAGAGCATTTCAGGTTTTTCAGGGACGTTGCAGTGCCATATCTCAGAAAAACTGTAAGAAGCAGAGACCTCAGGATATGGAGTGCCGGATGCTCTACAGGCGAGGAACCCTATACTCTGGCAATGATACTTGATGAAACGCTGTCAGACGATATACCGAAATGGGATAAAAGAATACTGGCTACCGATATATCCGGAAAAGTGCTGGACAAAGCGCGAAACGGGATATATACCAGCGACGAAATCACATCCATTCCGGCGGCCTGGAAAACCAGGTACTTTAAAAAACTTGATAATGACAAAGTTATGGTTGCGGACAGTATAAAAAAAGAAGTCATATTCAGAAGATTCAATCTTATGGATCCGGTATATCCGTTTAAGAAAAAATTCCATGTAATTTTCTGCAGAAATGTAATGATTTATTTTGATGCTAAAACGAAAAAGGAACTGATCAATAAATTTTATGAAAATACGGAATATGGAGGTTATCTTTTTATTGGTCATTCAGAATCCATAAACCGTGAAGAATCAAAATATAAATACATTATGCCTGCTGTCTACAGAAAGGAATAGATGGCATATGAACAATAAGAAAATCAGAGTACTGATAGTTGATGACAGCATACTGTTCAGGCAGCTGCTGGTAAAGGGAATTTCATCAGACCCTGGTATTGAGGTGGTGGCGTGTGCATCGGATCCTTTCGAAGCCAGGGATAAGATCCTTAAGTATGACCCTGATGTTATGACATGTGATGTTGAAATGCCGCGGATGAACGGCATAGAATTTATACAGAAACTCATGCCGCAGTATCCGATACCTGTGGTGGTCGTAAGTTCAGTCAGCAGTGCCGTCTTTGACGCGATGAATGCAGGAGCAGTTGACTTTGTTACAAAACCTGAAACAGGGTCAGCTAAAAACGTTGAATTTTTTATACGCGAACTGATCATAAAAATAAAAACAGCAGCAATATCAAACATAAAAGCCGGAAAGTTTACTCATGAACCAGGGAAGAACAGGAACAGCCGTAATTTGATCCCGGAAAACCGCGAGCTGAGTTACGGCAGTGTTAATGGAACAAAGCTTATTGCAATAGGTGCATCTACCGGCGGCACTGAAGCTATTTACAGTATTTTGAAATGCCTGCCTCCCAGCGTACCTGGTATTGTAATAGTACAGCATATTCCGCCGGGATTTTCAAGGATGTTTGCTGAGAGACTGAATAATTCGACACAGCTGAAAGTCAGAGAGGCACAGACAGGGGAGTATATCGAGAACGGATGCGTATTTGTGGCGCCCGGTAACGCACATCTTAGGGGTAAAGAAGGCAGGGAACAGGTTCAAAACTGAGGTTTTCCATGGCGAGAAAGTGAACGGACACTGCCCGTCAGCAGATGTACTGTTTGAGTCGGTTGCAAAGGAATGCGGGGAAAAAGCCATAGGCATCATACTTACAGGCATGGGTTACGACGGTGCCAGGGGGCTTTTGGCTATGAGGCGCAGCGGCGCAGGAACGATAGGACAGGATGAAAAATCCTGTGTGGTCTATGGAATGCCAAAAGTGGCGTACAATATCGGAGCTGTTGAGAGGCAGGTCCCATTGGCGGATATTCCGGGTACGCTTTTTTCAATACTGGCAAAAGGCTGAAACCATGACCGGGTTTTGCAAAACTGATTCTGCAGGATTTCAGATTCTGCAGAATTTTTGTGTAATCATAACCGCCGGCTTAGCCGGCGGTTATGATTTAATGATCTGTCCATTATGTAAATGGATACGCAGAGAATCCATTATCGGGTAATTTGTAATAAAATTGCCTCAATTGTGAAGTGAGCAGGATGTAATATCACTTATTTGAAAAAAACAGCCGGCAATATTTTCAGATCAGTTTTTCCAACAATTGCGTCCGGCAGCAAAAAACTAAATAATATTAATAAGCACTATATAAGAACGAGTACTGACCATAGCATATAGCGCTCACGGAATAATTGTGAGATACGTTTCAGGGGCGATGCAATGGGAAAGTGTTTGTTATCTGTTGATTGGGATTATTTTATTTATACACAGAAGGAAAACTGGGGTTCTTATCTTGAAAACACCAATAATGTGGTTAACCTTTGGTATAAGCGATATATTCTGGCAAAGTCGCGGGGAAAGGATATCCAGAGTTCTTTTCGGCTCTCCGATGAAGCAGATGGGTTCTGGGATAAGATACGCAGCCATTTCATATTTGTAGATGGAGCAAAAGTATATGTTTCTGACCGTCACACCCTGTCTTACAGTATAGCCGGAAAGCATCGGTGTAATGAAGTTTATCTTTTTGATGCCCATTCCGATCTGGGGTATGGCGGGCCGACATGCCTGGATTTTGAAGTAAACTGTGCCAACTGGCTCGGGAAACTCCTGAAAGACGGATGCATTGCAAAAGCCCATATAATTTACAGTGCCAATACAGCCGAAAAACCTGAGTACTTTATGGCTCAGAACAAGTCATACGATATCTGTTATCCTGATTTTGAGGATCTTGATACCGACATCAGAGTGTCGGCAGTCCACATATGCAGATCAGGCGCATGGACGCCGCCATGGTTTGATGAGAGGTTCAGCCGGTTCGTCGAAGAACTGGGGATCCCGTATGAGCTTATCGACTGCCCGCCAAGAAAATGGGACACATCGGATATCAGCTTTGCAGACCAGATTTATTACCTGATGGCTTGATTTTTCTATGTCAGCGTGGGACAGGGGAACAGGTCCCTTGTCCCTTTTCTGAAGCTGAAACAGCCGGGGAGAGGTCCATTGCCTTTTCCGGTGGTGTAATCAGAGCCGTGACGGCGAAACTGTCCGTGTGTCCCACTTGGCCATTCTGTTGAATTGGGACTTGGAAACTGACCTGTGTCCACTGCGGCTCAACGTTGAACCTGGACAGGGGACCTGTCCATGCGTTCCGCCGGGGTTAGGATTCGCGGCCTTTTTTAAGCCACTTTGCGACTTCCACTGTCCTTCTTGCCTGGTGCATGACTGCATCCTTCGCGTCTTCGGCTATTTTGCCGTCCATACCCACAGTGACCGATGCCCCGTATGGGTTCCCGCCTGATTTGAAGATCGATGCGTCTGTGTATCCGGGGGGTACGATTATTGCACCCCAGTTCATCATGGTTGTATAGAGACTGAGTATTGTTGCTTCCTGGCCGCCATGCGGGTTATTAGCCGAGGACATGGCGCTTACGACTTTGTTGGCCAGAAGCCCCTTTGCCCACAGGCCGCCCATGGTATCTATGAACTGTTTCATTTGTGAAGGTACATTTCCGAAGCGCGTTGGCATACTGAATATGATGGCGTCAGCCCAGACAAGGTCGTCAGCTCCCGCTTCCTTTACGTCTTTTGTGGCATTGGCATGAGCCCGCCATGCAGGATTTGAATCTATGGCTTCATCCGGAGCCAGTTCATGTACTTTCAGCAGACGAACCTCAGCCCCGGCAGAACGGGCGGCTTCAGCAGCCCACTGCGCCAGCTGGTAATTCGTTCCGGTTGAACTGTAATATATAACAGCTAATTTGATTTTATCCATAAACATCCTCCGTTCATTAAATACTGCAGGTCTGTAATAAACTGCACTTTCATTATTATATTTATCCTTCTTTTTTTAATATAAACCAGATACATTCATACCCGACGTGAAAACTGCTATAATAATGACGGTACATGTACTGCAAAATTACGGTACACATTCTGCAGAATGGTATCTTAAGCCGTACTGCAAAAAGATTTGGAAGGAGGACGGTTATATCATGGATAATAATCTCAGGACCGTAATCGAAAACAGGATAATGAAGACGATCAAAAATCTTGAGAAAAATAATATGCAGGCCTTTTATGTAAAATCAAAGGCCGATGTGACAGCTAAAATTGCCGAACTGATGAAAGAGGGAGATACTGTAGCGGTCGGCGGTTCCATGACATTGTTTGAATGCGGAGTTATAGATCTTTTGCGTTCAGGGAAATACAATTTCCTGGACCGATATAGGAAAGATCTGTCGAGGGATGAAATAGAAAAAATCTACAGGGATTCGTTTTCCGCCGACACATATATCTGCAGTTCCAATGCAGTTACCGAAAACGGAGAGTTGTACAATGTCGACGGAAACAGCAACAGAGTGGCAGCTATATGTTTCGGCCCAAAATCAGTAATTATCGTAGCAGGATACAATAAAATAGTTGAAAATATTGATGATGCAGTAAAAAGAGTGAAAAAAACAGCGGCACCGGCCAATACAGTGAGACTTTCGTGCAAAACTTACTGCAGTGAAAAAGGCGAATGCGTATCCCTGCAAAAAGCTGAAGCCGGTATGGCAGACGGTTGCGGCAGTACGTCGCGAATCTGCTGCAGTTATGTCGTTTCCGCATACCAGAGGGTTAAAGGACGCATAAAAGTCATCCTGGTAGGCGAAGAACTGGGATATTGAAATTTTTGAAGCGCCTTTGTCATATCTTTCGTCTAATAAGTGAAATGAAAAATATGCCAAAGGAGAAGATTAACCATGAAAGCAAAAAAAATATTAGCATGCGTTTTGTCCGCCGTTGTACTGACGATTTCTGCATCAGTTTTTGCAGCTGCTGAAGATGTAAGAAATACAGAGACTGCTGCAGCCGCTGAGACCGGTCCTGAATCAGATGAGGCTCAGAAACTGTACTTTAAGTCATTCAGGGGTACAGTAAAAGAAATCAGGGATTACGGATCCAGCGGCGATGCCAGATTCATATCTGTTGAAAGCAGTGATGGAAAACCGGCCAATATTATCATCGACAGTGAAACTTATGTACTTGATGATGAAGAGATAAAAACAGGTTCAGTTATCACTGCCTACTATGATGCCAACGCAATGATGATAATGATTTACCCGCCGCAGTATAAGGCATATGTTGTCGTGGTGGAGAACGATTCCAGGAATGTGAAGGCTGATAAGTTCGATGAGGACCTGATCAGTGCTGACAATATGCTCAAACTTGTGAATGTCTCTGAAACTGAGAACATTGTCAGAATGGACGGATCGAAATATGAGGGCGGACTGGCAGATAAAGTCCTGGTAGTAATCTACAGGGAATCAAACGAAAGCATACCGGCTCAAACGACGCCTGAGAGAATAATAGTACTGGACGATGATACGGGCTGGCTGCCGCAGGATGATGAAATATCCGTCGATGTAATCGTTTCAGGCAGTGATGTTCTTGTGAACGGGAAAAGGATCGAAGCTCCGGCAGCTTTCGTAAACAAAGCCGGCATACAGATGGTACCGGTAAGGGCTGTTGCAGAGGAGCTGGGATATGAGGTCACCTGGAATGGCAAAGACAGGAGTGTTTCGTTGGGCCATGACATCCTCCTGAAGGTTGGTAAAGATACCTTTGTTTACAAAGGTGAAAACAGGAGACTGGCCGCTGCTGCTGTTATCGTTGACGGCAGAACATTCGTACCGGTCAGCTTCTTTGACGAGGTCAGATGAGCACTTGTCTGAAAAACTGTAATACGGGAATGTCAGGGATCGGCAGTAACGGGGATGAGACCACCGGGTGAGCCTGACCGATGATAATACATGGATGAGCCGGGGCAGAAGATACCTGGTGGTTCGGAGAAACCAACAGCCGTTCAGAAAAAACGGTAAACCGGCAAAACGTTGTTGTATGTGATTATGTAAAATAAACGTCACTCTTTATGTAACCCAGTCATAAGATATAATGCGCTGGGTTTTTCCTTTGGTGCGTTCATTATACGCACGACATACGCACGACCTCCGTCTGATTGTTTTGAATAAGGAGTGATGTTATGTTATCAAGAGATGAATATATCAGGCAATCACTGGAACTGAACCTGTTTTTCGGAAGGATAGCGAAAGAACACGCGATATTTCTTGAAGGTGCTTTTGTGTCAAAAGATGCTAATCTCGCCAGAGAAGCTGACCTTTTGAAAAACCAGTTCGAAATGCTGCTGGCTGAGGCCATAGCACTGGCCAATGGAGTTGTAAGCACAGCCTCAGTAGCTTCAGGGGAATTTGTTACCCCGTATACACTGGATGCGGAGAGAGTATCGCAATTTTACACCGGGATACCGATTAATTTTGGGCTGACTCAGGCTGAGAGAGGGCTTGCAGGCAATGATGGCCCTATACCTTCAGCCATGCTGGAGCAGAGAGTATTCTATCTGAATCAGAAAGCCATTGTTCTTGCGGTTGCCCTGATAAACTTCAAAACAAGTATTTTGAGCAGTGTTCTGGCATGCAGGCTGTTTACAGTTAATTACCCGTTATTGATTGACCATATTCTCAGAGAGGCAAGGCTCTACCTTCAGGAACTAAACAGACTGCAAAACAGAGAAGATGCAGCAAACTTAAAAGATCTTGCTGAGCAGGAAATATTCTGGAACAGGATAATGGCCGAGCACTCCAAGTTTATACGCGGTTTGCTGGATCCGACGGAAGAGGAACTGATAGCCTCTGCAAATGATTTTGGCCAGGAGTTTGATGAGCTTACGAAGAAAGCTGCTGCTGCAATGGAAACGGCTTCTCTTCTGCCCGGGGTCACCAGGGAAAGCTTTAATGCAGCAAATGATATCCGTGATTTTAAGAAAACAGGCACTGATGGCCTCATCAACTGCAGCATCAGATCGATAGCATATCCGCTCCTTGGCGATCATGTGCTCAGGGAAGCCAATCATTACCTCAGGATTCTGAAGCAGAGTTCATATGTATAGTGCCATTATTTAGTGCCAATATTGCAATGCTGATCGGCATTATGTATGCTTTGCGGAAACGGACCAAAAAACAGATTTTAAAAGAAGAAGCATGAAAAAGTGAAACAACATTAAGAAAACATGTACATTTGTGAAAGAATGTCATAAAAATGCCAATATCAGGTTTTTACATTTTCGAAGCATCTGATATAATTATTCTGCCGTTGAGATGCAATTTACCGTCGGGATGCTGTTGAATATTATGTTGAATATTATAAAGAAAATAACTGGTACTGCTGATGCGGAAAATCTTCTGACATGAAAATTTCTTGATCAATAGTGCTGCCAATACGGTACACAGTCTGTTATTTTCGGATCTGCCGGCGGTTGTAATGCAGGGACGCGGGGGCTTCAGAAGCACCTCGCATTTTATTTGGCCTGATATTTGCGCATTATATATTACATAAGACGCAAATATTGTATATACTTGTAGCTATACAGCAGCCTGACAGTAAATTCGTCGTCAAATGCTGCATCCAGCTGATATTATGCATCATTATCGAAGCAAAAATAAAATGATGGAGAGGTAAAATGAAGATCATTATTATAGGTGATGGAAAAGTAGGGTATACCCTGGCGGAGAATCTTTCACAGGAAGGCAACGATGTAACCATTATCGACAAAGATCCGGAACCTTTGAAGAAAGCCAGTGAATACCTGGATGTTATGTGTATAAGAGGGAACGGGGTAAGTACGAACATACTTATGGAGGCCGGAGTAAATGAGGCGGATCTCCTTATAGCGGCGACCACCAGCGATGAGATGAACATGGTTTGCTGCCTTACTGCAAAAAAGCTTGGGGCGCAGCATACGATCGCCAGGATCAGGGATCCGGAGTATGCCAGTGAACTGTCGGCACTAAAAAGAGACCTTGGACTGGACATGGTCATAAACCCCGAGCATGCATGTGCAAATGAAATAGGGAGAGTGCTGAGTTATCCGGCAGCAGTCTATGTCGAGCCGTTTGCCAAGGGAAGGGTAGAACTGGCTGAGCTGAAGGCGGTAAACGGTATGCCGCTGATCGGAATGAAGCTGAAAGAAATATCGGCCAGGATTTCCTCATCTATTCTGATAGGTGCAGTTATCCGGGGTGAAGAGGTAATTATTCCGAACGGTGATTTTCAGATAAATGAAAATGACATAATTTATATTATCGGACGGCCTATTAATGTTTATAACTTCTGCAGCCGTGTCGGATTGTACAAAGATAAGACCAAAAACGTCATGATAATTGGAGGCGGAAGAATAGCCTATTACCTGGCGCAGTATCTTGAAGAAGCCGGAATGAAGGCTAAAATAATCGAAATAGACAAAGACAGGTGCTATGAGCTGTCGGATCTTCTTCAGAACACTTTGATAATAAATGGGGATGGTTCTGAGGAAGCGGTCCTCAATTCGGAAAATCTGTGTGATATGGACGCGTTTGTGGCAGTTACCGGACGTGATGAAGAGAATCTGCTGACTGCGCTGTATGCAAAACAATGCGGCGTTCATAAGGTAATCGCCAAGATAAACAGAGAAAACTATATTTCACTGATAAAGGATATGGGCATCGACAGTGTAGTAAGTCCCAAGCAGATAACAGCCAATAGCATAATCAGGTATGTCAGGGGCTTGAAAAACGCCATGGGCAATACAGTCGAAACATTGTATAAAATCATCGGCGGCAAGGCTGAGGCAATTGAGTTCATTGCCGGCCAGTCCACAAAATTCCTGAATAAACCGCTGCGGGATCTGAAACTTAAGGAAGGAATAATTGTTGCCACTATAGTAAGAAAAAATGAAATAATCATCCCTCACGGCAAAGATATGATCAGGCAGGGTGACAGTGTGATTCTGATAGTAAAGGACAAGCATATTTCTGATTTTAACGATATTATAGCAGCCGGAGGGTTACATTATGAACATTAGGCTGATTTTCAGCAGCCTTGGAAGCGTGCTTTGCATCGAGGCTGTGCTGATGATCCCTGCTCTCATGGTTTCAGTTATCTATGGACAGGACGATGTATATGCATTCATGATATCGATGCTGATTTTACTGGCCGCAGGTTTCCTGCTGCGCTTGCTGAAGCCTAAAGACAGCCAGATGTATGCACGGGATGGTTTTGCAATAGTATCGCTGTCATGGTTTTTCATATCTGTTTTCGGTTCACTGCCCTTCCTGATCAGTGGTGCTATCCCGACGCCGATCGATGCTTTTTTTGAGACTGTCTCCGGTTTCACTACTACAGGAGCTACCATACTGACGGAGGTAGAAAGCCTTCCGAAAGGTATCCTGTTCTGGAGGAGTTTTACCCACTGGGTAGGCGGAATGGGTGTCCTGGCATTGGTGCTGGCTGTGCTGCCTTCGGTGAAAGCAAGTACAGTACATATTTTGGTGGCAGAAAGCCCGGGGCCTAATCCCGGCAAGCTTGTACCGAAGATAGGTCAAACGGTTAAAATATTGTATTTAATTTATACGGTAATGACGATGATTCAGATCGTTCTGCTGCTGATATCCGGAATGCCGCTGTATGATTCGGTCGTCAATACTCTCGGCACTGCCGGAACAGGCGGCTTTTCTGTAAAAAACACCAGTATCGGAGCGTATAATAACGTATTTGCCGAAGTAATCATAACAGTATTTATGTTCTTGTTCGGAACGAACTTCTCTCTCTATTATCAGATGATAAAGGGAGACAAAAAGTCGTTTTTACGCAGTGCCGAATTTCGGTTTTATCTGGGAACATTCCTTATTTCCATTGCACTTATAACCATCAATCTGACGGGAAAGATATTCGGCACTGCCTGGGAATCCCTGAGATACGCGTCATTCCAGGTCAGCTCAATAATGACGACGACAGGTTATTCGACTACCGATTTTAACCTGTGGCCATCCTTCAGCAAAGCGATACTGGTCCTTTTAATGTTTATAGGCGCCAGTGCCGGATCAACTGCGGGAGGCATGAAGTGTGTCCGTATCGTACTGCTGATAAAACTGATAAGGCGCGAGGTACACAAGATAATCCATCCGAGGTCTGTTTATACTGTAAGGCTCGACGGTAAACCGGTGGATGATGAAACATTATCAGGAGTAACAGTGTTTTTCTTTGCATTCATATTTATATTTGCTGCAGCAGTGATTATCGTTTCGCTCGATGGAAAGGACATGATATCTAACTTTACCGCTGTTGCCGCCTGTATCGGCAATGTGGGGCCTGGTTTGGAAATAGTGGGTCCTATGGGCAATTTCTCATCCTACTCTGTGCTGAGCAAGGCTGTTTTCTCGTTCTGCATGATAGCAGGCCGGCTGGAGATTTTCCCCGTACTGCTGCTGCTCGATCCGTCATTCTGGAGAAAGGTCAATATATAATTCGCAACAAAGGGAAATAAACTTTCATAAGCAGAATAATGGCCGTGATCTGTGGAGGGCAGCCTGCTTTGCTGCATATGGCAATATGCAGAGATTTCCGGCAAAACTGTCCCCGGAGAAACCCGGGGAGATCCTGGGAACACCGGAGATCGGCCTTCGAAGAGCCGTAGATCAGTCTCTTCGAAGAGCCGTTTCCGGAGAACTGTTCCGCAGGGAACACAGAACTGTCCCATCCCCGGATCATGCTGCCGGTTACTCTTCTACCTTAATGACAGATACCGGGCAGCCTTCCTCTGCTTCCCTGGCACATTCCCTGGAATCTTCAGGCACTTCGTCCACATAAACTTCTGCAAGGCCATCATCGGCCATACGGAACACATCCGGGCATGTGGTTGCGCATAGTTCACACGCAATACAGCCGTCTCTGTCGATTTGCGCTTTCATTTCGGATAACTTCCTTTCGTTATAATTTTTTTGCAGGCAAGACATACAAATATTATTTCTCAAAAGGCCTTTATATATTTGATGTTTAATTATACATCTGCCAATGAGGACACAAACCCGTGGTATCCGCTGGATTTCGGAGATGAACCCGTCCGCCGGAACGAACATTTACAAGGGATCAGCTTTACAGATCCGACGGCTGAACTTGCCTGATGCAACTGTCATTACTTAAGCTAATAACCCCAGAAATCCTGCAGCACATCCCGCAGTACGTATCCATCCGAAGCTCTTTGGACCGGGCTCCATTCAGGCGGCAGCAGTTCCCTGTAAATATGATGTGAAAAACGTTCGTCAAGCAAAATGACGACACCCATGTCATTCTCTGAACGTATGACACGGCCTGCCGCCTGCAGTACCCGGTTAATCCCGGGATACACGTAGGCATACGCAAAACCGTTTCCGGACTGCTCATCAAAATAGCTCCGGATGACATTCCTTTCATTGCTGATCTGCGGCAGACCGACTCCAACAATAATAGCGCCGGAAAGCTTGTCTCCGGCCAGGTCTATGCCCTCGCCGAAAACACCTCCCATCACGGCAAATCCAACAAGGCTTGTTTCTCCTGCATGTTCAAATTCGGAGAGGAACTCCTGCCTTGCGGCCTCAGACATTCCGGGTGTCTGATATAGGGTGCGGATACCATGACTGATTCCAATAAATCTGCTGAGGACCTCGTTCAGATAATCGAAGGACGGAAAGAAGGCCATATAGTTGCCTGTTTTTATTGAAGCGGTCTCGAATATCAGCTGGGCTATCCTGTCGTAGGAAAACTGCCGGGTTTTATATTTTGTTGAAATGGTATCGTCAACATAAACGCACAGGTTTTCACTGGGAAAAGGTGACGGTATAATGGACACGCGGGCATCCTCACCGCCGCCGAGCATCGATGTGAAATACTCTGTGGGCGTTAATGTGGCTGAAAAGAGTATGGATGCCCTGCCTTTTTTCATAGCGTTCTGCAGCAGCCTGGACGGATCTACACAGAAAAGCTTGATTTTAAAATCTCCCGACGATTTTTCAAAACAGGTGACATAATTTTCGTCATAGAGATTGGCTATCCTGATAAAATGAAGACTATCGTAATACACTTCCAGCAGTAAGTCCATGAAAGAAAAATCAGGGATCTTGCCAAGAAGGCCTTCAAGCATTTCTGTGAAACGCTGCAGCAGTTCATAAAGATCTTCAGGCCGTGTCCTTCCCACGGTGAAAAAGCCTTTTGATGAATCGCCGTCATCCTGCGGCATCTGCTTTGAAGTGTCAAGGAAAAATCTGTACAGCCTGTCCAGCGGATCGTATATTTCCGGCAGCTCCTGCTTTACTGCCTTCTTAAGCCTGAAAAATGAATGTTTCGAAAGCTCTGCGGAATACATGTCCCTTGCTCTGTCCACCAGGTTATGGGCTTCATCGACCAGGAAGCAGTAATTCCTGCGCCGGGAAAAATACCGTTTCAGACTTACCCTGGGATCATACAGATAATTGTAGTCACAAATGATTACATCGCATAAAACTGAAAGGTCCAGTGACAATTCGAAGGGACAAATCGAATGCCGGGCAGCCAGTTTTTCTATTTCGGCCCTGTCCAGTGAGTCAAGAAGCATAGCATCAGAAACGGCTGCTTTCAGCTTGCCGTAGTAATTTGTCATGTATTCGCAAACTTCCGGAGTACATATCTGTTCATCGCAAAAGCATATTTTCTCTTTTGCCGTTATGGTGACCGATTTAATCCTCAGTCCCTTTTTGCGCATGTCATCGAGGGATTTTTCAGCCAGGTCCCGGGTTGTTGTCTTGGCTGTGAGGTAAAAGATTTTTGAGATCAGGCCGTCTCCCAGCGCCTTTATGGCAGGATACAGCGATGCAGCAGTCTTTCCGGTGCCGGTGGGAGCTTGTATAAAAAGGATTTCCCTGCTTTCAATGGCATCGTATACATCATCCATAAGCTCCTTCTGACCCTGACGGAAGTCCGGATAAGGGAATTCCAGCTGTTCTATGGATCTGTCACGTACATCGGACCAGACATGGATCTTTTCATGCCGGTCCATTGCTTCTCTAACCAGAGGCATGAAGAATTCATCAAGTGAATCGATACTGTACAGATCTGTAAATGATTTTTCTGTTTTTTCATCCAGCTGGTAATATGTCAGCCGGACAGCGACCTGGTCCAGGCCGTGACTGTGCGCGTACATACAGGCATAGCATTTTGCCTGTGCCCAGTGCTGAGCATTATGGTCATGTTCGATCTGTTCCAGTGGCAGCAATGTGGTTTTTATCTCCTGGATCGTGACAACCGAAGTATTTTTGATCAGGCCGTCTATCCTGCCGCTGATTTCAAGCGTCAGTACACTGCCTTCCATCCGGAAACTGACAGGCACTTCCGTCTCATATATTTCATCATCAGACAATGACTGAGATATTAGTTCCCTTACAGCGGCATGGCCTCTTGTGCCTTCCTGCGCGCGTGAAGGTGAATACGCGCCGGCAGCCAGATCTCCGGACTGCAGTGAATATTCGAGAAGTTCCTGAACTGATATTGTTACTGTTGGTTTCCTGTACATAAAGACTCCTGCCGAAAAGCCGTATTTTGAGCCGGTTGAATTCGCGTGTATTGCTTTTCTGATCTGCATCCCGGTGCATTCTGCATAGAGATTTATATTAGCCGGCTTTTTTTAGTATAATATAGTTGCTTATTAAAGAAAAGGCAGGTAAGGAGAGTACATCATGGATATCAGCAAATCACGTTTTGAACTTACTGCATTGAAGCCTGAACAGTATCCGGACGGCAATTTGCCTGAAATAGCCTTTGCAGGCAGATCGAATGTCGGCAAATCTTCCATCATTAATGCGCTTTTGAACAGGAAGGGCCTTGCAAGGGTTTCTGCCGAACCGGGGAAAACGAGGGGCATCAATTTTTACAACATCGATGATACAATGTATTTTGCCGATCTGCCCGGTTACGGGTTTGCAAAGGTATCAAAGGAAGAAAAGGCTTCATGGGGCGAAATGATCGAAACGTATCTCAATACCAGAAAGCAGCTCATAGCCGTCGTTATGCTCGTTGATATAAGGCATGCGCCAACAGCTGACGACAGGATGATGTATGACTGGATATCCCAAAGGGGCATTTCTCATATGGTCGTAGCATCAAAAGCGGACAAGATATCACGGGGACAGGTGCAGGGAAGGCTCGCAGAAATCAGGAAGATTCTTGGAATGAAGGCGGATGTCAGCCTGACAGCATATTCGTCCGAAACCAGGCAGGGGACGGACAAAATATGGGGCGAACTGGAACGGGCCGTACTTGAGGGAGTGATTACGGATTCATGAGGATATATTCATTTGCTCCTATTGTGGATAAAAACTGCAATGTTCTGATACTTGGCACGATGCCGGGCGTCATGTCATTGAAAAAACAGCAGTACTACGGTTTTGACCGAAATGCATTCTGGAAGATAATTTATGCCCTCTTCGGTTCGGAGCCTGATGAGGACTACGGTCTCCGCAAAGCTTTTCTTCTCAGCCACGGCATCGCTTTGTGGGATGTACTTAAAGCCTGTGAAAGGGAGGGTAGCAGCGACAGTGATATCAAAAACCCCGAGCCCAACGATTTTGCAGGCTTTTACGAAGAATATCCCGATATAAAATATGTGTGCTTCAATGGCGGACCCGCCGCGAATTTATATAAACGTTTTGTCATAAAGAAAGGGATAGGCGTCAGCGGTAAGGAGTCCTTTATTTTGCCTTCAACGAGTCCTGCTTATACTCTGCCTTTCGGCGAAAAACTGGAAAGATGGCGTCTTCTGAACAGGCTTTGCGGTGGCTGAACATGCCGGCCTGAATCTGCGGGCATGATTTCACCGGCCTGAGTTCACTGAACCGATTTTGCAGGTTTAAAGTTATAGGCCTTAGTTCCCGGCACGATTCAGCAGACATGACTTCACCGGCATGGTCATAAATCCATATGACCCGGTTTGCATTATATGCCCTGCACCATATTGTTTATCCACTTTTTCGAGCGTATCCTCCAAAAACACATAACTGCCTTATATACTTCCTGGAGAGTGACAATGAAGAACACCCATACGATATCGAGACGGAGCACCATTCCGCCAAGCCATGCCAGCGGCATACCAATGACCCAGACTGCCGTGACATCAAGAAATATCGTAAACCTGATATCACCGCCGCCCCTCATGGCACCTACGATGGCAACACTGGCATAGGTCTGGAAAGGCAGGAGCACCGCTGAAGCCATAAGTAGCCCCATGGCACTGATCTCAACTGTCTGTGAAACTTTGTACGGAGCCAGCACCAGCGGCCTTATCGATATCATCAGGATGCATATGGCAATGGAAATACCGATGGTGATCCTGAGGAACCTGCATGCGTATTTATATGCAGTTTCTCTGTCATTTTCGCCTATTTTGTTTCCGACCATTATCAGGCATGCGGCGGATATACCGTTGAAGAAGATGGAGCACATGTTCCTGATGGTTGAGGTTATATTGACAGCAGCTGCTGCTTCAGTGCTCATTAATGCATATATCACCATATACAGCGATGTACCTATCGCCCATACACCATCTTTTATTATAAGTTCACCGGAAGTCCGGAAGAATCGCCTGACCAGATCCGTGCCTATGTTCAGCATATCCCTGAACCTGATGGATACGACGCTTCTGGTGGCATACACTGCCCATAAAATGATCATGGATTCTGCCACACGCGCAGTGACAGTGGCATAAGCTGATCCGGCGACACCCATGGCCGGGAATCCGAGTTTCCCGAATATCAGTACATAGTTCAGAACAGTGTTCAGAATAATGCCCGCAAAGTTGGCAACCAGGGGAAGTCTGACATTGCCGGTGCTGCGCAGGGCACTGGAAAAACAGACAGAAAAGACCATAAGCAAAAAGCTGATACTTACTGGCCTGAGGTATTCACTGCCAATCCTGATGACGCTGACATCCGTTGAAAGCATGGACAGTACAAACCTGGGAGCAAAGAAGGAAGGTATAAAGAAAATCATTGCAGCGATGAATGTTATTGCAATGCTGAGGGATACTACTTTTTTGATCTGGCTGTATCTCTGGCTTCCCCAGAATTGTGATATGTATACCGATATGCCGCCTCCTATGCCTGACAGTATAACATTGAGCACGAAGTAAATCTGGTTTGCAAGGCCAACGGCCGCAACACTGGAATCTCCAAGCTGACCGACCATAATATTGTTGGTCAGATTCAGGGAAGAAGATAAAAAATTCTGAAGTGTAACCGGTACCGCAATGCTGAGGAATTTATTCATGAAATCCCTGTCACGGAACATACTGTTTTCTGGATCCAGGATTGTTCTGATACGCATTATTCTGTCACCGTTCTGTTTATGGAATAATTTTATTATAATTGTTTTAGATTATTTGGCTCGTCATTTTTTGCCTGCAGTTTCTCATGAATTGCTTTTTTGCCTTGTCATATATTTTTAAGGATTCTGTAACCAAAAAGCGCCATTATTGAGTTATAATAATAATGTACGACTGGTTTTCGGGTATCTGACAAGCACAAATGATAAGGAGGGTAGTGATGAAACGTCGGTCAAAATTTGCAACAGCTGCAATAATGCTTCTTCTGGTTATATCATTGAGCCTGAATATCGTATCTGCTGTTAACCAGACAGCCGTTCCCGGTTCCGATCAGGATCCGATTGTCAGCAAAAGCTATGTGGATGCGGCAATTGAACAGCTTTCAGCACAAATAAAGTCACTTCAGAAGGCAAATGATGAGCTTAAAGCGACGCTGACAGATCAGGAGAAGCAGATAAAGACTCTGCAGGATGAGATAAAAACGTTGAAATCCGGTACTACTGCGGCTTCATCGACGTCAACCGGGACATCATCTTCAACAACGACGCCACAGACAGGCAGCAGTGGGAAGACAAACGGCGGCACGACAGCCAAGACGGATACGCAGACGACTTCACAGGTAAAAGGTGTCGTTAATGTTGCGGTGCTTAACCTGAGGTCTAAGCCAACTACCTCATCGAGCATACTTGGCAAATTGTATAAAAATGAAACGTTGACGATTATTTCAGAAAGCAACGGATGGTGTAATGTCGTTACTTCAAAGGGCGTCAAGGGATATGTTTTCAGTACATATGTGACGAAAAAGAAATGATTCCGCACAGCACAGTAATCTGACACACTCAGACAGTTCCCGCGAACGTGGAAGCCTGATATTTCCTGCGCTTGCGGGAACTGTTCCGATAATTCAGAATGATCCGTATTACAAATTTACAAATGATATAGTTTTCCGATGATTTAGACAGGCCGGATTACGGCCTGTTATCGGGTTATGGTCATATCTCCCTATCACCTGACTGCATCCTTAAGGTTTGTCATGCCAGGTGATATTCATTAATGGTTTGCAGGCGATGCCAATATTCATGCCTGCCTAATATTTTTAAAATTACAAAATAATACTGTAATATCATAATATCAGATGACAAGTTGGAAGTAAGATGGTAAACTTATAATATAAACATATGTATTATGTTACCGGACTGACAGGAAAGTAATATGGAGGTACTATGTCTGCAAAGGTGACCATGACTTCGATAGCAAAAAAACTTGGCGTTTCAAAGAACACCGTTTCGCTTGCCCTGAGGGGAGCAGGCGGTATCAGTGACAGTACCCGCAAAAGAATTATTGAAACTGCAGAAAAAATGGGATACAGATACAGGCCTTCAGGAAAAAGCAGTGAAAGCAGGAATCTTTGCCTGGTGATACCCAGGAGCGCTCAAAATGCTGTTGACTTTTTCGGTGTGATACAGATGGGAATAGAGGATGAAGCGAAAAAGAATAATATTAGTACGGTTCTCCACTATTATGACGATACCTCCGACGATTTCCAGATACCCCTGTGTATAAGGGAGGGAATGATTTCCGGGATTATAACGCTCGGAAGGGTCGGCAAAGGAGTCATACAGGCCCTGAGGTCATACGGGCTGCCTGTTGTGATGGTGGATAACTATCTGGATGACCTTGAAGCCGACTGCGTAATAACGGATAATATCAGCGGCGCTTGTACGGTCACTGAATACCTTATAGACAATGGCCACAGGAACATCGCTTTTTTTGGTGATATAAAAGCAGCTGCAAGTTTCTACGACAGGTACCTGGGGTACAGAAAAGCCATGGAAATGCATGGCATAGAAATACAGGGAAAAAGCTCCGTTTTGCTGGAGTGTTCTGAAAATATTCTGTCTGACGATGCGGTCAGGCTGGTGAAGCAGTTCAGTGACAAAGGCTGGTTCCCGTCAGCTTTCGTTTGCTGCAATGATGCTGCAGCCATATTACTGTGCAAAGTTTTGAGCCAGCTTGGGATGAATGTGCCCGGGCAGGTATCGGTAGTTGGTTTTGATGATATAAGTGCAGCATCCAATATAATACCTGAACTGACGACGATGCGGGTCAGCAAGGAATGGATGGGCAGAAAGGCTGTCAGAAAACTGATGTCAAGGATATCCAAAGATGACGGCATTGCGGAGAAACTGCTTTTGTCCGCTGATCTTATAGAACGCAGTTCTGTCAGAAAACTTATGTGAATACAGACAGGTCAGCGGTTTATGGAGTTCTTTAACCGATGGATAATGCATGGATGAAATGTTTTTATTCAGAACGGGAATTTTTGAACGAAGTGCTGTAATGTTTTTGCGGTTTACCCTTAGCGCGCCTGCGTTCGGGCAACCGGACCGAGTTTTGACTGGAGTCGGTAATATGGACGTAATCAAGCAGCAAAAGGTAGTATCCAGGGTAAGAAGAAAGACCGGATACAGGAAAGTAATATTGATATTGCTCTGTGTTGCTGTTATACAGTTTGCAGCGGTAATAGGCCTGATTTTTGCGTGTGCCTCATCCGATCCCGAGACAGAGACAGACTATTTGCTGATACTTGGCGCGGCGGTTATAGGTGATGAGCCGTCTCCTTCGCTGTATGAACGGCTGAAAACAGGCACTGATTACCTTGAAAGACATCCTGATACCATTGTGATAGTATCAGGGGGACAGGGCAAAGGAGAGGAGATAACAGAGGCTGAAGCCATGCGCAGGTATCTTGTTGCTGCAGGCATCGATGAAAGCCGTATTATAACGGAGCCCAGGGCTTCGAACACAAATGAAAATTTCAAATTCTCAAAGAAACTGGTAGAACAGCGCTCCGGTGTTCCGGCCGGCGATATCACTTTTGTAACCAACGGCTATCACATACTGCGTTCAAGGATGCTGGCCGGAAGGAACGGCTTAAAGGCGCATGCGCTGGCTTCGGAAAACGTACGCGGTACAGCGGTGATGTATCTGCGTGAGTATTTTGCATTGATCAAATCATTCCTTTTCGACTGGTGAACCGCCGTATTCAGCAGGCGGCACCACGGTCATTCTGTAACCTGATCTTAATTTTGATTTAACAAATTGTTAAAAATATTTTTGAAAATATGTCATAAATTTAGGGTAATATTCAACTGTAATATAGATAAAACATATCGGACAAAGCTAATCTCCATTGAAAACGGGGGAGGTTATCATGCTGTATTTCGGACCGGAGATCATTTGCTCCGGCGGCACTCCTGTACATAATTCATACAGGTTATTGCGGACGAGAACATTAGTTATGGGAGGTATGGATGATGTATAACGATTTTAATTATGATAATGATTATTACCAGCGAACCAGACGTGCTGGCAGGAGGCCCAGGCTATTGTCGTATATAGCTGTGGTTCTTGTAACTTCAATACTTTGCAGTGTGACAGTCGGAAGTGTGCTCTATAACAAGTTTTCTTCAGAGCTGGAGCAGGTGAAGATGTCAGTTGCTGATAACGCAGATAACGGGGATACAGAAATAACAAATAGGGATGAAAGCTCTGCAGAAAGCCTGGACGGAGAACAGTATGCGTCAGTCTCAGAAAACGAAAGTACGGCAGCAGATGCTGTCAGCAGCAATGATTTTATTCAGAGCAGCGGATCTGGTTCAGACAGTCTCACCAGCCTTGCGCTGACAAAGGGTTCGTCAGTAACAGCCATAGCAAAGAAAGCAGGACCTGCTATAGTCGGCATCAGGATGACTATACCCGGAACCAGGTACAGTTATTTCGGAAGTGCAAATAATCAGGTAAGTGAAGGTTCAGGAATAATAATTTCAAAAGACGGATATATAATGACCAATTATCATGTCGTAAGCGGTGCCGATCCTAAGAAGGGGACCAGTTCAAGGACTATACTTGAAGTATTCCTGCCTGACGGCAGAGAAGCAAAGGCAGTTTTCAAGGGCGGCGATGAAAAAACTGACCTTGCAGTGATTAAGATCGGTCTTGCGGATCTGCCGACAGCGGAAATAGGTGATTCGTCCAAACTGGAAGTCGGAGAACTGGCTGTAGCAATCGGAAATCCTCTCGGAATGGAGTTCGCAGGTTCGGTTACTGTGGGTGTGATCAGTGCATTGAACAGAACGGTGGAGATAAATGGGAGAACTCTGAACCTGATCCAGACAGATGCGGCCATTAATGAAGGCAACAGCGGAGGTGCACTGCTGAATTCGAAGGGACAGGTCATTGGTATTAACTCGGCAAAAATAGCTGCATCCGGTGTGGAAGGACTTGGCTTCGCGATACCGATAAACGATGCCTGGCCGATAATCAACTCGCTCATAAAATACGGGTACGTCAAGGGAAGACCGTATATAGGCATCTCAGGCAGGGAGATATCCAGTATATATGCAAGTTATTACGGCCTTGCTGAAGGAATATATGTAACGGAAGTGATGCCGGGCAGCGGTGCCGATAAGGCCGGTATAAAGGCTGGTGATGTAATAGTGTCAATGGCCGGCAAGACCGTTGAAACCATCAATGACCTTGACAATATCAAGGAATCATACAAACCCGGGGATACCGTAACTGTCGTGGTTGACAGGAATGGCAGAAAAGTAAGTCTCAGGCTTACCTTCGGAGAAGAATCCTAATACAGGTTTCCGTGAAAAATCATTGTCCGGGCGCAGAATGCTGTCCGGGCAGGGCTGTTCTGCGTAATATTCCGCAGCAACACGGCAGGGGACTTCGGTCCCGCTGCTTTATATATAGAAAATCCCGGCGGCCGGATGGCCCCGGGATTTTTTGAATACTGCTGAAAACTGGATCATGTTCAGATCCAACCGGGTATTTTCAGGTCCCGGCCTGTTTGGAGCTAAACAGACCGGATCCGCTGATATCCATGACATCTCCTGTGACCAGTGAGATATCGGCACCTAATTGCCTGAAATCTCTTACGATGTCTTCATAGCCTCTTTCAATATGTTCAACCCCTGTAATCCTGGTAGTGCCTTCAGCAAGAAGGCCTGCAAGCACCAAAGCAGTACCTGCCCGTATATCTCCTGCATGTACCCATGTGCCCGTCAGGTGCCTGTGACTGTTTATGCGGGCTACACCGTTTCTTACGGTTATATCTGCACCCATCCTGTTAAGCTGTTCACAGTGATTGAAACGCTGGGGATATATTCTGTCGGATATGGTACTTCTGCCATGTGCCTTAAGCAGGAGTACGGTTATGGGTTGCTGGAAATCACTTTCGAACATCGGGTATTTTCCGGTGCGTATCCGTGTTGCTCTGATCCTGCCTCCGCCATATACAGTTACGGAATTTTCAGTTCGTTCAAAGGACAGGCCAATTTCTGAAAGTTTTGCCATACAAGGTTCAAGGTGATCCGGTATAACATCCTCCACTGTAAGTGTGCCGCCCGTGACACCGGCACCTATCAGATAGGACCCGGCAATAAGCCTGTCAGGTGCGGACGAGTGGGTACATCCTCCAAGCTGCCGCACACCGTGGATGCGTATTGTATCGGTACCGGCACCACAAATGCGTGCCCCCATTTTGTTGAGCATTACGGCAGTATCGACAACTTCCGGGTCCTTTGCTGCATTGTAAAGTGTTGTCTTTCCTTTGGCCAGTACGGCTGCAAGCATAACATTAATTGTTGCTCCGCAGGTCACTACATCGAAGAATATTTCGGTACCGGTAAGGTTATCAGCCTGCACCAGATAATGGTCGTCAAACATCGTGATAGTTGCACCCAGAGCCTTAAGGCCTTTGAGATGCTGATCTATGGGGCGGGATACAAAATTATCGCCTCCGGGATATCCTATGGATACGCTTCCATGTTTTGCCAATAATGCGCCAACAAAGTAATATGCGGCGCGAAATGACGATGAAAGGCCAGGATCGATCATAGCCGTTTGTATGCTGCGCGGGTCTATCGTATACGTTTCGCCTTCATGGGTAATAACTGCACCAATACTGGTCAGTATCCTTACTACAGCCCGGATATCTGAGATATCCGGTACATTTGATATATGTACAGGCTCGTCAGCCAGGCAACTGGCAGCCATGAGTGCCAGGGAACTGTTTTTGGAGCCTGGAGCCCTTATTTTTCCATTCAGCGGTTTGGAGCTGTTTACTTCAAGCCATCTCATTTGTTTTCCTGCTTTCTTTTATCGTAGTGTTGTACAAATCTATTATACCCGTAAACGCAGAAAATGTTAAACGGTTTTTTGGTATAGAATCCATAAATCTGCCGAAAATGATATGAAATTTATGGTAAGTTGTCATCATGTCCATTGCTTCTGAAAAACATTGTAAAATAACTTGTGGTATACTCATAGCCGCTGCCGGATATATATGATGAGTTGCTGTGACCCGTCACTTCTATATCCGTTGCCTGTACCTCGTTCATTGCTGTCATCAGTGTCAGAAGAGAGGGGACCGAGTCAAGATTGTCGCTTCCCATAAGCCTCAATGCTCCCGTATCCCATGACTTTACTGCATCCAGCGTGATTCTGTCCATTTCATCTGCTTTGGCAACATCTAAGTAATGTGAGAAATCAATGGATGCAATAATTACTGTGCCGGGGTTTCGGTTAATCAAATCAGCCAGCAGTTTTCCGAGTTTTTCAGACTGCTCTGCCGTACAACTGCCATGGATTAACAGCGGTACTATTTCCGCATCCGGCAGATAGTAGCTGATATATGGTACAAGCGATGCTACGGAGTGTTCATTTTCCATCAAAGTATTGTTTTCCGCAGCTCCGGCGTCATTGATTACAGTTTGCACAAGCTCGGTATCGGATTCCAGTATACCGAACGGAGTTCCCCAGTCAGCCGTCGAGGTGTGAAGCTCACTGAAACCTGTCAGCTTATGGTTTGGTCCCAGTACTATCACAGTTTCAGGACCGGCCTGCGAAAGGTCTGCAAAGAAAGCTGCAATCATATCAGACGCCAGCAGGTGATGAGGAACGATACCGCCCATTATAGTTCCGCGGGGATTATCATCTTCCGGATCGATATCAGCAGTTGTGCCTGGATCAGGTTCTGGTATGGTACGGAAGTTATTTCCGGATACAGAAAAAGCAGGGCTGTTTAATACTGATTTTCCTTTGCTTGCCGCGACTCTGTTTACAGACCTCATAAAATCATTTTTGTTGTAATGCAGGCACCTCAGAGCTGCGGCCGTTTTATCCGCCGATGAAATATCCGGGGGCTGCTGAACACCGGTGCCGGCTGTGATATCAGCCTCATCTGCCGGATGAATGCCTGTACTGCCATGACTGACCGGGAAGAGATCTGCATTTTCCGGTCCCAATATTTCTTTGCTGCTTTGTGAACCTGATAAAAAAAGGCAAAGCACGGCCGCGGAGAGTATGAATACTGAAGCGAAGCCGTGCCTGTGCATCTTATGACCTCCATCCATTTAAGATATCTGCGGCAGATTGAGCAAATCCGTCAGTTTGAGTTTGCTCTTACCGTGATATGTGCTTTATCCGAGAAACCTGCTATATCACTGCCGGTGTAGCTCAATGCAGCGTTGTCTGCAGTGTATGTGCCCGGTGAAACTGCTTTTGCATAATATACGATATTGCGGTTCTGTTTTTTATTATTTTTATTATAGTAATAGCCGAATACTACTTTCTGGCCGGTCACTTCAAATGGATAATTCCATGGGTCATCTGCTCTGCTGCTGCCGTATACAGCCTCTATATATCTGAAGCCGGCGGGCAGGATATCAGTTACCTCATAGTATCCGTCCGGAGCGTTTTCACTGAAACTGAGGGCCAGATTTATTTTTACGGTATCAGATCGTTCAAAGGTAGTTGCAGGTCCTTCTTTGCCTTTAATACTGTAACTTCTGCTTATCGATACGATATCACCCTCAGTTTTCTTTATTTCGCTGACAGGTGCCGTATATGACCGGGCTGCAATTATGTTTCCGCTGATATCGCTGAATCTGATGGACGACAGTTTTTCGGGAGTCAGTACAAGCCTGAAGCAGCTGCCTTTTTCAAGTACTACATGCTTTTTGACGCCGTCGAGTTCATAGGTAAAACTGTTGACCAGTTCAGTATCTTTCACGTAATTTACTGCAAATATCATGCGCTCCAGGTTTACCAGCAGCGTTGATGTGGAATTGGACGATATGTACCTGAAGAACTTCATTTTCTCAGGCGCATTGGTTTTCATTGCAATCAGTGAACATAACGCTGCAGCCTCTATACTGTCGTCCCTGTTATCGGTCTCAATCCAGGCCATCATATCAGTGACTGTTCCGGAACTTTCCATTGCTTCTTTGTATATTTCATATGCGCCCTGGTAATCACCTGCTTCTGCAAGTGCTGCGCCAAGTACAAGCCTTGTTTTGAGATCAGGAACGCCCTGGGCCAGAAGAGCACGGATGTCGAGCAATACGGGCTCTTTAAGAGCAGCAAGGCCCCAGTATGCATATATTGCATCTTCCGGCACAGTGTCTTCATTCTCCAGCAGGTTGTAGAAGTAATGTGCAAGTGCGCTTTTGTCTATACCTTCCGCGGCAAGAGAGCACATTTTTGCTGACAGTTCCGGGCTGCTGCTGTCATAAGGGAGAAGTGCAAGCCCTCCGTCCTCATTCTGATATTTTTTAAGGTCGAATTCTTCGTTGACATATATATCTTCATTAAAGTAATTTTTCAGCAGTTTGCCGGAGATTTTCCTGGCAAGTACCTGATCGAGCCGTGAGCCCCAGCTGCAGTAAAGAGAGCGGAGACTGTCATACAGGGCGGACGAGTCTTCGTTGTAGAAGGTAAGGGTGGTAAGGCCTTTTACACCGTTTGAAAGCGAAACACCTTCCTTGAGCGGTATAATGTCTGTAACTGTCGTTTCAAGAAGGCTGTCGGCAACTGTGAATTTACGCTCCACTGCATCCTTCAGCTTTCCGCTGGAGCCTTCTATCCTTACGGTATAGTTTCCTGCAGCAAGTGCGTCGAACTGAACTTCGCAGGGCAGATTGGCTGTTCCTTTTGCCTCATATGACTTCGAGTATCCGTTGTTTCCCTTGACTGTAACCTTGAAGTCTACCCCGGCGCCTGTTGCGAGTTCTGCTCCGTTTGCCCGGACAAGGATCGAGGGAGTATCTGATGTCATGAAGGATTCATTGAATATGGAGTCCACGAAGAACGGAAGACTGGATGAAACATTCATGATGGTGCTGCCGGCTTTTAGATCACTGGATATTGCCTGGCAGGTGATCCTCCATGAAGTCAGATTATCCGGCATTGTGAATTCTGCCTCTGCCCTGCCGCCGGCATCTGTTGACACAGTCACGAACAGTGCATTGTCCCTGAAGTCTTTACGGACATCTTCGCCGCCGCCTTCGCCGCCGCCTTCTGCCATGCCGTTCCCCAGTTCTCCGACAGGCTCAAAGGACAGGTATTCGGAGAGGAAGCCGGATGAAACCGACATACTGTACAGCGATTCAAGGGTATCGACGTATTGCTGGTACAAGGCAAAGAATGCTTCATCCACTACGCTTATATTGACCTCCGAACTTTCGGGTGCTCCATTTGCATCCCTGACTTCCACGGACAGCCTGACTTTTTCTCCGGGCTTATAACTTTCCTTATCCGGACTTACTTTTATATCGAGCTTCTTCTCACTGCTGTCATATCTGTACTGTATGAGACCGGCGTCATATATGCCGGCGCCGTCAAAGCACAGTGCTTTAACGTAAATGTTCGGTATGAAGCGGCTTTCATACGGGAATGTGTAGATGGCGCTTCCGGTAACAGTATAGTCGATGACGCCGTTTTGCATACGTATGAAAAGATATCTTCTGCCGTCAACACTGTCAGAAGACTCTTCGTTTTGGCGGACTACTTCAGCCGTAACCTGTTCTCCTGTCCTGTACCTGCGGGACGTATTGTTTTGTGAAAGCTTATAGGCAGCTGATGAATACGGGTCGAGACTGTCCCAGTTATATACGTATGCGGTCTCCTGTACCAGTCTTCCCATGGAATCTTTTGCATAAACTTCAGCAAAGTATTGTTTGTTTTTATTTGCTGCGAATTTTATTTCGTATTTGCCGCCGACGGTTGTGAAATTATATTCCTGTACCAGGTCCTGAACTTCATAGTACTTGTAAATGTCCCTTCTGACCTTATTTATGTGATCATAGTAATCGCCGGTTTTTTTCTTCTCATAATGTCTTTCATAAAGTTTGACTGTTACGGGAATGTCAACACTGGCTCCTCTGTATTCATCAGGCGAGATATAACCTGACTTGCTGTCAAGGCCGGACAGGTCTATTCTGCTGGTTTTGACAGAGATGGTACCGGTACCGTTTTTGTTGTCCGTTTCCACCTCGACCATGGTATCTCTGGGGAACACATTGATATTGCAGTATTCACGGACCTGCTGCTCTTCAGCTTCACTGTTCTGTACAGAGAGTGAATAGGTTACGGGCCTCCATCCGGTATCGGTGGTTTGAGGCCTGACAGACAGCTTTGACAGGCCTGTGCTGTCGCTGATCAGGGTGCCGTATTTTTCATCACCGCCGCTGATCCATGATGAGTAGTCCAGTTTCATGCCTGAAGCGGGAGTACCTTCGTAGAACGACGCGGCGATATTGAAATTGACTGTTTCCCCGGTGTACACGAATTGCCGGTCCGGTTCAATGTCTATTTTGTATACAGGTTTTGTATACTGCATTACTGTAAGGTAACGGGAGAGCATGACTTTGCCGCCGACTTTTACACGGACTTCATATGATCCAGGATTGAAGTTGGAAATCTTAAGGCTCCCCGTAAATGTCCCGTCAGGTGTCAGCGTAATGTTTTTTGAAGTCAGAACCGAAGCGCTGTCGCTGTCAGAAAGATACCAGTTATAGCTGACGAGTTCGAGTACCGCTTCAGTCTCGGAAACTGTGCCGTTTCTCGGCCTGATAATGCCCCATACGTTGACGGTGTCCTGCGGCAGGTACATGCCTTTGTCCAGATAAATGTATGTCCAGTAATTATCTGTAATATCTGAATTATAATTACTGTTCCATAGACTGTAGATATTGCTGGGGACACAGGCCACGAAGGGAAGTCCTCCCGTGGGCTTTATGATGAAAAAGTGCGCATCGTCATCCGAGCCCTTCAGAGATACGGGAAGGACAGCCATTCCGTTACCGTTTGTCTTTGCGGAGACACCTGTGTCAAGTGAGAATTCTGCGCCTGATACCGGCTGCTTTGTCGCTGTGTCATTGACCCATGCCAGGCACTCATTTGTTGCCGTCATGATATATACTGACGTTTTGTTAATCTGAAGCGGAGCATAATACTTATCTCCTATATCGGCAACTATGACATAATATCCTTCCGGCAGGGATGAAGGAAGTACGAGGTAGTACCTGTTCCAGTAGTCATCGCTGTATTTTACCAGACTTGCGGTTACTGAAGCAGCTTTCTGCAGTTTTGACAAATCAAAAATGTCATCATCACTATCAACAGTCCAGTATGGTTCAGTGTGATTTTTCCTGATATCATCCAGGAAACTGTTATAGTCAGGATAACTGTAAATTTCAACGACTACCTCATCACTGCCGGCTACATCTTCAGATGTGTATACTTCCAGTGATGGAACCGCGTCAGGAGTAAAGTTGTACATATCGTTCGCAAATGAAAAGTATTTTTTTGATGTGGGAGGCGCCTCTGTCTGGAATTTAAAGATATAATCGTTCTGCAGAGTGTCATTGCTGCCTTCCGCATGAATGCCTTTCCTGACTGTTACGGTATAGACCGTATCCTGTTCCAGTTTGTCAGGAACAAAAACGAGAGTTTTTTTGTTCCACTCAAAACGACCTTTTACTTCAGGAGTTATTTCGATGTATTTTTCCGGGTCACTGATGCCGGCGTGGCTGAAAGTGATTTCGATTCCGGTGTTTACAGGCACATTTACCGATTTGTCGGCAGGCAGCGTGCGTATCACATTGAATGATTTTTTTGTCTGAAACGCCCAGGATTTCCGGGCACCGGTATCTTTATCGCGAAAAATGAAGTTGTATACGCTGTCTGGCTGCAAAGGCCTGTCGAATTCCACTCTGAACTCTTTGGCTGACAATTTCTTAATGCTGAAGGATTGCTGCGGTTCTACGCTTAATGATGATTTTACCGCTTCTTCATCTGCAGCTGAACTGAACAGCAGTCTGAAAGCAGAGGAGGTGTCCACACCCAGGGAATCTGAATCTTCGGGCGTTACCTCTGCTATTCTGTCCATAAGTCCGGCAGCCGGAACATCCCCGGACATATTCCCGCTGGCAGCATCTTTGAATGAATCGGCAGTCCTGCCGCTGAAGACGCCTGTCAGTGCCGCCGTGACAAGTGCGGCAGCCAGGAGAACCGTAACTGCCGTAATGATCAACACAGGTTTTCTTCTGAAAATGCTTGTGATATTTATCATCATGACTCAACCTTACCTTTCATTCCGGCTGTGCCGGGCATACTTTTGAGAGAAAGCTGCTTGTGCCTGTTGCTGTTTTGGAATCATATGATACGTCGTATTCTGTTTAGTTGTTATGACGTAAAAAGGTGGGATTTTGTTTCTGAACAATTAAAAATTTACTGCTATGTATGTTAAAATATGTATTGCCGTGGAAAGCGTCGTGCCAGGTCAGAATGCAGGTACAGTGCAGATGCAGGCTATGGAGGAATGTATGTATAAGACAGACCCGTTCATGTGTAAAATAGACCCGCCCGAAGGAGTGGAAGTAATCCTCAGTACATTAGGCAATAATGGATTTCAGGCTTATGCTGTGGGCGGCTGTATAAGGGATTCGGTAATGGGGAGAAAGCCTAAAGACTGGGATATTGCGACCGAAGCATATCCTGATGATGTCAGGAGGCTTTTTGAGAAAACCGTTGATACTGGAATTGCTCATGGTACGGTATCGGTAATACTGGATGATGTGAGGTATGAAGTCACAACTTTCCGGATCGACGGCAGGTATGAAGACGGAAGACATCCCGTTAAGGTGGAGTTTACACCGAATATCGGGGACGACCTGTACCGGCGGGATTTTACCATAAATGCAATGGCATGGAATCCGGCGGCAGGAATAATTGATCCTTTTGGAGGCATCAGGGATATAGCATGCAGGATTATACGCACTGTGGGGGATCCGGCAGAACGTTTCAGGGAGGATGCGCTCCGCATGCTCAGGGCAGTGAGGTTTGCATCGGTGCTTGGTTTTGATATAGAGAAGCGGACACTGGACAGCATAAGGGAAAACAGCAGCCTGATAACGAAAATCAGTGCCGAAAGGATCAGGGAAGAGCTGACAGGCATACTTGCATCAGGGGATCCCGGGAAATTTATGATTCTTAAGGATACGGGCCTGCTGCGCTATATAATGCCGGAACTGGATGTATGCTTTGACAGGGATTATGGTTTTTCAGTCATGGGTGAGCACTGCATCAGTTCAGTAAAGGCTGCCGGAGCGGATACGTATATCAGGTGGGCCATGCTGCTGCATGGTTTATGTATGTGCCCGGACATAGAAGCAATCAGCGCAGGCGAAAACGATCAGCATGTTTCAGTCAGTGAATCAGTGGGGAAGAACGTTGAGCAGGCCGGCATAATACTGAGCCGTTTAAAATTCGATAACAAAAGCAAAAATAAGATACTGCGGCTTATCAGACATCTCTGGACTCCGACGGGAACTGACCGGAGAACTGTAGCCAGAGCGGTGACCGCAGCTGGCAGTGATTTGTTTGCTGACCTTATTAAAGCAAAAAGAGCTCATATTACCGCAGAGCTTTGCACGCCAAATGGTTTATGGTCCGGCTCAAAGCTGCAGACAGACAAAATCAATAAAGAAACAGTAAACGAAGCGACGATGCGCAGCATTGAAGAACGCGGCAGTATAGGGGGAAATCCTGCTGCTTGTATTCATGAAAGTGCAGAAAAAGCGCTGCGGGAACTGGACAGGACTGAAGAAATTTATGAATCGCTGATGGAAAGCAGATACTGCCTCAGCCTGAAGGATCTGGCCATAAACGGGAATGACCTTAAAAAACTGGGCTTCAGCGAAGGCAGTATCATAGGCAGGACTCTGGAATATCTTCTGGAAAGGGTTATTGATGAGCCTGAACTTAATAATAAAGATGCTCTTGAAAAGACAGCACTGAATTTCTTAAAGGAAAGTGAATTATAAGAAAGTATTGCAAGCTGATACTTATGGGTAATAATAAGCAGATATCAGGCAATCTTCAGAAAAGAAGAATGAAGGAAAGGAGTGGTTTATTTGGGAAACCTGCTGAAAGACAGAAATATTATAATTATGGGAATAAGAAACAGGTGGAGCATCGCATGGGCAATAGCCGAAGCAGCTCACAGGGAAGGCGCATCGCTTATATTCACGTATCAGGGAGAACGTGAAAAAAATGATGCGGCAAATCTCGCAAAAGAGCTGGGCAGTGCTGATATTTACCAGCTGGATGTAACATCAGATGACGATATTGAGAGATTTTTTGAAGCAATCAGAAACAGGTACGGCGTTATCCATGGCCTTGTTCACGCTATAGCCTATGCGCGTGGTGAAGACCTGAGGGATAGTTTTGTCAATACTTCGAGACAGGGCTTTGCTCTTGCCATGGACATAAGCGTTTATTCCCTTATAGCTGCCGGCAGGAAAGCTGCTGAACTGATGACGGAAGGAGGCAGCATTTTGACGCTGACTTATATGGGCTCAGAAAAGGTCATGCCGGGATATAATGTAATGGGACTGGCCAAGGCTGCCCTTGAAGCCGGCGTCAGATACATGGCCAACGACCTGGGACCTTCGGGGATAAGGGTCAATGCCATATCTGCGGGAGCGGTCAAGACACTGTCTGCTAAAGGGATAAAGGATTTTGGAAGTATACTCAGGCATACGCAGGAGAGAGCGCCTCTGAGAAAAAATGTCGCCCCGAAAGAGATAGGGGATACGGCCGTTTTCATCCTGAGCGATATGTCAGGCGGCATCACAGGAGAAATACTGCATGTGGACTGCGGTATCAATATTATGGGAATATGATGCATCGGATTTCTGAAAGCGAAATTATTTGTTCTGAACGCTGCATTATGATTGCACAGAATATAAATAAGGCTGACCCTTTGCGGGCAGCCTTATTTTTGTGAAGATGTTCCGTACCGGATAATGTCCTGATGAACTCGGCAGGAATATCAGCCTGCTGTTTTGCCAAGTTTCTCGAATACTTTGCGGAAGGCTTCAAGAGTATAATCGAGCTGTTCCTTGGTATGGGTAGCCGTATAGCTGGTCCTGATCCTGCACAGCCCTGGCTTGACTGCCGGCGACAGGACAGGATTGACATATACTCCTTCTTCACGAAGCATCTTTGTAACGACCAGTGTCGGTTCATTTTCGTAAGTCATGACCGGAACTATCGGGGTTATGTCACTGTTTGCTTCATATATCGGAATACCAAGTTTCTTGAATCCGTCCCTCATATATTTGGATATATCCCTGAGCCTTTGTATACGTTCAGGTTCAGACTTGATGATTTCCAGTGCCGCAATGGCAGCTGCCGCATTGGCAGGTGGGATGGAGGCCGAGAATATGAATGGCCTTGAATTATGTTTTATGTAATCAATAACATCCTGGCTTGCAGCCACAAAACCGCCGAGGCTTGCCAACGATTTGCTGAAGGTGCTCATTATAATATCGACTTCATCTTCGAGCCCGAAATGTTCTGCCGTTCCTCTGCCATGTTCACCGAGCACGCCAAAGGAATGGGCGTCGTCGACCATTACTCTTGCACCGTATTTTCTCGCCAGTTTGACTATTGACGGCAAGTCCGCGATATCGCCTTCCATACTGAAGATACCATCGACAACAATCAGCTTTCCGTGCTTGTCGTCTATCTTGGCCAAAAGCCTTTCCAGATCCTCCATGTTGTTGTGCTGGAATTTGAGGGTTTTGGCAAAACTGAGCCTGCATGCATCGACTATGCTTGCATGGTTTTCGCTGTCACACAGGATGTAGTCGTTTCTTCCGGCTATAGCGGTTATGATGCCAAGATTTGTCTGGAAGCCTGTGCTGAACGTTAAGGCAGCATCTTTCCTGACGAATTCAGCCAGCTTTTTCTCCAGTTCAAGATGGAGTGTCAGGGTTCCGTTCAGGAACCTGGATCCGGAACATCCTGAACCAAATTTTTCAACTGCTTCGATCGCAGCCTTCTTAACTCTTGGATCAGATGTCAGTCCCAGATAATTGTTGGATCCCACCATTACTGTCTTTATTCCTTCTATGACAACTTCGGTATCCTGTCCTGTCTCGAGAGCGTGAAAATAGGGATAGAGCCCTGCAGCCAAAACTTCCTTGTAGTCTGTGTAGTTATAACATTTTTCAAAGATATCCATAATAAAACAATCTCTCCTTCGTTATTTAAGTAACAAAAAATGTTCCAGACTGCAATCATTTTACCACATTATGTACAATAAGTATATACGGCAACTTAAGCTGTTTATGACAAAAAGCCGCGCTGTGCTTATCCGGGCAGTTTTCCTGTGAAATGCCGTTTTTAATAAATTTCCCGCAGCCTTTTCAGATGAAGGAGACACGGTGGCATAACAGGCTGCCGTTTTTCATTTTAATAAGTACTGCTTTGTGATAGAATGATTCCGGTAATATGTTTATGTAGTAAAAGTACAGCATCAGAATCGGGGGATTCAGAATGAAAAAACATTATGGGAATGTTGTCCTGGTAACCGGCGCATCTTCAGGCATCGGAAAGGCATGTGCAGAATACCTGGCGCAGATGGGTTACAAGGTTTACGGCACTTCCAGGAAAGCTCCGGAAATACCTGACACAGGTGAAAAAGACGGGCAGGCTGCAAATAGCAGTAAGAAATCCGGCATAACCATGATCAGGATGGATGTATGTTCTGAAGAGTCGGTTAAGGCCGCTGTCAGCAAAATCATTGAACTGGAGGGAGAGATAGGCATCGTTGTAAATAATGCCGGCATGGGGATCGCAGGTTCTGTAGAGGATACGTCTCCGGATGAAGCGTTTTTACAGATGGACACCAACTTTTTCGGGATGCACAGGGTGATCAGGCAGGTGTTGCCTTATATGAGGCAAAAGGGCAGAGGGCTGATCATAAATATTTCGTCGGTAGGTGCGCTTTTCCCGATTCCATACCAGTCGATGTATGTTGCATCCAAAGCGGCTGTGGAAGGCATGACCGGTTCGCTGCGCAATGAACTGAGACCCTTTGGAATAAAGGTTGCATTTGTGGAGCCCGGCGATAGCAGGACAGGCTTTACCGGAAACAGGATGTTTGTAAAGCAGGACGGGGAAAGTTCCGCATACTGGCAGTACAGCAAAAAATCTGTTGCGATTATGGAAAAGGATGAAATGAACGGACCTGACCCTGCCGCAGTAGCCAGGGCGGTCGCTAAGCTGACCGGACGCAAAAACCCTCCGGTATGTGTTACTGTCGGCCTGAAATATAAGATTGTCGTATTTCTGAAAAGGTTTGTTCCAAAATCGCTGGAGTCCTTTATTGTTTCGAAAATGTACGGATGCTGACGCTTGTTCTATCTCAGAAGCGGTGAAAAATGCCTTTCCATCTTTCCTGTGGTGAGTACTTCAGCAATTTTGGATGCGCCGAGTTTCCTGGCATAGAGGAAACCGTCCCAGGCGGCAAGCGAAAGTTTTCCGTCATTCAGGTAATCCATGATCCATTCGGAACAGTACCGCGGGTCAGACTGATGGAGCCCTGCCCCCAGGTCTCTGAGCCAGCGCTGGTTATAAACCTCATGCGGACCTATAGGCGGAGCGATTATGATTGGTATGCCAAGACCGCAGTAAAATGACAGTTCAGATGGCTTTGTCCACAGTACGTCGGTATCGCGGAGCATTATATTAAAACGGCGGAAGTATTCGTTTTTATCCGGTTCATACAGTATCTGTATCCCTTCTGACGTTTCAAGCCCGAGTTTACTGATTATCTTTTCGAAATATAATTTTACTTCCAGCCTGTGTGCAGCTATGAGGTTCAGCCTGATTCTGCCTTCCTTTATCATACCGGCCAGGCTTTTGACTGCGGCTCCTGCGATTTCCGCCTGTGCCCCGGCTCCGCCGACGGCAAATGTAACAGTTAACGGGCCTCCCGGGGCATCCGGATCCCAGGTGTCGCCAAGATAGAATCTGGCTTCTTCTCCGTGTATGATCCTGAAGCGCCTGGTAGGATCAAGACGGATAAGTCTTCTGGCCAGGTCGCTGCGCAGTATTTCCATGTTTTTGCCTATGTTTTCCTGGGGAAGAGGAAATCCCGTAAGGAAAATCCTCTCATCAGGGACTCCGTATTCATTGAGCCGTCTTACCGCGTTGCCGCAGGGTGCAAAGTAAATGATCCTGCTCTGATGGGGTTTTTCTGCTACCCATACCCGGTTGATGTCGGAATCGCAGATGATACAGTAGACGGGAAGGTCAGTCAGCTCCTCTGTTGCTATTGCAGCGGCATAAAATGACGTTATGACAGGCAATTTCGCTGTACGGAGCTTTTCACTTATTCCTCTTCCCATGCCGCGGTTTATGGCCGCATAAAGGGATTTTACCTGAAGTGACGGACCGGATTGGTCGCGTCTGGGATAATATGGCGATATATTCTGTATTTTTTCGAGAAGACTGAACAGGTAAGGTCCTATCAACGGTATCTGCCCCGTCCTCGATAATGTTTCATAAGAATTTTGCAATATTTTCCATTGACGTTTTTCTTTTTTCAGGCACATTTCGTCTTCGCCAAACAGCAGGATTCCGTCGTGTGCCATACCTCTCAGCGGATATGTAGCCCTTTGGTGACCCAACCCCATATTTGCTGATATGATCCAGGCTTTGTTCTCCATTGTATGTCCTCCGTGTACAAGTAAATCCAGAATCAATTTTATCAGATAATGAATCTGCATTACAGATAAAATTTAAAAATATCAATGGAATGTTGAAAAGCTGATTTTGACATGTCCGAGTCGGATAATGGGAGGGAATAATAATGTATCTTAGTTATCATTGTATTCTGTGTTAAAAAAAGGCACAGCCGGTTTTTGTGCCTGCTGTGCCTGACTTTCAGGGAAAGGAATTTATCAGATGGCTTCTTCTGTAGCTGTGTTTACCAGTTGTCATATCTGCAGCTGTTTCTGTGGGGGATTGCGATCCATGCGATTATATATGCCAAAATACCAATCCCGTCAAGGAAAGTTGCGATGAGCCACAGTATCCTGACGATGACCGGGTCTATACCGAAATATTCACCGATTCCTCCGCATACGCCCGCTATTTTCCTGTTTGTATCAGACAAGTAAATCCTTCTTACCATATTTGCACACTCCTTCAGAGGATATGTATTCGCCGGTTTTTCTTTTAATAAAAAGTACGTAAGAATCAAACAATTGTCTGATTAAATTTACGGCTCGGTCCGAACAAGGCCAAGCCCTTCATTGTCCAGTATCATTTTCGCAAAACCGCCGGGTTTTATCCGTTCCCTTGATATGATACCACCCCTTGCAGCATCTTCAGGACGATGGAAGTCAGACCCCGAGATCATCAGCAGTCCGTTTTCACGGGCATATCCGAATGCCAGATGGTTTGAAGAATCGTGCCTGGGGTTGCCGTTATAGACTTCAACACCGTCAATTAAATCCGGTTCGGCGGGTATCATCCCGTATCTGAAAGGATGAGCCTGCACGATGATGATGCCTGTACCGGCGGTGAGTTTTTTGAATCCTTTCAGGCCAAGTTCATAGAGACTGCTGTTTTTATACAGGAAATCCTCATCAAAACCAAATACCAGGTAATCATTTTGATTTTCATCAAAACGCAGTTCCATTCCCAGGTAAATGTCTATGCCAATTTTGATTCCTGTTTCGAGAGCATGGCGGTAACCTTTCAGATATGCATCAACTTTGTGTTTCCAACTGCCTTGCGGCTGTCTGTCAAAAAAGTCCCTGAAGTAATGGTCTGTTACCGCAATGCCGGCATAACCTGCATCATGGTATATCCTTACGCCCTCTGATGCCGGCACTTTGCCGCAGGGGCTTGTTTCGGCCGTGTGAAAATGCGTTTCATATTTCAGTCTGTTCATTTTTATCTCTCTTCCTGTTATCTCTATCTTCCCGTTAAGTTTTCAATATTATAGCATAATTTTCAACGGAAAATATATTTATCTGGCAACATATGATAATATTATAATTAAGATAATAATGAAGTTTTTGTTAAGGGGGCAAGTGTGATACATGAGGAAAGCTGCCTGCATCTTACTGGCTTCAATGGCGCTGATCATGACCGTGTCCTGCAGCCTGCGGGGAAACGGAAGCAATGCGCCGGACGAAGGAAAAAATGAAACATCCGTCAATGATTCCTCAGCAAAAAGCATCGGACTTACGTCAGATGACGGCCTTTCCGGCAGTACCCGCATGTCAGATGCGAAGCAGCCTGATATCTACCCGGCAAAAGACACCTTTTTCGCTGATTCCAAGTGGGGATATATAGACAGTGCCGGAATGTTTGTCATACAGCCATCCTTTTCACAGGCTTTCAGATTTCAGAAAAACGGGCGGGCAGTGGCAGGCAGAGGCGACAGCGTAGGCATCATTGACAGGACCGGCAGCTTTATTGCCGAGCCGGTGTATACATCCATAAACCAATACGCAGAAGGACTTGCTGTTGCTGCAGATACAGACGGCTATATTGTGCTTGATGAAGACGGCAGGGCCATATCGGCCAAATATCAGTATATCGGTGACTATAAAAGCGGCAGAGCCGTGTATTATGTTCAGACCTTAAATGGCTCCATACTGTACGGCTATCTTGATGAAAACGGGAAGCCTGTAATTCAGCCTGTCTATTTAAATGCTACAGATTTTGAAGGCAGCAGGGCTGTAGTAAAGCTGAGCGACGGTTTGTATGCAATTATAGACAGGTCAGGCACGGTTATCAAGACACTGGAATATTGGGAAGTTTCAGGATTTTCTGACGGGAAGGCCGCTTTCAGAGCATATGCGGGAGGAAAATTCGGATATATTGACTCGGGCGGAAATGAGATAATAAAACCGTCATTTATTTATGCCGGTGAATTCAGAAACGGCAGGGCTGTAGTATCTGTACCGGGTGGACCTTCAAGGACGGTCAGAGGACTTATAGATGAAACAGGAAGATTCGTAATAAATCCTGAATATGATGAGATATTGATGCTTGGAGAGGACAGGATTGCGCTGGGGACAGCAAGAGATCCGAACAATATTGCGGCAGGGTCCAGATTCGCGCTGGCAGATGCAGACGGGAAACTGCTTACAGATTTCATATTTTACAGCATTGAGCCTTTTAGTAACGGCGTCGCGTCTGCCACAGACAGCACATCTACATACTTTATCAATACCTCAGGCAAAAAGATGCAGACGCTTCCCTCGGCAGAAGGGGCCGGGTATATGGAAATCCTCGGCGGGCTTATTTACGCGAATATCGATCAGAGAATGTCATACATAAATCAGCAGGGCCATGTAATATACGAACCTGCGGATTCCATAACGACCAGCACCGGTGTGAGGGTATGTGAAGAAAAATACAAGCCGAACATCGACTATCTTGTATACTATCCGGTCCTTGGCAATATGGCAGATCTTAAGCTGGAAGCTGAGGTCAATGCAAAACTCATGGAAATGTGGACCGATATATCAACAGCATCCATCAAACCTTCAGATATCCTGGATTATCATTATGAGGGCGGATTTTCGCTGGTATTCAGCCGGAAGGGTCTGATAGTTCTGTCGGAAACAGGATACAGCTACCCCTTTGGCGCAGCCCATGGGATGCCTGTGATGAACCATGTCCATATCGATGTCCGCACAGGCAGGTTTTACGAACTGAAGGATTTGTTCAAAAAAGGCAGCAACTATACGGGTATATTGACTCAGATCGTCAGGGACCAGATTACAGAGATGGCACAGTCGGAGGATACGCTGTACTGGCTTGACAGCTATGACGGCATCAGTTCAGACCAGCAGTTCTACATTAACGAAAACGGTCTGAATCTTTATTTCCAGCCATATGAAATAGCACCATATGCCGCGGGTTTTCCGACTTTTCTGGTTACATTTGATGAAATATCAGACATTATTGATAAGGATGGAGATTTCTGGAGGTCATTTAATTGATGACCTGAAGACAGGGTATTTGTGTTCGGGCTGACATGTTCAAACAGTGCTGCAGTATGAGCAGCCTGTCAGGGAGGTATGTGCAATGATCAGGGAAAGCTTTTTGCGGTTCATCTATCAGGCGGCAAGCATGCAGAGATGGAATGACCACATACGGCCGGGAAAGGGTTTTACCGAGCTGGACAAGCAGGCGCACAAAATTTTTTATGCATATGTCCTCGGCAGATTTGAGGAGGAAAGCAATCCTGTTGACTGGATGAAGCTGATAGAAGGTTTTGCTTTTGAATTCTTTCAGAGGATACTGCTGACCGATATAAAGCCGCCTATTTTTCATATGCTCATGGAAAAGCACGGGGAGCAGATCAACAGGCTGGTCATCAGGGAACTGGACAAAATCGGCCTGAAGGATATAAAAAATGGTTTTGCCGACCGGATGGAGCAGTACCTGTTCGATCCGGAATACAGCCGTCATGAAAAGAAAATATTAAAAGCATCCCATTATTTTGTAACAAACTGGGAATTTAATATAGTGTATCACATGAGCCAGGGCTTATACGGCATCGAAGAAACAAGGAAGAATATAGAAAAGCAGCTCGATGAGCATCAGAATATAGATGGAGTGCGCAAACTCGTATTTAATCATGGTGCCCATGATTTTCTTGACCTGATCGGCCAGCTGAGGTTCCAGCAGAGGTGGGCGCAAACGCAGCGCATACCTGAGACTTCGGTTGCGGGCCATATGCTTATAGTGGCACTGCTGTCATATATATTTGCACTGGAGACAGATGCATGCGAAAAGCGAAAATATAACGATTTCTTTGCAGGCCTGTTCCACGACTTGCCGGAAGTCCTGACAAGAGATATAATATCGCCTGTCAAAAATTCAATCGATGGATTGAGTGATCTTATAAAAACCATCGAGGATATGCAAATGCAGGAAATGTTGCTTCCGCTGCTCCCTGAGAAATGGAGGCAGGAAATACTTTACTTCACGGAAGATGAGTTCTCAGACAGGATCATGTTGGATGGCAAAGTCGTCAGAGTCAGCAGTGATAAGATCTGTGAGCTGTACAACAGTGATGAGTTTTCACCTGTGGACGGCAGCATAACAGAATTCTGCGACAAGTTTGCAGCATACATGGAGGCGTATCTTTCGATCAAGCACGGTGTCACTTCAAAAAATCTTGTTGAAGGCCACAGGGCTCTGTACAGCAGGTTCGCCAGGGCGAGGATAGCCGGCATAGACGCAGGTGTACTGTTCGATTATTTCAGATTGGATTGATTAAGGGGCTATATGAACAAATTTACGGGCTTTTATGAATTGAAGACTTTAAACATTCCTACTGTACCATGGAAGATTTTCACCCCGGAAACTCAGCTGGACAAGGATCTGCTGTGGACTGTAAGGGTAGCAACAGTTGCCGGCGATGACCTGAATCTGCCAAGGGCAGTAGGTGTTGATCATGCAGAGGCACGCAACAAAGGCATATCTTTTTTGGAGGAATACCGTGATAAAGGTATTGTGATATATTATCCCTATTTTATCGCGCAAAAAAGCGGTGTACTTGACATTAACCGGCACAGAACTGTCATTGAAGCTGTCGACAGGGATCTGTGGAACCTGGTGACATACGGAAGAAAAAATGTGACTGCCATCATTCCGGCAGAAAACAGCAGGATATCTGCCTCACAGAAAGGATGCAGTGTTCATGCAGCCAGGATACCTTTTGAGTCAATGACGGTAACAGGCGACGAAAGTTTCCTTACAGCGGATGAAATCTGTGAGCTTATGGGATACGGGGCCGTTATACGCAGCCGGTTCAGAAATGACATAACTGAAGGTTATTCTATCTTGGCAGAATGGAGTTATGCATATAATACGGGCTTACACATGAAACCTTCAGGCAGCAGATACCTTGTTTTTTACGAACTGAGAGGAGTCCGGAGTTTCTGAAATGATACAGGACCTTTTCCTGCCACAAGACGCTTGTGCTGCCAACCATGTATTAATGATATCAGTTTACAAATATCGAATTTTGTGATTCCTGCAGGTTTCCGCAATTCATGAAGCTGAATATATTGATATTGGCAAATGACTGCGGCCGTGTATGCGGACCGTATAATGTGCCACAGTATAAGCTAATTCACTGCTGTGCCGATGGCTATGGGTAATATACAGTGTCGGCTTTGTTTCAGGCAGGGTCGGTGAGGATTGAAATGGGCAGGAAAAACGAAGATGACGGTATAAAGCAGGGACAGGTCAGCAAACGGCGTATGGGCAAAAACAGAAGTCTTTCTGAATATGCAGCATCCAGGATGCCTAAGGGAGCTGTGATCGATTTTATTTTTTATGAGGACTTTAATAATGACAGCCTGAAGGAAGCCGTAATCGGTGTGACAAGATTTACGCCGTTTCCGCCGGATTCTGCCATACTGATAGTAAAGAACGGAAAAAACGGAGACATTGAACACCAGTGGCTGCCGCTGCAGGATGGAACGCAGGGATACGATCAGGCTGCAGTAATAGATAATGCAGCAGCTGCCGACATAGATGCGGACGGATCACCGGAACTGATTGTTTCCAGGGTTCTGAGCCATGAACATGATATCGATTTCACAGTGATAGACTGGAAAGGAGATAATGCTTATCATGCATGGCACAGCGGGAAAACGTTTTTTCATGGAAGCATGGAGGTCAATGATGCGGATGGCGACGGTGTTGCCGAAATCATAGCGGAATGTGGTACTAAAGCAGGTCATGAGATTATTTCACTGGAAGAGACATGTTACCATGTCAGGGAAAGCTTTATGTACAAGTGGGACGGGAAAGCTTTCGCAGTAAAGCCGCACAGTGTAAAAATGCCATATGAAAGTTATAATGCAGCCGTGAATTTTCTGCGGTATATTTGGCTGCGGGAGTATGAGAAGGCATATTCGATGGTAGTGATACCGCCGTTTTTGGGACTTGTAGGACTGGATGACAACAGCCTTCCTGCATTCAGGAACTATGTGGACAGGAAAATACTGCCGGTAATGGCACGTAATCTGCTCAGGGGAAAGCTGGTGCCTTCTGAGCCTTATGATACCTGCTGCCATTTTTCAGGTCCTGAAGACGATTTTACGGTAGAACTGATCAAAGACTCTGAGGGAGTTAAAATATGCAGGCTGGTCATTTCTAAAAAATATAAACGCTAAACCATGATTGATTAATCAAATGAGTTTAAACGGGAACAATTTTATTGCAAATTACGTCGTTTAGTGTGAACTGCTTTTATTGAATACGCAGTTTTATTATGATATTATTTTAGTTGAGATTATTCTTTTCCTGAAAAGTACTATTATTCTACGGAAGACAAGGAGGTATACATATGGGAAATACCGTAAAGATAATGTTCTCCGCAGTCACCCACACAGGCTCGTCCAATACAGTCAACAGCGACAGGATCTATGCAAATGGCAAATTCATTCATCCAAGTGCAGCCGATTATGCCCAGATATCACTGGAATCAGTTGATTCGAAGTTTTTCTTTGCCTTGTCCGGAAATATGGAAGACAGTGAATCCGGTATTTCCCTTATGAATGATTTAAAGAGGTTCCATCAGAAATCGATGTCCAGTTCAAAGAACATCAATGTTAAGCTGGATGAACTGGTACAGTGCGTCGAGCAGGCCAGCAATCTGATATACAGCCTGTCACTCGGCGAAAATGGGTCCGGGGAAAGAAAACCGAATTTCGCGGGGATATTGATAGACGAAGGCAATATAGCGGCTGTTAACCTTGGCAGCTACAGGATTTATAAGCTGGAAGGTGACACGTTCAAGCTGTTTGTCAATGATTATAAAAGGGCGGAAAGACTGCTCAAAATGGGGATTATCAGCGATGAACAGGCCGAATTGCTGGCTGACCAGCAGAAAGCAATGATGGAGGAAAGCAGAAAGACTGTAAAGAAGTCCGACATTTATTCTGTCAAATCAGGAGTTACATATCTTGTATGCAGTACAGGCCTGTCGGATGCGGTAGATGAGGATGATCTGTATGATGCCCTTGCATCCGGAAAAGACCCTGATCAGATCGCAGGGGAGCTGGTTATGGAAGCTGTCGGCAATGGCTCCCAGGAAGATGTTTCGGCATTGGTGATAAGGATTACTGATGCTCAGAGTGAAGAAGATTACATGCCGGGACCAAAGACAATCCAATACAAGCCGTCGCCCGTAAGAGCTCCGGCCAGGCCTGCCGCTCAGACGCCCGTATCCGCGCGGAAGGTTCCTGTTGATACAGGCAGGATAGTTTCCGTCATAGTGCTGGTATTTTTAGCAGCAGCAGTGGTTTTAGGCGGATACAAGCTCTGGACCATGCTGAACCCTGAAGCAAAGAATGCTTCAGCTGATGATGGCGGCAGTGATCTTTCAAACGATGATACGCTTCTTCCTGCCGATGAGTCTTCAATAAGCGAAGATACAGATGGGGCAGGTTCTGATACCGATGGCGAAACTGCGGAAGGAACAGGGCAGGACAGCGGCGAAGCCTCGGAGAATACAGAAGATACCGGAAATGAGGAAAGAATTTATACTGTACAGCCTGGTGATATGCTGATGACGATCGCAAAGAAATTTTATGGCGATGAGAGCAAATATACTCTCATAATGGAAGCCAATGATATAAAGGATCCAAACAAAATATCAGTGGGACAGCCACTGATCATACCTCCGGCTGAGTAAAGATATTTGCCGGCTGATATGATTAAGCGGTCAGAGTATGAAAAATAAGGACTTAGCCGGGATGTCAGCTGATCCCGGCGAATTAATCCGAAAATTCTGAAAGCGGCCATACACAGGCCGCTTGTTTTGTTTGTGCGGATTTGGCCTTATATCATATACAATGTAAAAAAATGGTTTTCCCTATCCAAAAAATACTTGCATTTTTAATGTTAGTGTGTATAATATTATATAGGTCAAAGAAAGTCAAAGTCAGCACAGACTTTATTACTGCTGTTTATAATGCAGTATACAGACAGATAATAATTATACAGACATATGGCAGCAGACTGCGTATATTGCACTAACACAGGTACGCGGGAATATACAGGATCAGTTGCTGCGGAATACCGGCTGTGTTATGTCCGGCTGGAGGTCGTCCAGGTTTATTAAGGCAATGGTATAGCGGGTGATGGTATGAAGTATAAGGACTATTATGAAATTCTCGGAGTAAATAAAAATGCATCAGCAGATGAAATAAAAAAAGCATACAGAAAACTGGCCAAGAAATATCATCCCGATGCACATCCCGGTGATAAGGCGGCAGAAGAGAAATTTAAGGAAATCAATGAAGCGTACGAAGTCCTTGGCGATCCAAAGAAGAGAGAAAAGTACGATAAGTTTGGCGCACAGGGACAGTTTTTCAACGGAGCCGATTTCGATCCGTCTCAGTTCGGCTTCGGCGGCAATGGTTTCCGATACGAATACAGAACCAATACGGGCGGATTCAGCGACTTCTTCAATATGTTTTTCGGCGACAGCGATATTTTCGGAGCCTTTGGGAATGACATATTCGGGCGCAGAAGAGGCAGTGGTTTCGGAAGCAGTATGCAGATGAAAGGCGAGGATGTCGAGTCTTCACTGGAAATTTCGATATCTGAAGGTTTTAACGGCGCAGAGAAGGTCATAAGTCTCAGAACTGCTTCAGGACCCAAAACGATTTCGCTGAGGATTCCTGCAGGTATAAAACCAGGTGAGAAAATTAAGCTTTCCGGGCAGGGAGGCCCCGGGGCAAACGGAGGCAGAAACGGTGACCTTTATTTACGGGTAGAATTCAGGAATGATCCCGTTTTTGAGCTCAAAGGAACAGATTTGCAGGCCAGGCTTCAGCTTTATCCATGGGAAGCAGCCCTGGGGACGGAAAAATCCTTCGATACACTCGATGGCAGGATAGCTGTAAAAATCCCGGCCGGCGTACAGACTGGCAGCAAAATACGGGTTGCGGGCAGAGGCTACAGGGATAAATCGGGTACCAGGGGGGATTTGTACCTTAAGGTTGAGATAATGAATCCTGCAAAGCTGAGCAGGATACAACGGGAATTGTACGAAAAACTGCGTGATTCAGTACGCTGATGCTGCCTGATAATGAAGTATCTTATGCGTGTGAAACCGGCAGTGTAATATAATCAAATGGAGGATTTTCAATATGGATATGGACAAGTTTACAGATAAAGCACAGGAAGCTATTGGTACAGCCCAGGAGATTGCTCTGAGGATGAATCATCAGCAGGTGGACGGAGAACATCTCCATATGGCTCTTCTGACTCAGGAAGAAGGCCTCATTCCCAGACTTCTAAGCTTTATGGGCATAAACGGTGAACTGATGATAAAAGACGTGCAGAAGGAGCTGGACAAGCAGCCTGCGGTATATGGCAGCGCTGTACAGAACCTGTACGCGTCGAGACGACTCAACCAGATACTGCTCAATGCAGCTGATGAAGCCGGTAAATTCAAGGATGAATATGTAAGTGTAGAACATATATATCTGGCACTTCTTAAAGAAAGAAACACGCCTTCGGCCGAGATTTTCAGAAAGCATGGTATAAACAGGGAGAATTTCCTTGCGGCTCTCAGTAAAGTAAGGAGCAATCAGAGGATCACTTCAAAGAATCCGGAAGAAACATATGAAGCTTTGAAAAGGTTCGGCAGGGATCTGGTAGACATGGCGCGCAGGGGAAAACTCGATCCAGTGATCGGAAGGGATGCCGAGATCAGACGTATTATCCGTATATTGTCCAGGAGGACCAAAAATAATCCTGTACTGATCGGTGAGCCCGGTGTCGGCAAAACAGCCGTAGTTGAAGGACTGGCTCAGCGTATCCTCAGGGGTGATGTTCCGGAAGGCCTGAAAGACAAAACGATTTTTGCTCTTGATATGGGATCTCTTATAGCCGGCGCAAAATACCGCGGCGAATTTGAGGAGAGACTTAAGGCTGTTCTGAAAGAGGTTGAAAAATCAAACGGCAAAATAATAATGTTCATAGATGAGCTTCACAATATTGTTGGAGCCGGTAAAGCGGAAGGTGCAATGGATGCAGGCAATATTCTCAAACCGATGCTTGCAAGGGGAGAACTTCGCTGTATTGGAGCGACAACTCTCGATGAGTACAGAAAATATATAGAAAAGGATGCCGCACTGGAACGAAGATTCCAGCCTGTATTGGTCGAGCAGCCTGATGTGGAGGATACCATATCGATCCTGAGAGGACTGAAGGAAAGGTTTGAAATACACCATGGAGTCAGGATTACCGACAATGCATTAATTGCATGTGCTGTCCTGTCAAACCGCTATATCAGCGACAGGTTCCTGCCGGATAAAGCAATAGATCTGATGGATGAAGCCGCGGCAATGATACGTACCGAGATTGACAGCATGCCTGCTGAACTGGATGAAATAAGCAGAAGGATCATGCAGCTGGAGATAGAAAGACATGCTTTGCTGAAGGAGACTGACAGAAGCTCACAGGAGAGGCTAGCGGCGCTTGAGAAAGAGATAGCTTCACTCAAAGAGCAATCTGACCTGATGAAGGCTCAGTGGGAAAGCGAAAAGAGCACACTGGTCAGAGAAAAGGAAATAAAGCAGCAGATAGAAGAAACCAAACGGAAAATAGAGGAAGCCGAGCGCAGGTATGATCTCAACGAACTTGCGATACTGAAGCACGGACGGCTGCCTGAACTGGAGAAGCAGCTGCAGGAAGAGAAAAACAGGCAGAAGGCAGCCGGAGGTAAGCGTTTGCTGAAGGAGGAGGTTACAGAAGATGAAATTGCCGAGATCGTATCGAAATGGACGGGCATACCGGTAACAAAACTGGTGGAAAATGAGCGCGACAAACTGCTGCATCTTGGAGAAATACTCCACAGGCGGGTCGTTGGACAGGATGAGGCAGTGGAGTCTGTTGCAGGTGCCGTATTGCGCGCCCGTTCCGGACTGAAGGATCCCCGTAAGCCAATAGGTTCGTTTATTTTCCTGGGCCCGACCGGCGTAGGAAAAACTGAGCTGGCAAAAGCGCTTTCGGAGGCGCTATTCGACAGTGAGGATAATATGGTACGTATCGATATGTCCGAATACCAGGAGAAATATACCGTGTCAAGGCTGATCGGAGCGCCTCCGGGATATGTAGGCTATGAAGAAGGCGGACAGCTTACAGAGGCGGTAAGGAGGAAACCGTACTGTGTTATACTGTTTGACGAGATTGAAAAGGCTCATCCCGAGGTGTTCAATGTTTTGCTGCAGCTGCTCGACGACGGGCGACTGACGGACAGCCAGGGCAGGACCGTAAACTTCAAAGATACGGTCATCATCATGACATCAAATCTCGGCAGCCGGTATTTGCTTGAAAGCATACGCTCGGGCAAAGAAGATGACCAGCAGCTGAGAGAGACGGTTATGGGTGAGCTGAGGCGCAGTTTTAAACCGGAGTTCCTCAACCGAATCGATGAGATCGTTATGTTCAGACCGCTTGGAAGAGAAGAGCTGGTCAAAATCATTGATCTGCAGCTTGAGGATATCAGAAAGAGGCTTGCGGACAGGCATATAGATCTTAAAGTTACAGATGAAGCCAAAGAATATATTGCCGATTCGTCATATTCACCAGAATATGGAGCAAGACCTGTTAAACGGTACCTCCAGAAGGAGCTCGAAACGGAACTCGGCAAGATGATAATAAAAGACGAGGTCCATGACGGCTCGACCGTCATCGTCGACGCCGGACAGCAGGGCCTGACTATAACGGGTCAATGAGCAAAAGTATAACTTTTTTGAATGCTTCTGATGGCAAATGTTCCACATAAACATTTCCATAGAACGAACGGGTATTATCCGGGCTGAAGTCTTGCAGCGGCTGAAGACTGACCAGCGGGCAGCTGAAATTATTCGGATTTTTGCGGGAACAACTGCAAGCCTGCTGCATTTTGATAATTTAATGTTGAGTTTTTATGTAACCTTTATGTCGGATATTGCATAGGCTATATCAGATAGAAAAGGGAGTGAGCACTATGCAATATTACTATATTGTCAGACAGCCACAGGTTTTCCCCGGCGGTATATTTGGGCCGATCCAGGGCGGACAGTTTTTCCCTCCGGGGCAAGGACCGGGTTTCTTCCCGCCAGGTCAGGGCCCGGGATTCTTCCCTCCGGGCCAGGGGCCAGGTACTCCTCCCGGTCAGGGACCCGGCGGCGGACCGGGCGGGGGACCTCCGACGGGACGGCCTCCTTCATTTGTTCCACAGCAAGCCCCTGGTATACTGGCAATTGATCCCGGCTCCATCAGACGGTGTATGTTCAGGTTTGTTTATATATGGCTTGATAACGGACAGCAGTTCTGGGCATGGCTTGTATTTGTCGGAAGGAACTCTGTAGCAGGCTGGAGATGGAACGGCTTCAGATGGGTATACTTTGGTGTGGACCTTAACAGGATATCATCATTTGTTTGTTATTAAACCATATGCCCCCTTCCATCAGTTACATCAGGCGAGGCAGCGCTTCGCCTGATGTTTTTTAAAGACAGCCCGGCCGGGCAGGCACGAAGGCTGATATTTTAGCCGGCAGTGATGGGGTTATCATTTAATCCCTGAATATTTAATGCGCAATGTATTCAATACTGCCAGCACCGTCACGCCTACGTCCGAAAATACTGCTTCCCACATCGTTGACAACCCGAGAACACCGAGCAGCAAAAACAAAACTTTAACCGATATTGCAAATATTATGTTCTGCATGGCAGTTTTTCTTGTGACAGATGCTATTTTAAATGCGTCTGAAAGGCTTGACGGTTCATCCTTCATAAGCACGATATCAGATGCTTCTATGGCAGCATCTGATCCTATCATGCCCATGGAAACGCCTATATCTGCCATGGCCAGTACAGGAGCATCATTGATTCCGTCGCCTACGAAGATCGTGCCTCCTTTTGAATCAGACTTTATTTTTTCAAGCCAGTTAACTTTTTCATGAGGCAGCAGGCTGTATTTTACGTCATCCAGCTGCAGTCTGTCAGCAATTGCTTCCGCAGCCTGGCGTGAATCACCGGTAAGCATCACGATTCTTTTTATGCCGTTTTTTCTGAGTTTATCTACAGCAGTTTGAGCGTCTTCCTTCAGTGTGTCCGAAACTTTGACCGAACCGACATAACGGCCGTCTGACACTACATATACCATAGTCCCTCCATCGGCGGCAGTATCTGCGTCAGCCGGAGCATCTTTACTTCCTGCGCCTTTTATATATTCAAGGCTGCCGGCAAGTATTTCACGCCCGAGTGCTTTGGTTTTAATTCCCTTTCCGGCTGTTTCCGTACTGCTTTCAATCTGAGTTTCGTCAATGGTCTCACTGTATGCTGCGATAATTGAACGGGCTATCGGATGTGTCGAGTTATATTCGGCGTATGCCGCCAGTTTCAGAAGCTCATGTTCGGAACAGCCATTCGGCCTGGTTTCTGTTACGCTGAATTCGCCTTTTGTTAGTGTGCCGGTTTTGTCAAAGACGACCGTGTCAACTTTATTCAGCGCATCCAGGTAATTGCCTCCTTTGATGAGTATACCCTTCGAAGATGCTTTGCCGATGCCCGCAAAGAAGGTCAGGGGTATCGAGACCACCAATGCGCATGGACATGATATTACAAGGAAAGTCATGGCTCTGTACAGCCAGGTCATAAAATCCATACTTCCGGTAATAACCGGCGGCAGTACTGCAACCAGCAGTGCTGCGGTTGTCACAGCAGGGGTATAATAGGAAGCAAACCTGCTGATAAAGTTCTCAAGTGGGGCTTTCCTTGAAGATGCCTCTTCGACCAGCTCAAGTATCCGGGATACTGCTGACTGTTTCAGCGTATTTACTGCTTTTACTGTCAGAAGTCCGCTTTTATTAATGGTCCCTCCAAGCACATCATCCCCGGGGCCAACCGGCTTTGGCACTGATTCTCCGGTAAGGGAGGATGTATCAATCAAAGAGGTACCGTCCGTTACTACTGCATCAACAGGCACTTTTTCACCTGGCCGTATTATAAGCAAATCTCCAGGCTGAACTGACTCAGATCCTATCCGGACTATTCCGCTGTCGGTTTTCAGGCTGGCGTGTTCCGGTTTCAGCCCGATCAGTCCGGCAATGGATTTTCTGGACTGATCCACTGCCATATCTTCGAAAATCATCCCAAGTTTATAAAACAGCATTACAGCTGCAGCTTCGCTGTACTGTCCCGTCACAAAGGCACCGATCGTAGCTGTGACCATGAGAAAATTTTCGTCGAATATATGTCCTCTGATGATATTCGAATATGCTTTATATATAACTTCATACCCCGTCGTCAGCCATGATATGAACAGCAGGACAAATGAGACCGCTGTGTTTCGGCCGGCAATCAGACCGGCTGTAAACAGGGTGATGCCGGCCAGCAATATCACTATGTCCTTTTTTAATTCCTTTGTGAAAAATGATGATTCGCCATTGCTTAGGTGGCTGTCGCTGTCAATAACTTCAACGCCGGGCTCTATGCCGTTTATTGTGTTTTTCAGCAATGCTTCGACTTCATCTTCAGTACAGCTTCCGTCCAGCTCTATATGCAGTTTCTGAGCAGGAAATATAAGCCGGGCCGTGTTTACTCCCCTGAGCTTCCGGACGCTGTTTTCGATTTTAAGTGCGCAGTCGGCGCATGTCAGTCCATTTAGCGTGTATGTTTTTTTAATCATCGACGTTACCCCTCTGCTGATCGTGTATATTACCAATGAAGTATTGCCAATATGCTTTTTTGTGAATTAGCATATATACAGCGCCCTTAAGTGAAAGGGCATATGCGCCAACGCACATATCATTGTACATATGAACAACTATTCACATAATCATAATAATACCGCAAGTAAAATTTGTCAACGGTAAAATGGATCCAGGAAAATAAATCCGGAATACAGGTAATGAAGATCCTGGGACAGGCACTGCAGATTCAGGTACATAGGAAATGAGGGAAGAAAAGCATAAGCTGCGAACAAAAAAGGCCCGGAATAATCCGGGCCTTTCTTTCGCTTAAGCTAAAACCTGACCTGCGGAGCTTTGCTTTCGTTTTCATCTATTGTAAAGAAAGGTTCAGCAACAAAATTGAACATATTCGCAAATATGTTGGAAGGGAACATTTGGATCGCATTGTTGTAATCCATTACGACGTCATTGTAAAACTGCCGTGCGAAGGTTATTTTGTCTTCCGTCTTCGTAAGCTCTTTCATCAGTTCCTGAAAATTGCTGTTTGCCTTTAATTCAGGGTATGATTCGGATAACATCAGCAGTCTGTTCAGCCCTTTGGACAGTTCACCGGCTGCCTTTATCACTTCCTGGTGGGAAGATGCGTTCATATAGCTGTTGCGGGCATTTATAACCGCCTCATAGGTTGATTTTTCGTGCGCAGCGTATCCTTTGACAGTTTCAACAAGGTTTGGTATCAGATCGAATCTTCTTTTGAGCTGGACGTCTATCTGACTCCAGGAGTTCGCCACCTTGTTCCGTTTGCTGACGAGGCCGTTATAGGTGGCTATCGCATAGATGACCAGTGCGATTACTATCAGTACCAAAACGATTATCAGTGTTGACATTTGCTTTCCTCCTTAAATCTGGTTATTTATTATAATTGTTAATACATCCAATGAGGGCATTTTTTAATATGCCGGCAGCACTTAAGCAGTTTGCTGATATTTTTGCTGCAGGGTGTTCATGATGCGGCCGTATCAAACCAGATGCAGTCAGTACCGGCCGGATCAGAAAGCTCCGCCTCCGCCGTGCCCGCCTCCTCCGCCTGAACTGCCTCCGCTGAAGCCGCCTCCTGCGCCGGAAGACGAGGAGTTTTGCGAATTTGCTACAGATACGGCATTACTTATGGCGTGGTCAATGGTGTTGAACGTCCTGTCAAATGCGTGGGTGAGACTGTGCATATTGTGCATATTGTAACCATACATATATGTCAGATTCGAGTTTTGCAGATCAGCATCACTGAACACAATCGGCAGCTGTCTTATAACTTCTTTGGCGACACCAAGCGATATGGCATACACAAGATAATGCTCCCAGATGACGATGGATGGCATTTCTGCCTTATCCATCCTGCTGAAGTCTTTAAGAAAGTTTTTAAAGGCCTTCCACATCATATACTGCTCATTTCCATAGGCCGAGCGCCTGTTCAGCCTTACAGCGAATATGAACGCTATTATGCCAAGCAATATTACAAACATGCCGGAAGCTGACCCGAAACCTGAAATGACCACGAAGCCGGTGAAGAAATATGAGATTCCGATAAGTATTGCCGCAACCTGTCCTTTTTTGCTGGACTGGTCAAAGAATTCGTTTTTCTCGGCTTCAGTCTTAACCAGCTTACACCATTTATCATAATCTCTTGAGAACTTATCGGCTCCGGAAGATGACTTCGCATAGTTTTCTATTTCATCAAGAAATACTTTCTCACCGTTGCCGATGGTATCGATGAACCAGCTGATGAGGAAAGATTCATGCCTTCTGAGTTCTGACAACGGTGCGTTATGCTGCAGTGTCAGGCTGTAGTCCTCAACTGCTTTGTCTTTAAATAACCCGCTTTTTCGATAGGTCTCTTCTTTCAGTAACAGGTAGCCTTTCCTTACCAGATCCATCAACGTCGCCGTGATATCACGGGGAAGAACTTGCCCCATGTTCATCAGAACGGACATTTCAGCAGGCGTGTACTCACCCGGCAGTTCCCGGTAATATTTGGTTTTGAAGCTGCTTTTGAATTCCCTGTCGTACCTGATATAAATGTATATAATGATCGGGAACCAGGCAATGCAAAGAACTATGGAAAGCACCAGGGAAAATACTCTTCTGATTTCGCGCCTTTTCTCTTGTTCTTCGACCTGCCGGCGAGCACGTTCACGCTGCTTGTTGGCCTCATCCGCCAGTTTCTTTTCGTTGTCGAGTATCCTTTGAAGTGCGTTTTCATCTTTTACCCGTGTTGAATCAGGAACAAGGTAAACAGGGAAAAGCACCAGCGATTCGAGATAATCCCCGGGTGAAAGCTGGCCAAGTATGAATTCGACGTTCTGTCCGTCAATAATTGACGACATTCCGGTAAGAGGACCGTGGCCGAACACTCTTATCTCGTCCTGTGATGCACCTTCAGGCAGAGTGATATGTACGGTTATGTTGTTCAGGTCGGTATCCCAGCCCGAATCAATGATTTTTCTGTTGAATTCTGCTATATCGTTGTATTTTGTGACAACATTACGTAATCTATATCTGTAAATGAACACCTTAACTTCATTGCTGCTTTTTTCATAAACTTTAAGATAGGCTATATCATTGCTGAGATATACATTATATGTACCTGACGGACCTTCAGCATCAAGGTCTGAAGCTGAGTTGACCGACAGCTCGCTTGTATTTCCGGTTTCATCTGAAACTAAAACACGCAGGTTATCGATGCCGTCAGTCTGTCCATAGTCAATATTCCGCAGTACACCGTTAAAGTTTCCGAAAAAATCATAAGTGATCCTCTCTTCCACATCAGCAGAGCCGTCTGTATTTACGGCGACATTGACATTGTATTTCCGGATAATATAGTACCTGTCGTCGGCTGCGGCGGTCTGAACTGATGCAAATACCGTTATCAGGATCACTGCAAGCAGCACTATTGCCGGGATCCTTTTTTTCATCGATGCACCTCCTGCCGTTGTCTATGATAGATTCTATCACATTATACCGTGTATGTGATGGATTTGTTTTATATTTTATTTTAGTGAACGAAGCAGTGAATAAATGCGGACTAAATTCGAACAATATGGTTAGAAAGCTGGCCGCAGGCAATAATCTAAATGGTGGTTAAATGCATTCTGAAAATAAAGCCATAAGGGACCGGGACAACAGTAAACATCCGAATTATCTGCTTTGTGCAGTCATAGGTCTGGTGACGGGAATAGCCAACGGTTTGTTCGGGTCAGGCGGAGGTACTATTGCCGTTCCTGCAATGATCCACTTTTTAAAGGCGGAAGAACATAAGGCACACGCTACTGCCATATCGGTGATATTGCCGCTGACTATCGTAAGTTCGGTGTTTTATATTGTCAGAGGCTATGCAGACTGGGGACTTACACTAAAAGTAACTGCCGGAGGACTTGTCGGCGGATATATAGGAGCAAGACTTCTGAATAAATGCCCTGATAAGCTGCTCAGAAGGATATTTGCTGTCTTTATGGCTGCAGCAGGCATAAAGATGATCATATCCAAATGATCATTCAGAACAATTGTTGAGAGGCAGATATTTTGACCGGCTGGAATTGGATCATTCTGTTTTTAACTGGACTGGCCGCAGGAATTATAAGCGGCATGGGAGTAGGAGGCGGAGCTATCCTCATACCGGCGCTGGTTTTTGTGGCCAACCCGGGACAGCACATAGCCCAAAGTGTTAACCTGCTGTTTTTTATTCCTACAGCTATAGTTGCTTTGATAATCCATATCAAAAACAAGAATATAGATTTTAAAATGGCTGTACCGCTTATTATATCCGGCCTGTGCGGGGCACTGACCGGTTCATGGATAGCTTCAGGACTTGAGGCCGGTTTGTTGAGGAAACTGTTTGGATGGTTCCTGCTGGCTATGAGTGTATATGAAATGTTCAGAAAAGGAAAGAAAGAAAGCTGACGACATTTATATTCACAAAATTACTTCGTTAGTGGTATAATATTTAATCAATCCGATAATTAAGGAGGATCGTTTTGGAAATCAGTAAAATTGCAGATACGGCATACGGGATCCTGGAGGACAAGAAGGCCAGAGATATAGAAATCATTGATATTTCGGAAGTCTCTATACTTGCGGACTACTTCATAATTTGCAGCGGTACTTCTACTACCCATATCAGGGCTATTGCAGATGAAGTCGAATTCAAGATGGAAGAGGCCGGATACAATCTGATCCACAAGGAAGGCTATGAAAGTGCCAGATGGATCCTGCTGGATTTCGGAGAGGTTGTCATACATATATTCCACGAAGAAGACAGAAACTTCTACAACCTTGAAAGGCTGTGGTCAGACGGCAAGATCAGCACGCCGGACGATTTGAGGTCATAAAGCGCCGATGCGGCCAAGACGAAGAAAATCTATTCGCTCGATTTGAAAGGGGCTGTTTATATTGGCTTATTCAACAAAGATCGATGAGAAATGGCAAAAGAAGTGGGAAGAAACAGGCCTGTACAGGTTCGATCCCAAAAGGGTCGACAATAAGCTGTACTGCCTTGAAATGTTTTCATATCCCTCTGCTGCCAAACTCCATCTGGGACATTGGTTTAATTACGGTCTTACTGATTCATGGGCAAGGATGAAGAGGATGCAGGGATGGAATGTCTTTCATCCGCAGGGATTCGATGCTTTCGGCCTTCCTGCAGAGAACTATGCCATCAAAACAGGCATCCATCCTAAAGACTCCACATATAGAAACATAGAAACCATGGAAGTGCAGCTCAGAAAAATGGGAGCGACTTTCGACTGGGATTACGAGGTTATAACATGCTCACCGGAGTATTACAAATGGACGCAGTGGATTTTCCTGAAGCTGTATGAACACGGGCTGGCGTACAGGAAGAAGGCTCCGGTAAACTGGTGCCCGAGCTGTAAAACGGTTCTTGCCAATGAGCAGGTCATAGACGGCGCCTGTGAAAGATGTAAAACTGAAGTAACCAAAAAGGATCTGACTCAGTGGTTCTTCAAGATCACGGACTATGCACAGGAATTGCTTGATTACCTGCCTAAGCTCGACTGGCCGGAAAAAACCAAAAAGATACAGCAGAACTGGATAGGCAGGTCAGAAGGCGCAGAACTGGTATTTGAAGGCGCAGACGGGAGCTTTTCGTTCAAAGTATTTACAACGCGTGCAGATACCCTTTATGGCGTTACCTATGTCGTGCTGGCTCCGGAAAACGAACTGGTGGACAGGATAACTGCTCCTGAATGCAGACAAGCCGTTGAAGAGTACAGGGAGAATGCGAAAAAGCAGACCGAAATAGAGAGACTCTCGACTGTCCGTGAGAAGACAGGCGTATTTACAGGAGCTTATGCGATAAATCCTGTAACCGGCGATAAGGTACCGATATGGATAGCAGATTATGTGGTGGCAGGATACGGTACAGGATGTGTTATGGCTGTGCCTGCCCATGATGAAAGGGATTATGAGTTTGCGAAGAAATATAATCTTCCCGTCAAACGTGTCATAAAAGGTGAAGACGGCGTTGATGACACACTGCCGTTTGTTGAGGACGGCATCCTTATTGACAGTGCCGAGTTTACAGGCACAAAATCTGCTGATGCCAGAAAGGCCATAGTCCTTAAACTGAAAGAACAGGGAAAGGGAGATATGAAGGTAAACTACAGGCTCAGGGACTGGCTGGTATCCAGGCAGCGCTACTGGGGTGCTCCCATACCTGTGATACATTGTGAACACTGTGGCGTTGTACCGGTGCCGGAAAAGGATCTGCCTGTCGAACTGCCGTACAATGTTGAGTTTACGCCGGATGGAGAATCACCTCTTGCCAAATGCGAGGAATTCATGAATGTGGCGTGCCCTAAATGCGGCAGACCTGCAAGAAGGGATCCTGATACACTGGATACTTTTGTATGCTCATCGTGGTATTACCTGCGTTATCCTGACAACAAGAACTCTGAGAAAGCTTTCGACACTGCGTGGATCGACAAGATGCTGCCGGTAGACAAGTATGTCGGCGGCGCAGAGCATGCAGCCATGCACCTGCTGTATGCGAGGTTTATCACTAAGGCTCTGCGCGATATTGGATATCTCCATTTTGATGAGCCTTTCCTGTCGCTGGTCCACCAGGGCACCATACTTGGACCGGATGGTTACAGGATGAGCAAGTCCCGCGGTAATACCGTATCGCCGGATGATTATATTAAAGAAAACGGCTCCGACGTTTTCAGAATGTACCTTGCCTTTGGGTTTGCATACACCGAGGGAGGACCATGGAACGATGACGGGATCAAGGCGATTTCGAGATTCGTCGGCAGGGTCGAGAGGCTGACAGATATTGCATCAGAGCTTGAGAACACCGGCAGTGACATATTCGGCAAAGAAGAGAAAGAGCTGAATTATGCGAGGAACGCGGCAATAAAAGGTGTAACGGAGGATGCCGAAAGGTTCCAGTTCAATACGTCAATAGCAAGAATAATGGAACTTGTCAATGCTTTGTATAAATATGATGCAAACCGCAAAAACAACGCCTTGTTCATTGACACTGTAAAGGATATGCTCAAGCTGATGGCTCCTTTTGCACCGCATCTTTCGGAGGAACTCTGGGAGAAAATGGGGCAGCCGTATTCCATTTTCAATCAGCAGTGGCCTCAGTGGGAAGAAGGTGCGCTGGTCCGTGACGAGGTAGAAATAGTTATACAGCTCAATGGAAAGATCAAAGAAAAAATAATGCTTCCGTCAGGACTCGACAAAGCAGGGACGGAGGAAGCTGCTCTGAATAACAGCAAGGTCCGCGCACTGCTGGAAGGTAAAACAATCGTCAAGGTAATTGCAGTACCGGGAAGACTTGTCAATATAGTTGTCAGGTAACCCTGTAAAACGACGGCCAGGCAGACTGACGAGACCTGCTGGCCGGATTTGAAAAATTTCGCTGCAAATCAGGAAAAGTAATTTGCAAAACAATTAACTAAGCCGGAAACAGATGTTTCCGGCTTAATTTCATTTTATTTTCGGTATCGTCCTGTCTGACAGTACGGATTTGACCTGCTGATCAGCATATATGACGGGCTTTGCTTATCAGAGATATCGCCTGGAATTGATGCGGCGGGATACTGATTTCAGTATGGCCCTCAGTATGATGAAAAACAGCATAATGCCTGTACAGATAACGCCTATTCTGAAATATGTGTTCTCAACGATGCTTTTCGGGTTTTCGACCAATGCGTCCAGTGAGACAGGTTCAGGTTTGTATTCGATATCCCTCGCGGCAATCAGATCGACTTTGCCGATGGCAACGCCATTCTTCAGGAATTCGACATATCCCATTATGTCGCCCTTGTTCACAGGGGCAGAAATATCATCGCAGACATCGGAGACCTCACTTATATCAGCACGGGGATCATCCTTCGGCAAAACACATACAAGAGAGTCAGCTGCTATCAGATCCAGACCGTATATGTCAGCGGCGTCCTTAACTTTTACGTTTCTGTAGACCTTGCCTTTCTCTATCAGTTCTACACGTTTAAAGTTGCTGAAGCCATAGTCGAGGAGTTCCTTTGAATACTCCCTTACGTTTTCTGCCGAATCTTCATTTTTCACGCCCATGACGACAGCTATCAGTTCCATGCCGTCTTCATTGATGGCCGATGATATCAGGTTATGGCCTGCAGGACCGGTATAGCCGGTTTTTATGCCGTTGATCGTATACAGTTCGCTGGCGTCATTGACCATGAGTTTATTGGTGTTTGTGAGTACAGGCCATGAGGAATGCTTGTTGGTAGCAGGCATGGTAAAGCTTTTGGTACTGACGATCTCCCTGAATTTGGGAAGCGTCATTGCATATCTGGCTATTATGGCCATATCGGCTGCTGTGGTGTAATGCATGGGATCGTGGATCCCGCTGGCATTTACAAAATGTGTATTGACAGCGCCCAGTTCTTTTGCCTTGCTGTTCATAAGTTCAGCGAATTCATCGATGCTGCCGCTGATGTATTCAGCAATTATATTTGCTGCTTCATTGGCCGAACTTATCAACATTGCCCTCATCAAGTTTTCGAGGGAGATTTTCTCACCGGCGATAATACCTATATTGCTTCCGTTGTAGCCGATGGCGTCTATAGCTGACTGACTTGCTGTCAGTACATCGTCCGGATTTCCGTTTTCAATGGCAAGTATAGCTGTCATTATCTTTGTGGTACTGGCCGGAAACACTAATTTGTCGGAGTTTTCTTCACAAAGCACATCACCTGTTCCGGCATCAATAAGTATGTATGCTTCAGCATCCGGAGAAGGTGGTTGAGCATATGCGGCAGCTGTATATCCTGTTATGAGAATCAGTATGATTGCAAATGTCAGCAGCCTTTTCATCTGTACCTCCGGGATATATTTATTCAATCTAAAGTATATCAGAAAAGATTTCTATTGGGTTAAAAAATATTAAAAATTGCCCGGAAAATAAAAGGAAATGGAAAAATAAGAGAGAATTATCCAGATTATGGAGGGATTGAATGAAGATAAAGATTTTTGGAAAAGAGACCGAAATAAAGACAGAAGCAGCTGTGGCAGCAGCTGCTGCACTGGCTCTGCTTGGCATGCTTACAGGATATTTGTTTTTTAGTGATAAAGATGAGATAATAATCGAGTCCGCAAAGCAGGAAGTTCAGGAAAGAGCTTCCCCTGCCGGTGATGCGTCTCAGCCAGGGACAGAAATGATTTCTGCACCGGACGATACTTCAGCAGACCATAAGTCTGCAAACGGGGGCAGTTATCCGGATCGCAGCGCAGAAAACAGTTCTGGAAATAATACCGTAAATGATGGCGGATCAGGTGATACGGAAGAGAAAATACTGGTCTATGTGGTCGGATGTGTTAAAAAGCCGGGGATAGTTGAAATACAAAAAGGCGGGCTGATATGCGATGCTGTGGAGGCAGCCGGCGGACTTACCGAGGATGCTGATGCAGAAAATATAAATATGGTATATTCATTGAATGAAAACGTAATGCTGCACATAAAATCAAAACAGGACAGCAATAATGTCGGAGACGGAGCGGCAGTATACACTGACGCCGGGCCGGCTGCCGAAGTAGCGGGCAGCAGCGGTGATGTATCAGGCTCAGGCAAACCGGCTCTTGTCAACATAAATACAGCAGACATCGAGGAGCTTGATACACTTCCCGGTATAGGAGAGGCAACGGCCAGGGATATCATAGCATACAGGGAGAAAGTTGGTGGTTTCACATCCATTGAAGATATTATGAATGTACCGCGAATTAAGCAAAACAGGTTTGAAAGCATCAAAGACTTTATAACAGTGGATTAGGGAGCAATGTTGAGCACTGTTTCGTTGTTTGATACAGGGAACAGGCGACTATAAAGGGCTTCAGGCTACGCAGCAGTCAAATGCATAAAAAGATACACCAGTTGGGAGAATCAGGGGGTTAAATATGAAAAAACTGATTTTAGTTGCAGTAATTTTTTCACTAATGGTTTCTGTCACTTCATGCAAGTTCGTTTACGATGTCGGCGAAACTTCCGGTGATATTACAGGCGAGCAGCAGGACAACGGAGAAGCTGGCTTTGCTGACGAAAGCCAGGATTCTGATGCTGACAGGGCAGATACAGACACGAATGATGCTGTAAACGATAGTGATGCTGAAAATGTGGGAACGGACACTGCGGAAGCAAATACAAAGATGATTGCGGTAATTCTGTATTTCCCGACCGCCGATAACAGTGCCCTTAAAAAGGAAGCCAGGGAAATACCGGTCAAAGACGGGGCTGTACTCAAAGCATGCATGCAGGCGCTGGCAGAAGGCCCGGAAACAGAAGGACTCAGGAATCCTATACCGGAAGGCACCTCTGTGAGAGGGATAACGATCAAAAACAATACTGCCATAGTAGACCTTTCAAGGGAATTTTTGAATAACAGCGGGCTTGATGAGGTAACTTCCAGACTTTCCATAGTCAACACACTGACGCAATTTGATGGAGTCGATAAGGTACGTCTGTGGATAGAAGGGGAGGAACTGTCAGGGCCAGGCGGGATGCCACTGGGTGATATGAGCCCTGCATCACTTGATGATGAGGGAAATCCTGTATCACTTGATACTGAAGGAAACTCTCCATCAGGAGAAATGACAGTTACGCTTTATTTTTCTGATTCACAGGCTATGTATGTGGTCGGGGAAAAGCGGGATATAAAGGTGCCGGATGGAGCTGGGCCGGAAGAACTGGTGCTGAAAGAACTCATTGCCGGCCCGAGAAGCGAAGAACTTTGGAATGCGATCCCCGATGGGACAAGGCTTCTTTCCGTAAGTACGAAAAATGGCCTTTGCACGGTGAATTTTTCAAAGGAATTTGTTGAGAACAGTCCAGGCGGTACTGCCAGTGAAAAAATGGCAATTTATTCTGTGGTAAACACACTCACTGAACTCGAAGGGATAGAAAAGGTCCAGTTCCTGATAGAAGGCGAAAAACGGGAAATATACACTCATGCTGTCTTCAATGAGCCTTTTTCGAGAAATGAATCTGTCATTGCAAAATAAAAAATGCCCGGCAAAGCCTGGTGCCACGGCAAAACCTGCCCATACAGAGCGGTTGAACTTATATTGCACGGCAGGCAGATATCACCCGGACATAGACGGCAGTATTATAAGTGAAGCTACCAGGTATCCGAGCAGTATCATGGCTGACGGCATTATAAAACCAAACAGCAGTATTTTACGGGCTTTTTTATGACGCAGTTTTTTGAAGTAGATTTTTCTTTTGCGTCGCATGCCGGTATCTCCTGAAATCATGCAGAGTTAGGTTGTTAATATTTTACAATAAATTAAACTACACTGCAATTTCCTGGAAATACCGGCTGATATTACCTTACTACATCCAGCATGAGACCATCATATTCGCTGATGATTTTTCTGACAGCAACCAGGTTGTTTGTAAGATAAACCGTATCACCGTTTACGTCTTTTTCCGTAGCTGTGATCAGGTTTTTCTGTCTGAGTTCTTTCAGCAGGTACGGGATATCCCTGGCATTTCCTCCGATGTCAACGATCGAGAACTTATCCATTTTCGGGTCCTCCTGATTTTATATTGATTTTTTACAGGCAGGTCTGATGCAATTGTCAGTGCAGTATATAATAAGTTTACATACCGCATATAATTATTTCAACATGTTTTACATTTGATTCCGATCGCACTCAGCTGTACAGCTCCAGTTCTATATGCCAGGTTGTCCGTACCCAGTTATGTGTCCGGTTGTCCTTACATATCCGTCCATGCATGTTTGTCTGAATGCAGCTGTCTGTATTTATCCATCCATTCCCTGTTGTCTGTACTTATTCGTCCGGAACCGTTTTTCTGTGCTCAACTTCGTGACCGGTTTCCTGAGACAGGCAGTCTGTACCGGACGGACCGGTATTAGCTGTCTACACGTACTATTTCTCGTGAACTGATGGATTCAAGGATGCAAAATACTGTCTTTACATCACCATATTCAACTTCGGGAGTAACAAAGATATTTTCTGCACCGTTGAAAGCGTTGTAGAAGTTAAGCAGTTCATTGTAATAACCGCGTTCCGGTGTAAAACCGATTGTTTCGGTGTTCCCGTCATTGTATCCGACAGCTATTGTTCCTGCTGTTTTATCCTCAAGAACTATTTCTCCGTTAGTGCCGAAGATCCTGAAACCAACCGGCGGCTTAATTGACTCGGTGCTTGATGGATAGTAGTTGAACTGGCCTATTACGCCACTTTTAAAGAGAATATTGCAACAGACGGAGACATAGGGGTTGAAATCCTGTTCCTGTGGTTTGCCGAAGGCCTGAACGCATTCGATATCGCCGAAAATGTGCCGCATGGCGGCAATATCATGAAGTGCGGCATCAAGAAAAGCTCCGCCCGGAAAGCGTGGGTGCTGGCGCCATTCGGTGCCTGCGTAAGTGTCCTTATCCATACCGCAGGGGAAACAGGTCACATTGTTTTTAATAAAATAGACTGCCTCACCGACCCTTTTTTCCTCCACCAGCTTTTTGATGATGTTGTTTTCTTCATCATACCGATAGTTCTCAGCAATCATAATCTTCAGGTCGCTTTTGCTGCGGGCCAGCTGAAGAAATTTATCCGCCTGTTCCATGTCAGGTGCCATCGGCTTTTCGCATATAAAGTGGAAGCCCGCCTGTGCAGTATCGGCAGATACGATATAATTCAGCTCTATGGGAACAAGGATATCCACGGCATCAATATCATCACGTTCGAGCATTTTTTTGTAATCGTCATAAACGTTTTTGGGATCAAGACCTATTTTGGCGGCAAAGTTATCAGCATCTGCTTTTGTTCTGTTTGCCAGTGCTGCAATCTCATATTTGTCCTGTAATTCTGCCAGTGCCGGATAATGCAGCCTTTCCCATGCCAGCCCTGTACCGATTACTCCAAGACGTATTTTTTTCAAGTTCTATCCCTCCATGTATGATTTATAAGTTCTTCAGAGTTTAAACAAAGAATACGGACACCTGCAATTGCAGTTGCCTATAGTATCTGCATTAACTTTTGTTTATACGCAAAGCGGGCTGTATCCCGTAAATGAGATCTGACAAAGTGGCCGGGTATATAAGATTTTGCGGACGAATACGTTATAATTATATAAATTTATCAAAGTAAAGTGATAATAATGCACAGTATTACTTTTCTTCAGAGAAGAATTCTGATATAATGGCAGAAAAATGTAAAAGGAGTCAAAAGTATGAGTGGGGATCAGGTTCAAATTCTTACAGCGATGTGTTTATATCTGGCCGCAATGATTATAATAGGTGTACTTTTTGCGAAGCGGGCCAACGAAAACTCCGATAATTACTTTATCGGGGGCAGGAAACTGGGACCATGGGTTGCAGCTATGAGCGCCGAAGCATCCGATATGAGCGGCTGGCTTTTGATGGGGCTGCCGGGGCTCGCATACTGGTCCGGACTGAGCGATGCCATATGGACGGCCATCGGCCTTGCAGCCGGGACTTATATCAACTGGCTCTTTGTTGCCAAAAGGCTTCGCAGATATTCTGTAGTTGCAGGCAACGCTATTACGATACCCGAGTTTTTCAGCAACAGATTCCGGGAGAAGAACAAAATAATAATGACTATAGCTTCTGTTTTTATACTTGTGTTCTTTTCAGTCTATGCGGGCAGCTGCTTTGTCACTTTCGGAAAGCTGTTCAGTACCCTTTTCGGTGTAAATTATCAGGTAGTCATGATAGCGGGAGCGGTTATCGTTATCTTATATACGTTTCTCGGAGGTTTTCTTGCGGAAAGTGCCACCGATTTTGTCCAGGGGATCATAATGATCGTGGCGCTGTGTACTGTTCTGTCTGTTGGAATTGCCGCCGCCGGCGGGATCCCTGCTATTTTGGATAATGTAAAATCGATACCCGGCTTTTTTGAATTTTTTGGTATTGCCCAGCCGCAGCTGACAGATAGCGTGCAGCAGCTGGATGCTGCAGGAAGCCCTTTGTTCGGTGCGGCGGGAAAATATGGACTGCTGACCATAATTTCAACGGTATCATGGGGCCTCGGGTATTTTGGAATGCCGCAGGTTCTTTTGAGATTCATGGCTATTGAAAATTCTTCTGAATTAAAAAAATCCCGTCGTATTGCAACAATATGGTGCGTCATCTCACTAGTATCTGCGGTAGCCATAGGACTAATAGGAAGATCGCTGTATCCGTCTGAACCCGGGCTGTTGACAAAAAGCGGAGCTGAAAATGTATTTATTGTTATGTCGACTAAACTGCTGCCTCCGCTGCTTGCCGGAATAATAATGTCAGGTATACTGGCCGCTACGATGAGTTCATCCGACTCTTATCTGCTTATCGCTTCGTCGGCGCTGTCCCGCGACATATATAAGGGTGTCATTATGAAAGGTATATTTAAGAAAGATGTTTCCGACAAACAGGTCATGACGATATCACGTATAACATTGCTGGCTGCTTCGCTGTTCGGAGTGATTATTGCAATGGATGAAAAAAGCGTTATATTCAATGTCGTTTCATTCGCATGGGCAGGTTTCGGTGCGACTTTCGGACCTATAATGCTGTTCTCGCTGTTCTGGAAGAGGACTACGAGGGCCGGAGCGATAGCCGGTATGCTCACAGGAGGCGTTATGGTATTTGTATGGAATTACCTGATCAAGCCTGTTGGAGGCATATTCGGAATCTATGAGCTGTTCCCGGCTTTTGTCCTGTCGTGCCTGGCAATAGTTGCTGTATCGCTGATTACAAAGGCACCGGAAAAAGCCATACAGGAAGATTTTGAACTGGCCAGGACATATGAATGCTGATGCGGAAGCATCATGCCGGCCATTTGCTCCGCTGCCTGATAAAATTTCGGTTGACATTGGCCGGATATCGGATATAATAAATTAAAACAGGATAATCCATCACACAGTGAAGGGACCCAGTAAGCTGCCGTAAGCCTTGACAGAGAGAGATTGCCGCGGCTGTAAGCAATCTTGAAGGAAAGCAGCCGAATACCACCCCGGAGTGTGATCGTTGATTTACGTTACAATCGCAATGAGACCAAATTAGGGTGGAACCACGTGAGCCAGCTCTCGTCCCTTGTATGAAAATGCAGGGACGGGAGCTTTTTTAATATATTATTGCTTAGAAAGGCTCCGAAAGACAGGCTGATTGCAGCAGATCAACGGAAGTTGCGGAAGGAGGAGTTGTAATGATAAATGTTACATTAAAAGATGGAAGTTCGAAACAGTACCAGGAAGGCATCACTGCAATGCAGGTGGCTGAAAGCATCAGCACAGGCCTTGCAAGGGCAGCGCTGGCCGCAGAGATAGACGGAGAGGTTAAGGATCTGTCAACAGTACTGGACAGGGATTGCAGCCTGAACCTGCTCACATTTGACAGCGAGGGAGGCAGGCGTGCACTGAGACATACTGCGTCGCATATTATGGCACAGGCCGTGAAGCGGCTGTTCCCCAATGCCAAGCTTGCTATTGGTCCGGCTATTGACACGGGATTCTACTATGATTTTGATATTGAAAGACCCTTTACACCTGAGGATCTTGAGAAGATAGAGGCTGAAATGGGCAGGATAGTAAAGGAGGATTTGCCCCTTGAGCGTTTTACACTGCCAAGGGAAGAGGCTCTGAAATTCATGCAGGAGAAGGGCGAGCCTTACAAGGTGGAACTGATAAGAGATCTGCCGGAAGATGCTGTTATATCTTTTTACAAACAGGGAGATTTTACTGATTTGTGTGCAGGTCCGCATATTCCGTCCACAGGAAAGGTAAAGGCCTTCAAACTCTTGTCCATTGCCGGTGCATACTGGAGAGGAAATGAAAAGAACAAAATGCTCCAGAGGATCTACGGTACTGCATTTACGAAGAAAAGTGACCTGGATGAATATATTTTCAGGCTTGAAGAGGCCAAAAAGCGAGATCACAGAAAACTGGGCCGCGAGCTTGATTTGTTTGACATAATGGATGAGGGACCGGGCTTTCCGTTCTTTTTGCCAAAGGGCATGGTCCTCAGAAATATCCTTGAGGATTTTTGGCGTGAAGAACACAGAAAGCGCGGCTATCAGGAAATAAAGACTCCTATGATACTGAACAAGGAATTATGGCTTCGTTCCGGCCACTGGGATAATTATAAGGATAATATGTATACGGTTGTTATCGATGATGCCGATTATGCCATAAAACCGATGAACTGTCCCGGCGGGATGCTTGTATTTAAGAGAAAGCTGCATTCATACAGGGATTTGCCTGTAAGGATGGGTGAGCTCGGGCTGGTTCACAGGCACGAGCTTTCCGGCGCCCTGCATGGGCTTATGAGGGTGAGATGCTTCACACAGGATGATGCACACATTTTTATGACTCCGGATCAGATACTTGACGAGGTCACAGGTGTTATAAAGCTGATTGATTATTTTTACAATATCTTTGGTTTCAAATACCATGTGGAACTGTCTACAAGGCCGGAAAAATCCATTGGTACAGATGAACAGTGGGAGACGGCTACAACAGCTCTCAAAGGTGCGTTGGAGGCAAACGGCCTTACTTACCAGATAAATGAGGGCGACGGTGCATTCTATGGACCGAAGATCGATTTCCACCTGGAGGATTCCATAGGGCGTACGTGGCAATGCGGAACGATCCAGTTGGATATGATGCTGCCGGAACGCTTTGATCTCAGCTATATAGGAGCCGACGGTGAAAAGCACAGGCCTGTTATGATACACAGGGTCGTTTTTGGCAGCATTGAGAGATTTATTGCAATCCTGACGGAGCATTTTGCCGGAGCTTTCCCGGTATGGCTTTCTCCTGTACAGGTCAAGATTCTGCCCATAATCGAAAAACACCACGATTATGCTCAGGAAGTGCAAAAGAAGCTTGAGGCAGCGGGCATCAGAACAGAGGTTGACTACAGGAACGAAAAGATAGGCTACAAGATCAGGGAAGCTCAGATGGAAAAGGTTCCGTATATGCTTGTACTCGGCGATAAGGAAATGGAAAACGGTCAGGCGGCCGTCAGATCACGCAGGGACGGTGATCTGGGCCCAATGCAGCTGGAGGCTTTCATCAGCAGGATTGTTGATGAAGTAAAATCAAAGGCACTGTGAGATGAAGAGAATTTAGGTGCAAGTGACCGAATTATTTCGCAGGAATGATTAAGTAATTATTGCTGTGCTGGTCGGGCAGGCACGATCGGCAGGCTGATTGATGCAAAATAGAAGCGCCTGATCAATATCAAAATTACAAGGGGCATGATGTAAAAATCATGTCCCTTTTTATTGCACCTGTTATGATATACTATCCTTTGCCGCGCGTCTTCTGAGCAAAAAGAGATAATGGAAATGTCATTGCCTGTTATGTATAATAAGAATAAATGCAAATGAAAAAGCGGGGTAACGTACGATGAGTAAAGCTGATATCATTTTTAAAGAGATGTGCAATGACATACTGAACAACGGGTTTTCGTCCGAAGGCCAGAAGGTGCGGGCCAGATGGGAAGACGGGACACCGGCTCATACGATTAAAAAATTCGGCGTTATAAACAGGTATGATCTCTCAGAGGAGTTCCCAATTCTGACTTTACGGGGTACAAATCTGAAAGCAGCCATAGATGAGCTGCTGTGGATATGGCAGAAAAAGTCAAATAATATCCATGATCTGAACAGCCATATATGGGACAGTTGGGCTGATGAAACAGGATCCATTGGAAAAGCATACGGATACCAGATGGGGATAAAGCATAAGTACCCCGAGGGTGAATTCGATCAGGTCGACAGGGTACTGTATGATCTGAAGCATAATCCGTACAGCCGACGCATTATAACTAATATGTATGTGCATAATGATCTCCACGAAATGAACCTTTATCCATGTGCATACAGTGTGACTTTCAATGTGACAGGCAAAAAGCTCAACGCTATTCTGAACCAGCGCTCACAGGACGTACTTGTGGCGAACAACTGGAATGTATGCCAGTATGCCATACTCGTCCATATGTTCGCACAGGTAAGCGGGCTTGAAGCCGGTGAACTGGTGCATGTAATAGCGGATGCGCATATATACGACAGACATATACCGCTGGTAAAAGAACTGATCAGCCGTGAGCCTTACCCTGCACCGAAGCTGATCATCAATCCGGACGTTAAGAATTTCTATGATTTCAAAGTTGAAGACTTTGTGCTGGAAAATTACCAGAGAGGGCCGCAGATCAGGAATATCCCCGTGGCAGTCTAAGATCCCGGCAGCGTGAAACAAATCTCAAAAATGCCGGACTAAGGCGGTCAGCCTCTGGGACAGGTTACTTAAATGTTGCTTTTGCAATTGACGCATACAGGAATAATTGCTTAAAAGGTGAATTATGAAAGCTATATTATCTGCTGATCTGAACTGGGGTATAGGCTGCGGCGGCAAACTGCTGCAGCGTGTTCCCGAGGATATGAAATTTTTCAGAAGGATGACAGACGGGAAAGTTGTGGTGATGGGCAGGGAGACATTTGAATCGCTGCCTGGAAAGCAGCCGCTCAAAGACAGGATCAACATTGTCCTGAGCAGGAGCGCTGTTTTCGATGACGACAGACTTATCCTGTGCCGTTCCCTTGAAGAACTGAAGAATGAACTGAAAAAGTATGACTCTGACGATATTTTTATAATCGGCGGCGAGTCGGTATACACCCAGCTCCTGCCTTACTGCACCGAAGTTTTCGTTACCCGCTTTGAAAAAGAGTTTACGGCTGACCGCCATTTTCCTGATCTTGATAAGATGGCCAACTGGGAACTGGCTGAGCAAAGTGAACAGTATTTTTATAATGATTTGGGTTTCAGATTTCTTAGATATGCCAACAAATCGGTCAGGCCATTTTGAGACTGGCATGTACTGGCATCATTCAGCCGGTTAAGCTGTTGTGCCGGGCGCCGAGTTAAGCTGTTGTTCAACCTGGTGCCTGGTGATGCGGTTTTCAGCAGCGGTCAGTTTTCTGTCTGATTTGCCGGAGTTGGTTTTCTGCATCAATGCTAATTATTTGCCTTGACTAATGGGTCAGTAATGTATTAAAATTAGTATGCGTCTGGAGCAAGCTGATACAGATGAGCTTAACGCACGCGGTTATATTATACCAGCGTGGGGCATTAGCGCAGCGGGAGCGCATCACACTGGCAGTGTGGGGGTCAGGGGTTCAAATCCCCTATGCTCCACCAAAGCAGAGAAAAATCCGAACCTTATTCTGATCGGAGAAGGGTTCGGATTTTTTATTATCCCGACTAATCCATGCTTGAAGGGCGTTTTTTTGTCTCAGCAGAATGCAGGAAAAATTTCATGCAAAAGAAAAAATCCTTCACTGGATGCGTTATAATAATACTTAGTCACTTTCTGATACTTAAATCATTTTCCGTAAATGGGGAGAAGGGTATGTTTCGGATTCTGGTCGTCGATGATGACAAAAACACACGGAGGTTGCTGGAAGCAGTCCTGACAGCAGAAAATTACACTGTTTTTACGGCTGTCAACGGTGAGGATGCGCTGGAAGTGATGGAAATGGAGCATATTGACCTTGTGGTCCTGGATATCATGATGCCCAAAATGGATGGATATGAGTTTACAAGGATTCTGCGCAAGGCAAACAATAACCTGCCCATTTTGATGGTTTCTGCCAAACAGTTGCCTGAGGACAGGCACAAGGGATTCATCGTGGGAACGGATGACTATATAACAAAGCCGATCGACGTGGAAGAGATGCTGCTGCGTATCAAGGCGCTTCTTCGCCGCGCACAGATAGCCAGCGAAAAGAGAATCGTCATAGGCGATGTGGTACTTGATTATGACAGCCTTACGGTTTCAAGAAACGGGGAAGTCCAGGAGCTGCCGCAGAAGGAGTTTATGCTGCTGTTCAAATTGCTTTCTTATCCCGGCAGGATTTTCACCCGCATAGAACTGATGGATGAAATATGGGGCAACGACAGTGAGTCCGGCTGGGAGACTGTAACAGTTCATATCGGAAGACTGAGAAAAAGGTTTGAAGGGTGGAAAGAATTCGAGATCGTATCTGTCAGAGGACTTGGCTACAAGGCGGTGAAAAAAGTATGAAACCGGAACAGCGAAAACACCGTGTGGCGTTGACTTTGCTGTTCTCAGGCGTGGTATTTTCATTTCTCATAGTCACAATGGCTGCAGTGGGCGGAGTTATCATCTTTCTGATCAATAAGGGAGCTTTGGAACCTATTGGCGGAGGCCCCATAGTCAAACATCTTATACTGAAGATGATGATGGCAAGCGTGATAATTGGAGCGATACTGTCTGCTGTCGCAAGCCGTATCCCTCTCAAACCTGTCAACGCAATTATAAACGCAATGAACCGCCTTGCTTCCGGAGACTATAAAACACGCCTTCATTTCGGCAGGTATCTTGGCAAACATCCTACAGCAGTGGAAATAAGCCGCAGCTTTAATAACCTGGCAGAAGAACTGGAAAGGACAGAAATACTCCGTACGGATTTTATAAATAATTTCTCCCATGAGTTCAAAACACCGATAGTTTCCATCGCAGGATTTGCTAAGCTGCTCAAACATGGGAACCTGACGGAAGAGCAGAAAAGAGAATATATCAACATAATTGAAGAAGAGTCCATGCGTCTTTCTTCCATGGCTACAAATGTACTGAACCTGACCAAGGTAGAAAATCAGACAATCCTGACGGATGTTACCGAATTCAATCTTTCCGAACAGATCAGGAAATGCTTCCTGCTCCTTGAAAGCAAATGGAGCAAAAAGAATATGTCTCCGGAGCTTGATTTTGGCGAGCATACCATCAAAGCCAACGAAGAGCTGCTCAAGCAGGTGTGGATCAATCTGATAGACAATGCTGTCAAATTCGGAGATGCAGGGACTACTGTGCGTGTCAGCATAACGGAAACTGAAAAAAATATTTTTGTTTCCGTGTCGGACACAGGTGTCGGGATCCCGAAGGAATTAAGGGAGCGCATTTTCCAGAAATTCTACCAGGCGGACGAATCGCATTCAAGTGAAGGCAATGGGGTAGGGCTTGCTGTGGTAAAGGGGATTGTTAAATTGCATAACGGCGATATTACCGTGTCTTCCGGAAATCATAAAACGGTGTTTACCGTATCACTGCCCAAATAACGGCATATTATCTTTGCTGACGGCGTAATCCATATTGTTTCTGAGATATAGTTAGTTATCAATTGACAAATTTATCAGTTAACGGATCGTAACCGGTGGCAGGCCGGTTGGAACGACTGGTCTGCCATTTGCAGCCGGCCAGCCGGGATCGTTAAAAACGTGAAATCAAAAATGCAGGAATCGAAATGACGGGGAAGAGGAAAGAATATCATTTGACCGCTTCCCTGTTTATTTTCAGTTTAGAATCGGACTCTATAATCTGGTCAACAATCAGAGCAGAAAGAAGAAGTGATTATGAAAAAGTGGTTCAGCAACATGGGAGAAAAGTTTCAGCAGTTTATGTACGGACGGTACGGATATGATGAACTATCCCGGTTCTTTTGCATCCTGGGGCTTGTTTTTCTGTTTCTGTCACTTATCCCGTATCTGAGGATTTTTTATCTGCTTGCATTCATTTTGCTGATATGGGCATGGTACCGGTCATTTTCAAGAAATATCTACAAGCGGCAGCTGGAAAGACAGAAGTACATTGAGATCAAAAGCAGGATAAGCCAGAGGTTTACGCTTTGCAAAAACGTATGGCGAGACCGGAAAACGCATAAATATTACAGGTGCCCGAACTGCAAAGCGGTTGTGCGCATCACAAGACCCGGAAAAGGTCAGAAGATAACTATTAATTGTCCGAAATGCAGGCAAGAATTTTATAAAAAGACGTAATGGATGAGGAAACAATATGATAGACCCTTATAAAGTTCTCGGTGTATCGCCGGGAGCGTCGCAGGACGAAATAAAAAAAGCATACCGCAAAAAAGCCAAGGAATATCATCCCGACCTGCATCCGAATGATCCGGATGCGGCACGGAAAATGAACGAAATCAACGAGGCGTATGATTTACTCCAGAATCCTGAGAAATACCGGGCTCAACAGGAGCAGGAACAGAGAAGACAGCAGTACAGCTCGTCAGCCGGCGGTTACGGTCAGACCGGCAGACAGAACACAAACAACGGATACGGATGGTATCAGGGCGCCGGAGGCTGGTACAGTGATTTTGGAGGATTTGACTTTTTCGGTGATATCTTCGGCTTCAGCACAAGACAATATGATACGGTACCACACCCGCAAAACGGTGATCCGGACGAACTTGTCCGTGCCATATATGCAGTGAACAGCAGAAGGTATTCTGATGCGATTATGATTCTGTCGCGGATGACCAGTGCATACCGGAATGCCAGGTGGTATTATGTCAGCGCTGTTGCACACCACGGGACCGGTGATACTGCGAGGGCTCAGGATCTTTTACGCAAAGCCATCCAGATGGATCCGCAGAACCCTGTGTACAAGCAGCTTTTGTACGAGTATTCCACTGAAAACCAGGCTCAGGCTCAATATACTGTTGTCAGTTCACCGTTTGGCTTTATATGGAAAATAATTCTGGGCATTCTGGTATTGCGTGCCATATACTTTATAATTCAGATGATATTTTACAGTTTATTATACCGCCATTAATTAAAAGGAAGGAAAAGTCATGGGTAAAACAATAGGAATAGATTTGGGAACAACAAACAGTTGTGTTGCCGTGGTAGAGGGAGGAAAGCCGGTCATTATCCCGAACGAGAACGGCAACAGGACGACACCGAGCGTCGTTGCCTTTACGAAAGAAGGTGAACGCCTTGTTGGTGAACAGGCAGTCCGGCAGGCGGTAATAAACAGCAAAAGAACGATAAGATCGGTCAAGCGCCATATGGGTACCGACTGGAGAAAGGAAATCGACGGTAAATTCTATACTCCGCAGGAAATCAGCGCAATGATTCTGCGTAAGCTGAAAGCCGATGCAGAAGCCTATATCGGAGAGAAGATAACAGATGCCGTCATTACTGTACCGGCATACTTTAATGATATTCAAAGACAGGCCACAAAAGATGCAGGAAGAATTGCAGGGCTAAATGTCAAACGAATCATCAATGAGCCTACCAGTGCTGCCCTTGCGTACGGACTTGACAATGGTACTCCGCAGAAAATCATGGTCTTTGATCTTGGCGGGGGTACTTTTGATGTCTCGATTATTGAAATCGGAGAAGGTGTAATCGAGGTCCTTGCAACCAATGGCGACAATCATCTGGGCGGGGATGACTTCGATGAAAGAATCATAAATCATCTTATAGAAGAGATCAAAAAAGTACATCATGTTGATGTGAAAAATGACTTTGCTGCGCTGCAGCGGGTAAAGGAAGCGGCGGAACAGGCGAAAAAAGAGCTGTCTTTTGCTGAAAGCAGCTATATTACGCTTCCTTATCTGACACAGTCCCGCGGCAATCCGGTCAATTTTGAATACACGCTTACCCGTGCAGTGTTCAACGAACTGACGCGTGATCTGGTGGAAAGGACAGCTGTTCCTGTGCAGAATGCATTGACTGATGCCGGAATCGCTGCGTCGGAACTTTCGAAAGTACTGCTCGTTGGCGGGTCTACTAGAATTCCTGCCGTCCAGGAGAAGGTCAGGGAACTGACAGGAATCATTCCGTCAAAAAACATAAATCCGGACGAATGCGTGGCACAGGGGGCAGCGATACAGGGTGACACTCTTTCCGAAGGTTCACTGACGCTTTACGGAAGAGACAATATCCTCCTTCTTGATGTTACGCCGCTGAGCCTTTCCATTGAGACAGTCGGCGGTGTTGCAACAAGGCTTGTGGAACGGAACACCACGCTCCCTGTACATGTTTCGAAGATATTCTCCACGGCAGCGAACTTTCAGCGGAGCGTTGAAATCAACGTTTTGCAGGGCGAGCGTCCAATGGCGAAGGACAACAGGAGCATTGGGAAATTCAGACTCAACGGCATCAAACGTGCTCCTGCAGGTGTGCCTCAGATAGAGGTTACCTTTGATATCGATACAAACGGAATACTGAAAGTATCTGCCAAAGATCTGGATACGGGTAAAGAACAGTCCATCACCATCACCGGCAATGAACGTATGTCAGATGCAGAGATTGAACAGGCAATCCGGGACGCGGAGCAATATGCATCCCAGGATGGCGTCCGGCGCCAGGCTCTTGAGATTATATCCGAGGGAAACAAGTGCCTTGCTGTCGCCGAAACAGCATTGGGCAAGGCAAAGAAAGAGATTACAAAAGAAGAAAAGAAACAAATCAAGGCAGATATCGCCCATCTGCAGAAACTTCTGGCAAAAGTCAGACTTGAAAAAATTACAGAAAATGATATTGCAGCTATACGTGAAGCTGTCGGCAACCTGAAATCGAGCAGTGCCAATGCTTGCAGAAAAGCAGAAGTTAATCAGGAAAACGGATGATAAGGAGAATGGTTAATGCTTGAACTGAAAAACATAACAAAGGTATATCACACCACAGGCGAAAGCGTGGAGGCGCTGAAGGGAATTAATCTGAAATTCCGGGAAAGTGAATTTGTGTCAATACTTGGACCTTCCGGCTGTGGTAAAACGACAATGCTGAACATCATCGGCGGTCTTGACGGGTATACCTCCGGCGATCTCATTATTAACGGTACATCAACCAAAGAATATAGGGACAGGGACTGGGACTCTTATCGCAACCACTCTGTTGGTTTCGTATTCCAGACCTACAATCTGATCCCCCATCAAACTGTGCTTGCCAATGTCGAGCTTGCATTGACGCTTACAGGCGTATCCAAGAAAGAACGCCGCCAGCGTGCAAAGGAAGCACTTGAAAAGGTGGGACTTGCAGACCAGCTGCGCAAAAAGCCCGCCGAACTGTCCGGCGGCCAGATGCAGAGGGTCGCCATAGCACGTGCTATCGTCAACAATCCTGATATAATATTGGCGGATGAACCGACAGGAGCGCTGGATACCGAGACAAGTGTCCAGGTAATGGATATCCTGAAGGAAATATCAAAAGACAGGCTTGTTGTTATGGTAACGCACAATCCCGATCTTGCTGAAAAATATTCAACCCGTATCGTCAGGATGCTTGACGGCAGAATTATCGATGACAGCATGCCGCTGACCGATGACGAGGTAAAAAGTGAAATCGAGAAAACAAAAATAAGGAAAACCGATGTATACAAAAAGAAGATGCCCTCCATGTCTTTTGGAACGTCTTTTGGCCTGTCGCTCAAAAACCTTTTTACAAAAAAAGGCAGGACTGCACTGACAGCATTTGCCGGTTCCATTGGTATTATCGGCATTGCGCTGATCTACTCAGTGTCGCAGGGAACGACTGCATTCATCGATTCGGTGCAGGAGGACACGCTTTCATCATATCCTCTGACTATTGAGGCTCAAAGCGTTGACATGACGACTCTGCTGAGCACGTTTATCGGAAAGGCAAAGTCGATTTCCGAGCATGAAAATGATGCAATATATCAGAAGGCAATGTTCTATGAGATGATGAATTCGATGAATTCACTCGAAACGCAGCAGAATGATCTTAAGTCTTTCAGGGAATATATTGAAACAGAGCGTGCTGACGAAAACAGCAAACTCCATACTGCGCTTTCAGGCGTTCAGTACACTTACGATACAGACCTGCTGATATATACAAAGAATGTTGACGGGAACATAATACGCTCCGACAGACAGACACTGATGAACGAAATAATGAAAAAGTATGCCGGCGCGGATATGTCATCGCTGATGGCCCTGAGCGAGAAAACGATGATGGGAGGGTCGTCATCGCTTATGAAATCGTCCATGGCCCTTTGGAAAGAATTGCTGCCCGGAGATGATGGCAACGCTGTCAACAGTGTTATTGAAAAGCAATATGATATAATTTACGGAAGATGGCCGTCAAATTACAATGAGATAGTACTTTTTGTTGACGAGAACAATGAAATTGATGACCTGACTCTTTATGCACTGGGACTGAAATCTGAAGAAGAAATAAAAGCTATGATGGATGCGGTCCTGAATAAGAAGACAGTGGATTATAAAATTAAAAAGTGGTCATATGAAGAAATCTGCAATATGGATTTCCGCACTATCCTGAATTCAGACTGCTACACCTATGATGAAAAAACAGGCACCTACACTGATCTGCGGGAATCCGATGCCGGACTGAGATACCTGTATGATAATGCTCTCACACTCCGTGTCGTTGGTATTGCAAAGCCAAGTGAAAATTCGATTTCTTCACACTCAAACGCAACCATTGGTTATACGTACAAGCTGACGAACTACATTATTGAGAAGGCAAAGGAATCTGATGCTGTGAAAGCTCAGCTTGCAGATCCTGAAACCGACATTTTTACCGGATTGCCGTTTCGAGATTCCGACAATCTCACTGATGAAAAGAAAGCTGCCGATTTCAGAAAACATATTTCCTCCCTGGATACTGCCGGAAAGGCGGAAACTTATGTAAAGATCATGAGCATTCCTTCGGAAGAAGATATAAAGCAATTTGTAACAGCAACTCTGGCAAATATGACGCGGGCTGACATGGAAAAGGCAGTTATTCCTGCAATGGCTGAGCAGACCGGGATGTCGGAGGAGACGGCTGCCGGGTATATTTCTTCCATGAGCGATGAAGAACTTTCGGAACTGCTGTCCCAGGGCCTTGAAAAGCAATTCAAAGCACAGTATGCCGCTCAGGCCGCAAAACAGTTTGGTGCAATGACAAGCGAGCAGCTTTCGGCAGCGCTTGATATGGCAATGGTACAGTTTACTGATGAGCAGTGTGCCGCTTATTATGATGAACTGCTGACTTTCTCGGATTCCAGCTATGAGGATAATCTTGCAATGCTTGGCCTTGTAGATCTCGACAGCCCTGCATCGATCAACCTCTATGCGTCGACCTTTGCCGATAAGGAAACGATAGAGGATGCTATAGCAGAGTACAATGAGGGTGTCGATGACCTGAAGCAGATTAAGTATACGGACTATGTGGGACTGATAATGTCATCCGTCACCACCATCATAGATGCAATTACCTATGTCCTCATTGCATTTGTTGCGGTATCGCTGATTGTATCTTCCATCATGATTGGCGTTATCACACTCATTTCCGTACAGGAGCGCACTAAGGAAATCGGTATTCTGCGTGCTATCGGCGCGTCGAAGAAAAACGTGTCCAGCATGTTCAATGCTGAGACTGTAATAATCGGATTTACTTCGGGTATGCTCGGCGTACTGATCACATACCTGCTGTGTATACCGATCAACCTGATACTCCATCGCCTGACCGGGCTCAACAACCTTTCAGCCTACCTGCCGCCGCAGGCAGCAATCGTGCTTGTTGTTATCAGTATGTTCCTGACGCTGATAGCAGGTATAATTCCGTCACGGAGCGCGGCAAAGAAAGACCCGGTGGTGGCTTTAAGAACCGAGTAATCCATTCAGGCTGCTTTCGCAGTTTTGCCCAAAGAGGCCGGTTGCATTTGCAATTGGCTTCTTTCATGTTAAAAAACTGTTGACGAAGGTTAGAAACAAGTGTTATCCTACTGTAATGACAGTTAGCTAGGTAATTATTATGATGTTAACGATTAATAAGCTAAAAATATCAGAACGGTGGAGAAATGAAGAGTTTAGAATACGAAAAGGCAAATCAGATCAGCAATAAGAGTATAATTCAGCAGATAATCTGCTTTGCGATTAAGCACAGGAGGATTATGCAGTGCTATCTGGACAAAACAGGCGTTTATCAGGCACAGCATCGCCTTCTTATGAAGATCTCACATGATAATAATGTTTCGCAAAAGGCGCTTGCTACGTCACTGGATGTTTCTACATCCACTATAGCGGTATCTCTGAAAAAACTGGAAAGAGGGGGATACATTAAAAAGGAAATAGACAGAGGTGATAATCGTTTCAACAGAATTACCATTACTGAGAAAGGATTAAAGGTTGTGGAACAGAGCAGGCAGATTTTTAACACAGCGGATCACAAGCTATTTGAAGGATTTACGCAGGAAGAAAAAGATACGCTGTCTGCTTTGCTGCAGAAACTTGACAAAAATCTTAGCAAAATGGGTGAAGAATTAAAATCTTAGACGAAGGAGAATTAATTGATGAAAAGGTATTGGAAATACATCAAACCATATTTGCCTGCATTTATCATAGGACCTATCCTTATGATCGTTGAGGTTATCGGCGAAGTAGTTATGCCTTTCTTGCTGAGCAGGATAATCGACTATGGAATAGGTAAGGGCAGAGGGGTCGGTTATATAATTACAATGGGTGTGATTATGGTGATCACGGCATTGTGCATGATGGCAGGAGGCGTCGGGGGAGCATATTTTGCCATCAAGGCTTCCTCAGGATTTGCAAATGATTTGAGAAAGGATATGTTCAATAAAATCCAGGAGTTCTCATTCAGTAATATTGATAAATATAATACCGGCTCTCTGGTTACGCGGCTGACTAATGATATCACTCAGGTGCAGAATATGATCCAGATGCTGATGAGGATGGCTTTAAGGGCACCAGGCATGCTTATCGGCGCGCTCATAATGGCCTTTGCGATGAATGCGAAACTGGCAATGGTTATATTCTGTGTAATACCACTGCTGGCGGTTGCTATATACTTTATTATGAAAACGGCCTTTCCGCGGTTTACGAACATGCAGAAGAAGCTGGACGCGCTCAATATCGCTACCCAGGAAAATCTTACAAATATCAGGGTTGTAAAATCCTTTGTAAGAGAGTCATTTGAAGAAGATAAATTCAGGAATGCAAACAATGAACTTAAAGAAAACACACTAAAGGCACTAAAAATAGTAATCCTGGCCATGCCTGCCATGACACTGGCGATGAATATCACAACCGTAGCAGTAGTATGGTTCGGAGGAAATCAGATTATTGCAGGCAACATGACTACCGGAGTATTGTCTGCGTTTATCAACTATGTTGTACAGATCCTGATGTCGCTGATATTTGTTTCCATTATTATTCTTTTTGGTTCCAGGGCACTTGCTTCTGCCAGACGTATTAATGAAGTCCTTTGCACCGAGATCGACCTGACGGATGAAGATGCTGCCCGGAAGGATCTTGCTGTAAGGTACGGAAAAATCGAATTCAGGGACGTCTATTTCAAATATTATAAAAACAGTGATAAATGGGTCCTTGAGGATATAAATCTTGTAATACAGCCTGGTGAGACAGTAGGTATCATCGGTTCGACCGGCTGCGGCAAATCGAGCCTGGTGCAGCTGATCCCCAGATTGTACGATGCAGACCAGGGGGAAGTACTGGTGGACGGTGTGAATGTAAAGGACTATTCACTGAAAAACCTGCGCGATGGAGTTGGTATAGTGCTCCAGAAAAACGTCCTTTTCTCAGGTACGATCATGGAAAATCTCAGATGGGGCGATGAAAACGCCGATGATGATACTGTTTACAAATTTGCTGAATATGCTCAGGCGCATGGATTTGTATCATCATTCAGCGAGGGCTATGAAACTGAACTGGGCCAGGGAGGCGTCAACCTGTCCGGCGGACAAAAACAAAGGTTAAGTATAGCAAGAACACTGCTGAAAAGGCCCAAAATACTGATTCTCGATGACAGTACGAGTGCAGTCGATACAGCGACGGAAGCCAGGATCAGGGAAAGCTTCAGGAACGATCTGGAGGGTATGACGAAGATCATAATAGCACAAAGAATATCTTCTGTTATCGATGCTGACAAGATTGTCGTTATCGATGACGGGAAAATTGTCGGAACCGGTACTCACCAGGAACTCATGCAGAACTGTGAGACATATACTGAAATTTACTACTCTCAGATGGATAAGAAGGTGACCGCATAATGAGTGAAAACAGATCTAAGAAAAAAGAAGACTTACTGCGCAGATATGGAAGCAATACGATGAGTTTTGCAGGCGGTCCCGGAGGAATGAGACCTGGCGGACCCGGTGGCAAAAGACCCGGCGGATTCAGAGGCCCGGGCGGGCCGAGAGGGGCGCGGGGAGCGATGGCTTTCGGCAAACCTAAAAATGCGCAGGCCACGATCAACAGGCTGCTTGGTTACATTGGCCGTGACAAGTTCAGAATTTTAATCGTTTTTGCCTGTGTGCTGGGCAGTACACTTGCCAGCCTTGGCGGAAGCTATATTTTACGGCCGATTATAAATAATCTGGTTGCAGCAGACAGATTTGCAGAAGAGAAAATCACCAATCTTGCGACCGGGATTCTTGTTTTGGCAGGAATCTATTTTATAGGCATTATATGTGCTTACCTGCAGCAGCGGATCATGGTGGGAGTGTCCCAGAATGCTCTGGTCAGGATAAGGGCGGAACTGTTCAGCAAGATCCAGAAACTGCCGCTGAAGTATCATGATACGCATACCCACGGCGACATTATGAGCCGTTTTACAAACGACCTTGATGCAGTCGGCGAAATGATGAACAACACGCTTCCGCAGCTCTTTTCAGGTACTGTTACACTGATCGGGACCCTGACACTGATGTTTGTCACGAACTGGATTCTGGCTGTCATCACCATTGTTACAGTACCCGGCTTGGTCTATGTAGCCGGCCTGCTTGGCAAACAAAGCAGAAAGTATTATCTTGGCCAGCAGCAGGCTCTCGGCGCAGTTAACGGATATATCGAGGAATCAGTTGGCGGTCAGAAAGTGATAAAGGTATTCAACCATGAGAACACAGCTATGGAGGAATTCGCGATCCTGAGTGACGACCTGCGGGAGAAACAGATCAAGGCACAGTTTTTCGGCGGTATTATGGGGCCCGTTATGGGAAATCTGAGCCAGATAAGTTATGCAATATCAGCAACAATCGGCGGGATACTGTGCCTGACTGCGAATTTTGATATCGGCGGCCTTGCAATATTTACCAATTACTCAAGGCAGTTTTCAAGACCGGTCAGCGAACTGTCGATGCAGATGAATACCATTTTTGCCGCACTGGCGGGAGCAGAAAGAGTGTTTGAAGTGATGGATGAAACACCGGAGGCACAGGACCCGGCGAATGCGGTTGTGATATGCTCTGAAGAAAATCCGGTTGAGGGAGCACGCCGCATCAGAGGCGAAGTGGAGCTGAGAAATGTGACTTTCGGCTATGAGCCGGGCAAAACTGTACTTAAAAATATAAATGTTACGGCAAAACCCGGACAGAAAATTGCTTTTGTGGGATCGACCGGCGCAGGAAAGACAACCATAACAAATCTGATAAACAGATTCTATGATATTGAGGAAGGACAGATACTGATCGATGGCATCGATATCAGAAAAATAAGGAAGGATTCGCTCAGAAGCAATATAGCAATGGTACTTCAGGATACCCATCTGTTTTCAGGCACAGTCAGGGAAAACATCAGATATGGACGTCTTGATGCAACTGATGAAGAAGTGATAGCTGCTGCTAAGGTAGCAAGTGCTCATTCTTTTATCGGGAGACTGTCAGACGGGTATGATACTGTACTGGAGGGTGACGGCGCCAATCTCAGCCAGGGCGAGCGTCAGCTTCTGAACATTGCCCGTGCCGCTATTTCAAAGGCTCCTATCCTGATACTTGATGAAGCTACCAGCTCTGTCGACACAAGAACCGAAAAGCATATAGAGCGTGGTATGGACAGGCTGATGAAAAACAGGACGACATTTGTAATAGCCCACAGGCTGTCAACCGTCCGGAATGCGGATCAGATTATTGTGCTCGAGCATGGCGAGATAATAGAGCAGGGTACCCATGAGGAACTTCTTGCGATGCGCGGAAGATACTATCAGCTCTACACGGGAGCAGTCGAACTGGATTAGGACACCGGAGTATTATTTATCCTGATCTGCACAATGTTCCGATTTTCTCCGGTTCCTTCAGGAGTGATTTCAGGCAGCAGGCGATTTTGAACTGATCAGCCGGTACTCTTTAATTATACTGGTTTTGAATAAAGCATATTTCAGCAGAAAAAGATGCAGACATGACCGAAGTCTGTATCTTTTTTATATATGCATCTTATTTGTTTATCTGCCGCAGAATATTGAAGATTGCCTCCGGTGTTGCTCCTTTCGCACTGATTTCCACCAGAGTATCACCATACAGCACGCTGAAGTTCATTCGCGGTCCCGTAACATCGCCGGAGTCCTGGACTTCATAAGTGCGTGCCTGCACGGCTTCAAGAGTCAAATCATCAATATCGAAAATTGGATTGTCCACGATTTGATACAGTTCATCAGGTACTGACTCAGCAAGAGGAATGAGATATAGCCGAAGGTCGTAATTCTTTGTATCCGCCACAGTGGTAATCCTTGCCTTGTCATTTTCCTCCAGCTTTGAGACGTACCAGTGTATTTCATCCATGCCGCTGGTCCACAGGACACTGAGACAGTTTCTTTCCTCATCGTGAAATCGTATGGCTGATTCAAAGGAAAATCCTGCAGGTACGTTTTTGGGTAAATATATTCCATAATCAGTATCTGCAAAAGCTTCATCGAGATTCAGAAACTCATAATTCGATTTTAACTTTGAAATGGTATCGTAATCAGCACTTTCAGAATCCAGCGGGTGATTGCCGGATCCAGCCGGTACGGGCTGCTGTTCGCTGTACTCTGAAACATGCGGAGCTGAGCCGGACTGTGATACAGGTGCTGTTTCGCCGGGTATTCCGGATATAGCGCTGCCGGCTGTTGCGGATATTGGTGCTGCAGGAATGGTTTCACCTGGCGCTGCCGACATTATCCCGGCCGGACCTGTAGATGCGTTTACACCGCCCTTTACAGGTGTGGTTTCACCTGATATTGTGAATGGTGTTGCGTCGGGCGCCTGTAAGTCATTTTTTTGGAACAACCGGGGAACTGCATAAATACAGACCAGAGATGCAGCAAGACAAACAAAGGCTGCTGCGTACTGTCTGACTTTTATTTTACCCATCGACATTTTACATCCTTTCCAACTTTATTAAGCTGCATGGCAAAGCATTTGCCCCGTAATTTATCTCTTACCGACCCGTATATTTTTTAGATGTCAGAAACAATGAACTGGTTCCTGAAATTCATATTTTGTGACAGGCTGAAATAATCTGCTGTTAAGTCGTACTATGCATCTTTATTCAGTGAGCTGAAGGATTCGGTTTAGTGAATGTACCTGTTGAAGCATGATGCAGTGTCGTGGTGTAAATATATATTTTATTGACTTGCACCATATTATGGTTTATACTTATTTTACCTGATTTTAATAAAAAGCATGAAAGGAGATGGTTTAGTATGACAGTAAAAATGGAAATGGTGATTTGGATTTAAAACAGAATAACTGGCGCATGAATAGTTCCCATTTTTGAGGATAATTGCCTCTTTGTTGTTGTGCGCCGCCTGAGAGTAACCTTTCGTGCATACTGCTTATATTGGGATACGATAAAGGTCGTGTTCTTTTTATTTGTATAGGTAACTTGTTATTTATATGGGTAACCTGGTTTACTCATATGGATAAAAATTCATTTACTTATATACGGATAAAAAAATAAAAACCGCAGACGCAGTCTCCGAGGAGGTTGCTTGTCCGCGGTTTTTTTATGCCCTTATTGTGTTACTGGAATGAGTGGATTAGAAGCTGCATTGCAAAGAATTGAATACATCACAAGAATTTCAGGAGGTTCATTAATGATCAGTAAGATAGATATGAAAGATTATGGATACTGCGGCAGTGAGACGAATAATGAAGATAATAGTGACCTGGTTCCTGCAAGGATCACGGAGGTACACAGGGAGCTTTACAGGGCGGTTTGCATGTATGGGGAGATTTCGGCGCACATGAAGGGAACATTTCTGTACAGTGTTACGGACAGAAGCGATTTTCCGGCAGTAGGAGATTTTGTGCTGATCAAATACAACGAATACGGCAGCTCGGGTATCGTTAAGGTGCTGCCGCGTAAATCAAAGTTCTCACGCAACGACTTCTCCGGTCATGCTGAGGGCTTTGTCAAGACGGTATTGGAGCAGGTGGTGGCGGCAAACTTTGATTATGTATTTATCATGTCGTCGCTTAATAAGGATTTTAATCTGAACCGTATCGCACGTTATCTCACACAGGCATGGCAAAGCGGGGGGATTCCTGTTATCGTACTGACCAAAGCTGATCTTTGTGATAACTTGGAGGAATATGTCCAGGCAGTCCGTGAAATAGCAATTGGTGTTGATATTATACCTGTAAGCAGTTATACGGGAGTTGGACTCGACAGGCTGGCAGATTACCTGACGCCGGGGAAAACTGTTGTCTTCCTCGGAATGTCTGGAGTGGGAAAATCGTCCCTCGTGAATGCTCTCGCCGGCGAGAAACTTATGGATGTTAAGGAGATCCGTGAAGATGATGCACGGGGACGCCATACAACTACACACAGGCAACTTATTAAGCTGCCCTCCGGCGCTATGGTAATCGACACACCAGGTATGCGTGAACTGGGGCTCTGGGATGCAGATGAAGGGATCAGTGCTGTTTTCTCAGATGTGGAGGAACTGTTCGCAAGGTGCAGGTTTTCTGACTGCACACACAGAACGGAACCAGGCTGCGCCGTGCTAAAAGCACTCAGGGACGGCTCCCTGCCGCGGGATCGCTGGGAGCGCTACCTTGCCCAGAAGCGTGAAAGCAGGTTTGCAGATGATAAAAAGAGGTTTCTGAATGAAAAACGGGCTCGGGATAAGTCGATCGCAAAATGGAGCAGGCAAATGAAGAGAAATGGAGGCCTGGAATGCTGAACGCATGTATAAAATCCTGAGCTCATTACCAGTGCTTATATGGGATAACACATGAGAAGTTCCGGAATAATCAAGCACTGCCTGAGATAAATAAGGCAATGCAGACAGGTGAAAAGCCTGTACGAATTAATGTGACAGGAGGAATCAATAATGGATGGAATAAACATAACTCTGCGGCTTGAGCGCCCTGAAGACTGCCGTGCTGTTGAAGAACTGACCCGCGAAGCCTTCTGGGAAACCAGCGGAATTTGCAACGAACATTTGCTGGTCAACAGGATCCGCAGGATCCCGGCTTTTATACCGGAGCTGGACTATGTAGCCGAAGCGGGTGACCGGCTTGTGGGTCACATAATATATACCAGGAGCAGGATCGAGGATGATGCGGGGAAAACTTACGAGGTGCTTACATTCGGACCTCTCAGCGTGCATCCGGGGTACCAGAACAGAGGAATCGGCAAGGCTCTCATGCTGCATACATTTGAGAAGGCCAGAAGGCTGGGCTATCGGGCTGTAGTGATTTTTGGCCATCCTGATTATTACCCGCGTGTCGGGTTCAGAAGGGCAGCAGAGTTTGGCATAACCACCGCCGACGGAAAAAACTTCGATCCATTCATGGCGCTGCCTCTCTATGAAGGTACGCTTGACGGCATACATGGACGTTTTTTCTATGATCCTGTATATGACAGTATTGACGAAAAAGATGTTCTGGAATTTGAGAATGGATTTCCGCCAAAAAAGAAGTTTGACCCTGTACCGATCGATGTGTTGCTGGATCGCCTTGAGGCTGATGCAAGGAATGCAATCGCAGGGCTGGGCTTATCTTATCTTGACGAACTGAAAAGCAGAAGCGAGCGTGAAATATCGTCAATTCCAGGTATTGACAGGAAAACTGTCGACATTGTCCGCGGGACTATGCTCGCGTATGGTTACCGTTGGGGAAAGGAGAGAAGACGTTAATGAGAATTGTTGATTTTACTTCTGAACACATTGAGGCGGCTGTACGAATAGCCAGGCGGAACTATGAAGCAGAACGGAACTTTGTCAGTATGCTGCCTGCTGTGGAGGAGTTTCCCGACCTGAGACCGTATGCTGAAAACATGCTCGGCGTTGCAGCCTTTGAGAAAGACGAAATGGTCGGTTACCTGTGCGCAGTGCCGCCATTCAGCCATGCATTCGGATCAACAGACGCGGTTGGGGTTTTTTCACCTATGCACGCAAACGGGACAGTACCCGAGAATCGTGCAAAAATATATGCACGGATGTATCAGGCGGCAGGTGACAAATGGGCGAAGGCCGGGGCTTCCAGCCATGCAGTCTGCCTGTATGCCCACGACAGGACCGGACAGGAGCAGTTTTTCCGCTATGGTTTCGGTCTGCGCTGTATCGATGCTATACGAGGAATGGATGAAATAGAAACCGGGCCGGGCTTAGATTCCGGTATGAGCTGCATCGCTGCCTGTGAATTTGCGGAACTCAGACCGGAAGAATACATAAATGTGCTGCCCCTCGACCACATGCTCGATGCGCACATGGCGGCAAGCCCTGCATTTATTTTGCGTCCGTCAGCAACAATGGCTTCATTCGCGGATATGGCAGCATGCAATAATTCCCGCTATTTTGCTGCCAGAAATCAGGGAAGGATCATTGCATTCATAAAGGTGGAAAGAGGAGGGGAGACCTTCATATGCGAGACTCCGAATTACATGCATATCACCGGAACATTCTGCCTTTCGGAATACCGTGGAAAGAAGCTGGCTTTACAGCTTTTGAATTTTGTTATCCGTACGCTGAAGGGTGAGGGCTATACACGGCTGGGTGTGGATTTCGAGAGCATCAATCCGACGGCTTACGGCTTCTGGCTCAAATATTTCACTGCATACACACACAGTGTTACAAGGCGTATCGACGAGCATGCGATAACAAAGAGACAATGAGAAACAGCAAGTCAAAGCAAAGAAAACGGGTGAGAAAGTCATGAGTCAGCTTACAGACGAAAGCATTGAAGAGCGATTTTGAACAATGGATTTCCAATCTGACCGGAGAGAATGGTGAAGGAAACATCAGGGCATGCCGGCTGAATGATTATTGCTTTACAACGGGATAATATCTTACATATTACATTTATGTTACAAATAAAAATGACCTCAGAAAATTCTCCCTTGGCAGCGAATGTATATTACATAAAAACAAAGAAGGGAGAATAAACAATGAGAAAAAGTGTAAAAAGGCTGATATCGATATTTGTCAGCATTGTAATGCTGTTATCTGTATCAGCCCCCGTATTTGCAAAGAAGGACAATAATCCACCAAAAAATCCGCCTAAAAAGGAATTCAAGGATGTAAAAAAGGATCATTGGGCGTATGAAGATATAATGTGGATGCTGGAGAGAAATATAATCGACGGAGTTGGAAAGGACCGTTTTGAACCTAATGGGATAGTAACCCGTGCACAGTTCGCAAAGATGATGGTCAATACCCTTAATCTACAGTTATATAAACCGCAGACACCATCATTCCTGGATGTGAAAAAGAATTCCTGGGCGTATCCCTATGTGGAAAGCGCCAAGGTTTACCTGACTGGTTTCAGGACTGATAAGGGAGACTATTACAAGCCTGATTTCCCGGCAGTCAGGGAAGATATGGCAGTTGCCCTGGTAAAAGCTCTCGGTTACAATAATGAGGCTGTTGATGAGAGTATTCTGAGTATATTTACGGATGCCAACCAGATATCACCGAATCTCAGGAAATATGTGGCATTATCGGTGAAATACGGCCTTATCCAGGGATACACTGAAAACGGCAAGACTGTTTTCAAACCTAATGGAAACCTGACACGTGCACAGGCAGCCAAACTTCTGCACAACGCATTTAAGGTGAAAGAGGAAAAAGTGACCTATGATGAGGATAAAGTAACGTATGATGATAATACAAACAACAATAATACATATGAAAAGCCGGTTATAACACTTACTAAGGAAAACAATACCCATGTACTGAGATGGAACAAAATATCATCTGATAAATTCGTGGAATACAGAGTTGTTATTTCAAAATACGATGATACGCCTGAATACCCTGCCAATGGATATCTGTACAGTATAACCGACAGAAACAGGACCTATGTCGTAATAAACAATACGGACAAATATAACGGCGGCGATTTCGGCAATTATCTTAAAAAAGGTGAAAGATACTATGTCAGTGTAACTGCAGTATATAAAGACAAGACTGTTACAGGCAATACCATCAGCTTTACTTACGAAGGGCAGGAAAATCCTGAACTGTTCGTTATGCCGATTGTGAATTCTTCTGTTGAAAATGGCAAACTTGTTCTCAGATGGAACAAAATCAATTCTCCAGAGTTGGCAGGATACAGGGTAGTAGCTTCAAAGAGCGATTCATCGCCATCATACCCGGAAAACGGGTACCTTTACTGGATAACAGATCCCAACGTCAATTATGCGATTATTGATAATTCTGTTGCCTATACTGACGGAGATTTCGGAAGATACTTTATAAAAGGCGAGAAGTACTATTTCAGTATAACAGCTGTCTACAAGGACAGGACGGTGACTGGCAATGCTGTCTTATGTCAGTATGACGGAGCTGACAGTACGGAGCTGTTTCCGGCGCCGGCAGTAAAAGCTGCCTATGAAGACGGCAAGCTGGTAGTAAGGTGGGATAAGATCAACTCATCACTGCTGACGGAATACCGGGTTGTCATATCGCAAAATGATGAAACACCGGTATATCCTGAGAATGGATACTTTGACAAAGCATATGACAAAGATACCACATCGGCAGTGATCGATGGCACGAAGGTTTATTCGAACGGTGACTTCACTAAGCTTACTTATGGGAATGAGTATTATATAAGCGTTACTGCAGTATACGGGAACAAATATGTTGCGGGCAACACAGTTAAAATCCTTTATCTGATAGAAGAGTAATCGGATGACATAAGATTGTATGATGTAAAAAATAATAAAGCCCGTTGCAGAAACGGACATTCACAAAGGGACGTGCAGCGTCCCTTTTTTGTGGTATAATGAGACGGGACACACTTCTGCATGAAGTGAGTGACTACAGCTGAAGTATGTCATGCTTTGAAAATGAAACCGGACACATAGCAGGAAACAGATGAATGTGGCCGGAAAATGATCTGTTTTGAATTATAAGAAGGGATACACTTCGGGAAGCGTAAGGGGACTGCCGGAATAAGAGAGACTGCAGCTGAAGGTATGTCGCCCTGAGAAAACGTGACTGAAGATTGTCCCGTTTTGATTTTTTTAAGGGGGCATAATGATGAATGTCGATATAATAGGTGTGCCGGTGGATCTGGGCTCAAACAGAAGAGGCGTTGATATGGGACCGAGTGTGATCCGCTATACAGGCCTAATCGAATCCATAAGAAAACTTGGTATAAATTGCCGTGATCTTGGAAACATCCATGTTCCGGTGCCGGAAAGCCGCTGGAGTACAGATGAACAGCCGTCAGGACATGTGAAGCTCAGATTCCTGAAAGAAATAACGCAGGTCAATGCAAAACTTTACGATGTTGTGGCTTCAAGCCTTAATGAAGGGAATATGCCGCTGGTTATAGGAGGGGACCACAGCATTGCTGCCGGTTCTCTGCTGGGAGTCCAGCGCTGTCTTAAAAATATAGGTGTCATATGGATAGATGCCCATGGTGATTTCAACACGGAGCACACGACACTCACGGGCAACCTCCATGGTATGTCGCTGGCAGCGGCTACCGGTACAGGCGTATTTGAAATGACTAAATTCAAAGATCCTGATGTAAACTACATCGATCCAGGCAAAGTGGTAATAATCGGAGCCAGGGATCTGGACAGGGATGAGGCTGAACTTTTGAGAAATTCGAGAGTTACGGTTTTTACGATGGAAGATATCGATATGTATGGACTAAGGGATATAATGCAACAGGCTATTGAAATTGTGGAAGACGGCACAGAAGGCTTTCATCTGAGTTTTGATCTAGATTCTGTAACTCCGTCTGACGCTCCGGGAGTAGGCACTCCGGTAAAAGGAGGGCTCACGTACAGGGAGGCCCATCTGGCTGTCGAAATGCTGTCTGGCAGAAAAAAACTGCGTTCCCTTGAAGTTGTCGAACTGAATCCTATCCTTGATAATGCCAATATTACAGGTGAACTGGCTGTTTCACTGATTTGCTCGGTATTGGGGAAAAGAATTATGGGATGCGGTACATCGCAAGCGAGAAGATGAGGAGATGGATCCTCTGATTAATGTCCCGGTTATATTTCATCGATTAGCATATTTGCAGATGTTGCTTCTCCTTTTCAGAAACCTTACTGCATGTCAGTATTTCAAAATTTGGAGAAAGATATTGACACTTTTGCAATAAAAAATAAAATGGAAGTATGTCATTTATAAAAAATGCATAATATGAATAATTATTAAGAATTCGAGATGAGGTAACTATGGGAGGCTTATTTGGAGTAGCATCTAAAAATGATTGTGTAATGGATCTGTATTTCGGAACGGACTACCATTCGCACCTTGGTACGAGCAGGGGAGGCATGGCTGTATATTCAGGGAACGGATTCTCCAGGTACATCCATAATATAGAGAACATACAGTTCAGAGCCAAATTTGAACATGATCTTGCAGAAATGTCCGGCAATATGGGAATTGGATGTATAAGTGATACGGAGGCACAGCCATTGACCGTATGTTCTCGTCATGGCCATTATGCGCTGACAACTGTCGGACGTATAAACAATACCGATGAACTGGTCAAAAAAGCATTTGATAGAAATTACCTTCATTTTCTTGAAATGAGCCGCGGCGAGATAAACCCTACCGAGTTGGTTTCCGCGCTGATCGACCAGGAAGATACTGTAAAAGACGGCATCCTCAGGGCACAGGAGGCAATAGAAGGTTCGTGCACTATGCTTGTGCTGACAAAGGATGGTATTTATGCTTCGAGGGACCGTATGGGCAGGACGCCGCTGATAATAGGTGAGAAAGAAGGATCCCTATGCGTTACTTTCGAGTCAAGTGCACTTCCGAACCTTGGGTACAGGCTGAAACATGAGCTTGGGCCAGGGGAAATTGTGCTGCTGACACCTGATGGCTGTGAAACCTTATCTCCGCCGAGAAATGAAATGAAAATATGTGCGTTTCTATGGGTCTACTACGGCTATCCTGCGTCATCTTATGAAGGCAGAAATGTTGAAACGATGCGTTACAGGAGCGGAATGGCACTTGCAAGGAATGACAATGCAGATATAGATGTTGTGGCAGGTATACCTGACTCAGGTGTAGCTCACGCTCTGGGATATTCCAATGAATCAGGCAAACCTTTTGTAAGACCATTTGTCAAATACACGCCTACATGGTCACGAAGCTTTATTCCGCAGGATCAGAACATAAGGGATCTGGTTGCCAAAATGAAGCTTATCCCCATACCTGAATTGATCAGAGACAAGCGGCTGCTGTTCTGTGATGATTCCATTGTCAGGGGAACGCAAATGGCTAAGACAGCACAGCTTTTATACAGTTTTGATGCGAAGGAAGTGCATTTAAGACCTGCATGTCCGCCGCTGCTTTACGGATGCAAATATCTTAATTTCTCCAGATCCCGCTCAGAAATGGATTTGATTACTAGACGCACGATCATCGAGATTGAGGGATCTGAACCTGATAATATAGATGAGTATTGCGACCCATGTTCGGAAAAATATAAATGCATGGTTGAATGCATGAGAAAGAAACTCAAATTTACCAGCCTGAGATTCCAGACGCTTGAGGATATGATTGATTCCATAGATCTGCCGGCATGTAAAGTATGTACATATTGCTGGAACGGCAAAGAATAAAATATCCGGTCATGAGACCGGATATTTTCTATTTTTTTCAGTCTACGTCAGGCACGAGCTTGCCGGGGTGTGCTTCCAGCCGTTCAGGATTCTGAATCAGTGTTTTGTACAGTTTGAAAGCAGATGCGTAATAATGACCGTCTACTATTCTTTCGTCGGTCACTATTTTCATTGTTATATACCTTTTGGTCTGTATGTTGTTATTTGGATCGATAACCCTTTCACTTCTTTTCGTGCCAAAAGCTACAAAGATGGAAGTAGTGCCAAAATCATACAGATGATGGTATACAGGAGGAATACCCAGTGAACCGAGGTCGGTAATGAAGAAGCTTGTATGGAAAGGGCTTGCCCTGTGCAGAGCTTTGGGCATTAATCCGAAATAATCAAGGAATCTGACAACAAACACCAGAAATTTCACAAGCAGCGGAGGACAGAGCATGAAAAGCCGGGCAAGCCTGTCGGTTTCATTACTCGAATCTATCACTTTATTATCCTCAATATGCTTATTTATTTTTTCTGCTACGTCAAACAGAGTGTCTGTCGGCTCAAACTTGAATTTGATCGTAGTTTCTGGACTATCAAACTTAAGTTCCTTTTTTATCGCCAGCGAAACCAGTATTTCGTTACGTGCATAAATTTTCTGTCCGGCAATAAACCTGTTCAGGGCTGGCCTTAGTGCGATGGTTCTGACCATAGCAGCAATGAATATGTGCAGCATTGTTATTTTTACACCGGATTCTTTTCTTTTTCGTCTGAGGTAGGCTTCTGCATGACTGATTTCAATTTTTTCCTCAAAATAGTTTTGAGAATCGACGCGATATCTCATAATGAACGGGATTATTTTGTAAAATGGGTCCAAAGATCTGATACGTCTCCCGTCATACCTGTCACCAAAACGCCTTTTGTACTGTGTCATCGATACGAATCCTCCTGAATGGTAAATATGCAGACAATCTGCTGTATAGTAGTATTAGTTTATCATTACAGCTGTATTAATGCAACGCAATATGGTTGGATAAATATGTGCTCCGAACACTTATCATGACAAGTGATACGAGATCAGAACAGCCTTTTTGATGGCCTAATAAATACATGGCCAGTTGGACTTAATGACGAGTTATTGACGACGGCGAGCATATTTGATATTATTAAATCAACTTGTTATAACAACATACCATAATGATGATATAATATATATCAGGCAATAAAAAATTCAAAACCTGGAAGGTGGTAGCAACATGATTTTAACTGTAAAAGATATTGCTCAGATGTATGATTTGAGCTGCGTAAGGACAAACAGTGATGAGAGCGACATCAAAGCTCTTGCAGAATGTGCAAGGCAGTATGACTGCGGACATGTATCTGTCATGCAGTGTTTTATTCCGGAAATCAAGGAGCTGTTATCTGACAGGCCGGATATAAAAGTAGTCGGTAATGTCAGTTTTCCTTCCGGCTCCGATACGACCAGCGTTAAGGTATACCAGGCCGGTGAAATGGTGGCTGCAGGCTGTGATGAGATAGATATGGTCATTAACGTAGGAAAGCTCCGCTCGGGAAGATATGGTGAAGTTGAAGAAGATGTCAAAGCAGTCGTGGCAGCAGCTAAAGGCTTGCCGCTCAAAGTCATCATAGAGGTTTCTCTGCTGAACGAAAAAGAGGTCGAGAAAGCATGTGAGATATGTATAAACGCCGGAGCAACGTATGTAAAAACCGGTACTGGCTGGATGCCGAAAGGAACTACGATAGACGATATAAAACTGATTAAATCGATCGTAGGCGACAGGATTAAGATAAAGGCATCAGGCGGCATCAGATCTCTTGAGACACTGGTTGAAATGTACAGGCTTGGCGTAACAAGATTCGGCGTGAACCTTAGAAGCGGCAAAGCTATATTGGATGAATGTATTGCCATGGGCGGCAAGGTTATAATATGACGGGGCAGATATGCCCCCCGGCTTATACAGGCGGCGGTTGCCGATTTGCCTTTCCGGCAGCGGATAGACCACTGCCCTGTTGAAATACTGCTGAGGCCGGGAGTAATCTGAAATGAAAATGTTTCTGAAAATTACATCCATTGAAAACTTATATGAGGTGACGCTATGGGCAACAGAATGATTTCCTATGATCTTGGTACAGGAGGCAACAAAGCTTCACTGTATGATTTGGAAGGCAATTGCCTGGCTTCTGTATTTGTACCATATGACACTGTTTATCCTCAGGCGGGATGGCATGAGCAGCGGCCTGAGGACTGGTGGAATGCGGTTGTGGAAAGTACCCGCAGACTGCTTGAAAAGACAGGAGAAAACGGACAAAATATTGAATGCCTTGCTATATCAGGACACAGTCTTGGTGTCGTACCCATCGGTAAAGACGGAAAACTTCTCAGGGAAACCACTCCCATCTGGTCGGACAACAGAGCACAAAAGCAGGCTGCTGAATTCTTCTCAAAGGTGGATGCTGACCACTGGTATATGACTACGGGCAACGGATTTCCGGCTGCATTGTATTCAGTTTTTAAAATAATGTGGTACAGGGACAATGAGCCTTTAGTTTATGAAAATGCATATAAAATAATTGGCACGAAGGATTACATCAACTTTAAACTGACAGGTGTTATCAAAACCGACTATTCATATGCGTCAGGATCAGGTGTCTATGATCTTAAAAACAACTGTTATCATGACGATTTTATTAAGGCAAGCGGTATCTCTGCCGATAAGCTGCCCGAAATAGTACCATCCACAGCCGTGCTTGGTGTCATAACTCCTGAAGCAGCAGCTCAGACAGGCCTCGGCAGCAACGTAAAGGTCGTCTGCGGCGGTGTGGACAATTCGTGCATGGCATTAGGTGCAAAGAATATCCAGGAGGGGAGAGTCTATACTTCTCTTGGTTCATCGGCATGGATCGCAGTATCGTCATCCGAGCCGGTACTTGATCTGAAAGCCAAACCGTATGTATTTACACATGTCATACCAGGCATGTATACGTCAGCGGTCAGCATATTCTCTGCAGGGACCTCGTTCACATGGCTGAGAGACAATATATGTACTGACCTGAAGGCACAGGAGGCAAGCTCCGGAAAAGGTGCCTACAGAATGATGGATGAACTTGCCGAAAAATCCCCGGCCGGGTCCAACAAATTACTGTTCAATCCAAGTCTTGCAGGAGGAACATCACAGGATGCCAGCGCAAATCTGAGAGGTGCGTTTATGGGCCTTGATCTGAAGCACAGCCGCGGTGACATGATCCGTTCATGTATGGAAGGTATTGCCATGAATCTGAGACTGAGACTGGATGTTCTCAGGAAACACTGCAGACTGCAGGATGAAATGCTGCTGGTTGGAGGCGGAAGCAAGAGCCCGCTGTACAGAAGGATATTTGCTGATGTTTATAATATGGATATAGTTAAAACAAATATCGATCAGGATGCAGCGGCACTCGGCGCTGTTGCACTGGCTGCCGTGGGCTGCGGAATATGGAAAGACTTCAGCAGGATTGACGAAATACATCAAACTGAACAGATAGTCAGACCTGATCCTGCAAACAACGCTGTTTATGAAAAAATGCTTGATGTATTTGAATTTGCGGCAATAAAACAGGCTGAAATATCAGACCGGCTGTTCGCCCTGGACATATAGCAAATACAGTGTACATGCATACTGTATTTGCTCTATACTGTACTTAAAGACATAAATGGTATATAATTGGAGAATAGTGGGGAAATTGGCATGAGGGGTGAATAATTTGCTGGATAAATCGCAACCGATACCTTTGTATTATCAGGTAAAGGAAAGCCTTTTGGAGAAAATAAAAAGCAAGCAGTTCAATGTAGGTGATCTGATTCCTTCGGAGGCAGAACTGCAGGAGCAATATAAAGTCAGTCGTATAACTGTGCGGAGGGCCATTCAGGAGTTGGTGCAGGAAGGGCATTTGTACACCCAGCAGGGCAAGGGTACATTTGTTAGCAAACCCAAAGCCAGCCAGGAACTCAATCTGATATCAAGCTGGGCTGAAACGATGACTGCATTGGGTATGAAGCCAAAATCAAAAGTGCTTGGCTGCACTGAAGAACCTGCTCCGATAAACATAGCAAGGCTCCTGGACATACCCATAGGGGATAAAGTCTATAAACTTGAAAGGCTTCGTTATGCTGACAACGAACCAACCTGCATAATGACGAATTATATGTCTCCGGCTGTAGTTCCAGGCTTTAAGGAAAAGGGACTGAAGTGTGAATCACTCTACGAAATGCTTGAGAAGCAATATAACATAGTTCTGAGCAGGGCAGAGGAAACAGTTGAGGCAAAGGCCGCCAAGGCTTCGGAAGCTTCTCTGCTCAATGTAAAAAGAGGTTTTCCGCTGCTTTATGCAACACGTGTAACATATGACATTTCAGACCGTCCTGTTGAAGTGGTCATATCCATTTCGAGGGCAGACCGGTACGCATATAAAATAAAGCTGACAGGAAGGCATCGGGCGATTTGAGACAGCGCTGCCGAATATCAGTAAACTAATATATTCAGGAGGCCATTATGAATATAAAAGGAATAGAACATATAGCAATAAACACAACAGATATCAACGTATCGACAGCATTTTACACAGATATACTTGGGTTCAGAAAAAAGGACACTATAAATAATGGTGACAGTATTATAACATATTTATCGCTGCCAGGCGGCTCGAGGCTCGAATTGTTCGACTATGCAGGTAAAAATAAACGGGTGCCTAAACAGGAGAGTGATGCGGGACTGAGGCATCTGGCATTTGAAGTCGACAACGTGGATGCTCATGAAAAGGAACTGAGAGGAAAAGGAGTAAAAATTGTACTGCCCGCAACCGACCTGCCTCACCTTGGCTGCAGAGTTCTGCTCTTTGAGGCGCCGGATGATGTTATTATTGAATTTTGTCAAAAAATATAACCGTTGGTCTTTTATTGGCATCCTCCATTTAGTACAATTATGTTAACTATATTAGGTACATATCTGGAGGGGCTATGGGAATATATTTTGCTAAGTTCAAACCGACAACAGCCGGCTTCACGTCAGCAAGAAGTATACTTACCCAAATGGTTGGAGCATTTCTTATATTATTGATATTGCCTGTGACAGTTATTGGTTACATATCAACTGCTACTGCGTCTGAAAACATTATGAGCCAGATGAAGAACAGCATATCGACCAGTACTTATCAGACATCCAACTGTTTTGATCTTTTCCTCGAGAGGGCAGAGAACACATCGATGCAGGTCTATACAGACTCAGCCCTGCAAAACTACAGCCTTCATCTGAATGACGATACTAAATTCGCATTGAAGAATGAGGCCAGTAACTCATTAACGCAGATAAACAGTTCATCAGAAGATATGGAACTTATGATACTGTTCAATACGGGGGAGGTTCTGGGTAAACTGGCTTCCCCTTCAGATATGATTATGGTGACCGGCTCAGACTGGTATAAGCAGGTGATGGAATCTGACGGCAAAGCAGTTTGGGTCGACTTCAGCGATTCCATACAGTTGATGTCGAATTCGGCATTAACTATGGTTAAGGCTTTCAAACTGGTTTCAGGTGAAAAAGCGGGAATAATTATTGTCAATGTAAAGCCTGAAACCGTAAGGGATTTACTTGCTGCTGTAAAACTCGGTGAAGGTGACAATACATATTTATTGACACCGTATGGGAAAGTGCTTTCAGCTGACAGCGGCACAGAAAACAGCAATCTTGAGGACAGGCAGTTTATCAAAGATGTGGAAGCAAAGATACAAAGCAGTAATTCAGGTGTTTTCAGTTCTTCGGACAATGGTACGGAATGCCTTGTATCATACTGCAGGTCTGAAAAAACTGGAATGACGGTAATTACCACAGTACCTGAAGCATATATCAGCAAAGCACCGTCATCCATCGTAAAAGCGACATTATTTGCTGGCATTTTGTTTACTGTCCTGGCAACAGTTTCAGGGTATGTTTTTTCTCTTCGGATGACAAAAGCGATGAGAGCTATCGCCGATGTGATGGCCAGGGCTGAGAATGGTGACCTGACGGCATCATTGTCTATGAAGCGCAAAGATGAGATTGGTATGCTGGTTTCCAGCTTCGACAGAATGATTGCCAATCTGAGGGATCTTGTAGGACAAAGCAGGGATGCGGCTGTAAAGGTGGCTTCCTCGGCAGAGTCTATGTCAGCAATATCAGCAGATTCGGCACGGGTCTCCAGTGACGTAGCCAGTGCAATATCTGAAGTGGCTTCAGGCGCGGCAAGTCAGGCCACAGATGTGGAGAACAGCGTCCAGAATGTTAAGCAACTCACCGAAAGGATAGAAAGAGCAACTGAAACGATGGTGAAAATGCAGGATGATTCTGAAACGATGAAAAAGTTATCAGAATCCGGTATAGATGCGATTTCCGACCTGAACAACAAAACAGCACAAACGAATAAAATAACATCTGAAGTTGTTGATAAAATTAATGAGCTGAATATGTATGTAAAAAATATCGACAAAATAACAAATATTTTGAGGACTATCGCAGAGAAAACCAATTTATTGTCGCTTAATGCGGCTATAGAATCGGCAAGAGCGGGAGAATCAGGAAAGGGATTCGCAGTAGTGGCAGATGAGATTCGCAAGCTTGCCGAGCAGTCCAACAAACATACAAAAGATATACAAATTCAGCTGGACACTATTTACAAACAGGCCCGTAGCACTTCTGAGATGGCTGGAATGGCCGAGAACATCATAATGGAGCAAAGCGAAAAGGTAACGCAAACAACGAAGCTGTTTATGAAAATCAATGAGATGACCTCCAGAATGACAGACAACATTATTAAGTCCGGAGACATGATAAAGGAAATGAATACTTTCAAGGAAAAGGTTCTTTCCAATATGGAAAACATATCGGCAGTATCAGAGGAGGTATCGGCATCGACACAGGAAGTATCGGCTTCCACTGAAGAGCAGCTGGCATCGATAGAGGAACTTGATAACATGGCCGTACAAATTAAAAAATCAGCTGATGATCTGATAGATCGGATGAATAAATTTATTATCTGACCTATAATAGCTGCTTTATAACATTTATAAGTATAAGCAAAAGTTTATGGTACCGGAGCATTTGCCGGTACCTTTTGTTATACCGGCAAAATACAGAATACCGGCAAAATTCCAAAAACACAGGCACGTTAAGTACCTGTGTTTTTGGATGTGCATCCAGATATAAGATGCAATACTTTGACGGCAGCGATTTACTTTTTCAGTACCTTTCTTTCCTTAGCGGACGGATCAACAAACACTTTTATCAGATCCCTGTTGGTGCGCAGTTCGAGCAGAGCCTGCTCCAACTCCTCCAAAGGAACGATCATTGAGAACATAGCACTCGGGTCAATGCGTTTGTACTTGAGCAGTGTCAGTACATCGCCCCAGTCGTTGCCGATACCTGCGCATGATCCGCTGACTTTTTTCTCGCCAAGCACGAATTCGTAAGGTGAGAAGCATGCTTTCGAATCGGGCGGGCAAATACCGAATGCTTCGACCTTGCCGCCTCTTCTTACCATTTCGAATGCCTGCTCATATGTCTTGGGAGTTCCTACAGCTTCCAATACGTAATCTGCGCCGACACCGTTTGTAATTCTCTTAACTTCAGCTACAGGATCCTGTACTTTCGTAACATCGATAATGTAGTCTGCGCCCATTTCTTTTGCCATGTTCAGCCTTGCTTCGCTGGCACCGATCACGATTACAGGTGCTGCTCCGCGTAGTTTTGCCATAACTCCGTGGAGGATTCCGAGACCATCACCGATAATGACGACGCTTGAAGCGATCTTGATGTCCATCTTTTTAGATGCCTGCATGACTGCTGTCAGAGGCTCAATAAAAGCAGCGGAGAGGGAATCAACTTCATCCGGTATCTTGTAGCAGTTTTTCCACGGTGCTTTTACATATTCTGCGAATGCTCCGTTGGTGTGAATACCGAGCTGTGTGAATGTCTCACAGAGCAAATGATCGCCTCTGCGGCAGAAGTAACAGGTACCGCAGGGAAGACATATATCAACGGACACTCTGTCGCCTTTTTTAAGGCCTTTTGCATTGCTGCCGACTTCTTCGATTACTCCCCAGAATTCATGTCCGGAGATCATCGGCAGATATTCTGCAGCATATTCGCCGTTGTATATTTTCCAGTCAGTTCCGCAGATACCGCACATAGAAACTTTAATCAATACTTCATCAGGAGTAATTTCAGGTACTGGTACCTCTTTAAGTACCATTTTGCGCGGTGCTTCAATTACCTGGGCTCTCATAGTTCTTGCCATGGATATTTACCTCCGTTTCGATTTGTAAAACTTATTTAACGTCTTTGCCCTGGAAGAGCTTATCATGACGGCCTTCATACGGAGCATTGATAATGAGCGGCTTAAGGAATGCAGCTGTCTTAACGACACCGTCAGCACGGCTCATTGTAACGTCTTCATGTTCATAGCTGAGTACATAGTTGTAACCAACCATTGAAAGTTCAGTTATGACTTTCTTCCATGGCACACTGCCCCAGCCAGGAATCCTGAATCTGAACGTACGGTCGAGTCTCTGCCATTCACCCTGCATGAGAATACCGCCGACAGGAAGGTTGTGTTCTACGATTTCTCCGTCTTTTGCATGCACATGGAATATTCTGTCACCCAGCCTGTCGATGAAGTTTTCGATTCTGAGACCAAGATAAATCAGGTTTGCAGGGTCCATGTTAAATCCGAGACATGGATGATAATCCACGAGTTTTAATGCTTTCTCAGCTGTATGGATATCATATATAAAGTTGTTGGGATGTGGCTCGACAGCAAATTTTACGCCATATTCCTTGAACTTGTCCAGGATTGGAACAAATTTTTCAACAAATTCCTGCTCCATATCGGACCAGCCCTGAGCGTACGGGAACGGGAAATACCTGCCGAAGTTGGTGACACCTGTAAATCCGTTAACTACAGGCACTTCCAGAGCGTTAGCAGCCTGTGCTGTTCTGAGCAGGCTCTCAGTTCCGAATTTTATTTTTTCTTCCTTTGTACCTTTAAATATACTGTCTGTGTCTACACCATGGGGTCCCATGATCAAAAGTGAATCGGCATGATTGCTCAATGCTGATATTGTCAGGCCATAGCTTTCAACCATTGACCTGATCTTCTTTGCATTATCACCTTTAAGAACTTCTTTGGCGTCAAACTGGCCGTTGCCTTCATATGCGGGAATTTCAAGTGCTTCATAGCCATTTTCTGCTGCCATTTTTGCCACTTCTTCAAGCGGTTTTTCAGTGAAATTTGCTGTAAAGAAACCGAGCTTCATTTAATCATCCTCCATTTCAAGTTTATTTATAATAGTTAGCATTGCCTGTATATGCTATGTTTATTTTAGCCCGAAATTGTTGACTTGTCAATTATATATATTATAATAAAAGCATGAATGTTTGTTTTTGTTTGTTTTTTTGAAAAACCACTTGAAAACATAATATGCATATGATATAGTGATTATGATGTCATAATAAGTAAAGTTTTACTTTGCAACATATACTCTAGTCATGACCACAATTCATTTAAAGGAGGTAATTCTTAATGGATTACAAGAAAACACTTCTCTCACCTATTAAAATAGGTAACAGAATCAGTCCGAACCGCTTTTTTATCCAGGCTATGGAATGTACAGATGCTGATGCAGATGGAAATCCATCGGATCTGACTTACAAGCGCTATGAGAATCTGTTCCGCGGAGAGGCCGGTGTTGTTACACTGGAGGCAATATCGATAACAAACGAGAGCAGATCAAGAGAAAACCAGCTTATGATTATGCCTAAGAACGAAAAGGCTCTTGCTAATTTCGTTAAGAGGCTGAAAGAAATCAATCCGAATACGCTGTTTATATTCCAGCTGACACATTCTGGAGAACTCAGTCATCCCGGATTTTCACGCCGTGTCTGCGTAAAGCCGCTTCCTGGATATGGCGGAGACGTTCTTACTGAGGAAGAAGTGGACGATATTATTGATAAATTTGTCCTGGCAGCTAAAATAGCTCATGATGTTGGTGCAGACGGTATCGACATGAAGCTGTGCCATGGATATCTCGGTTCCCAGATACTTCGTCCGTATAATGACCGCAAGTGGAAATATGGCGGACCCTGGGAAAACAGACGCCAGTTTGCTTTCGACCTGTATGAAAGAATACAGAAAGAAGTAAACGATAAAAACTTCATCATAGGTTCAAAGATATCCGCATGGGAAGGATTCCCCGGAGGCTTCGGAACGGCTGGTCCGGATACGCCTATTATAGATCTGACAGAGCCTATCGACCTTATAAAGGGACTCGAGGAAAGAGGCGCAAGCTACTTCGTACAGTCTGCAGGAAGCCCGTCCATTACATGCAGCCTGACACAGGCAGACAAGAATTCACCTTATTTTGCTTACCTGCACATGTGGTTTGCAAAAGTATTTAAGGAAAATCTTAAACCTGAGACAGTTGTTGTAGGTTCCAACTATTCAATGTACCGCGACGGCAAAAACAAATTACAGGCTGTAACACCGGAGCAAAGCTCATTGTTTGCATTTGGAGCAACAAATATCGAAAGAGGCAATGTAGACATGATCGCTCTTGGACGTCAGTCCTTTGCAGATCCGCTGCTGCCGCTTAAGCTCAGGGAAGGCAGAGAGAATGAAATCAATTACTGCACAGTATGTGACAACTGCCTTGAGCTGCTGATACAGCAGAGCCCTATAGGATGCTGCACATACAACAAGTTCTACACTGATGTTCTTGTCAAGACAAGAAAGGAAAAAGGAAGACTGAAACAGAATCATACGTGATTTGTCCCCCATCCAAGCATTATATAGATATATACGAAAGAGCCAGCGGTGTAAGCCGCCGGCTTTTTTGTATATATCTATATGTTTTATAAAAAATTAGTGTTCAAAATGTTATATCAAGTAGAAGAATAAATTCCTAAAAATGAAAATTAATAGCAAAAATCATACCGATGTTTCTAATTGAGGTTATTGTTGGATTGAAACTGAAAATGCCCGAATATGTTAATAAATTTTCGAAATTGTTGATATCGGGCTGTAAATCTGTTATAATCGACTTATTAAAAAGAAAATAATCAGCGCCGGCTGAAACTGAGGGGGCAGCATTATGGTTATTACTGTTACAATAAATCCGGCAATGGACATAGTTATGCAGCTGGATAAATTCCGTCCGAATGTGACAAACAGGATACAAAACAAGTTCAAGTGTGTAGGCGGCAAAGGTACTCATGTTTCGATAAATCTCAGTCTTCTTGGAGTAAGGAACATGGCGACCGGTGTCGTGATGGGCGCAACTGGTGATGAGATACTTGAGCAGCTTTCTTTTTATGATATCGATGTTAGGTTCATGAAATTAAATGAAGGAAACTCAAGGACGAATTATGTTCTTGTTGACAGTGAAGGGAACTGTACTTTGATATCAGAAAAAGGCCGTATGATGGAACAGGCCGTTATTGATGATTTTATAGACCATTATTCAACGCTTGTCAAAGCTCATGATATGGTTGTGATCTCAGGTGACGCATCAAACCAGAAGGATACCAGACTGCAGGATAAACTGATTGACATAGCCGTATCAAAAGGTGCAAAATTCTGCCTCGATTCCAGCGGAACGCATCTGGCGGAAGGGATTAGGAAAAAGCCTTTTCTGGTAAAACCTAATCTGGATGAACTGGGATTTATCTGCGGCAGGGAAATGTCAACACAGGATGCAATCATATCCGGAATAAAAGAAGTCAAGGCAAACGGAGCCGAAAATGTTGTGGCGTCCTGCGGAGGGGACGGAAGTTATGCACTTCTTGACGGAAAACTGTACCGAATAAAGTCACCGCAGGTAGATGTAAAGAACACGGTAGGCTGTGGAGATGCATTACTGTCAGGTATTATAGCAGGGTATGAGAAAAAGCTTTCAGCAGTGGAAATTCTGAAAAAAGCAACAGCTGTAGCAGCAGCAACAGCAATGAACGAATCGACCGTCGGTTTCGATACGTGTACAGCATCACAGCTTGAGGATAAAGTGGTTATTGAGGAATTGAATATATAAATTTATATTATTTATATATCCGTAATTTTTAAACTCCCCGACCGGGAAAAGTTAAAAGGAGGAACATCTAATGTCTATAAGTTATTATGATGAGAGAAAAAATCTTGCAAAAACAATGAAGCTTTTGTTTGACAGAAAACTTACAAATGCCGCAGGAGGCAATGCTGCGGTACGTGTAGACGAGAACAGGATTATCGTGACCCCATCCATGATGTCTGAACACAAGCATTGTGAAATCGGTCCGGAAGATATACTTCTTTGTGATTATGATCTCAATATTATTGAAGGGACAGGCGTGCTTTCAAGGGAATGCAGGATGCATGCAAAGCTTCTTAAGAATATACCGGAAATAAATGCAGTCATCCATGCACATCCTGAATATACGATGGTATTTGTATCAGCCGTTAAACCGATTCCTTCCGTAACGGAAGCTACACAGAAGATGGGCGACTGCCAGCTGATTGAACAGGCAAAGGCATATTCACAGGACCTTGCCGATCATGTATATGACTTTTTCAAAGATAAACGTGAGCTCCTGAAAAAGACTGGCCTTTGCGGTCTTTTGCCGTATCATGGTACAGTTGCTGTTGGAAAGTCACTTGAACAGGCATTCAGCGTTGTGGAACGCATAGAATGTGACGCAAAATGCAATATTTTCCGTAAGCTGATATAAAAAATTAATTTTTGAAAACACTAAACTTCCAATATTATGCTATAATTTATTCGGATTTTCCGCAGGTTACCGTTATCAGTGAAGATTAATACCGTTATGGAGGAAGTACGAGTGCTTGCATATGAGAGAAAAAGCAGGATAATAGAATATCTTGAGAAAAACGGCAAGGCCGAAGTCAGTGTACTGGCCGATCTTCTTGGTGTCGTTGCTGAAACGATCCGCAGAGATCTCAGGGAACTTGAAACGCAGGGCGTTTTGAAAAGGACACACGGCGGAGCCGTATTGAATGCACAGAAGGAAAGAGAGTATCCTGTCCAGGTAAGGGTAATGAAGAATGCTGTCGAGAAAGACAGGCTGTGCCGTAAAGCTGTGGAGTTTATAAATGAAGGTGACCTCATATTCGTGGACAACAGCTCGACACTGGTGAACCTTATTAAACACATAAGTGACGATATACAGCTGACAATACTTACTAACTCGATAAAGCTTCTTCAGGAATTTACTCTTTACCGGAAGGATAATATAACAATGATCTGTACCGGAGGAGTGTTCAATAAAGCAAACCTTTCGCTTTCCGGAGCTCTTTCCGATCAGTTTACAAAAGGTTTTTTCCCCAATAAGGCTTTTATATCATGCCATGGAGTATCAGCCGAATACGGTTTTACAGATGGAAATCTTCACGAAGTCGGTTTCAAACGTGAGATGATAAAACTTGCGGAAAAGGTGTATTTCCTGATAGACCGCACCAAGTTCGGGAAACTCGGACCGATAAAATTAGGGGAGCTTGACATATGTGATGTCCTGATAACGGACGCAGAACCGGACGCCGATTTATTGATGCAGCTGAAACATGCCAATCCGAAAATGGAGATAGTAGTTTGTGATACATGAATATGAATGGAGTAAGATCATGAGCACTGGTAAAAAAGTCCTTGCTTTTGATGCAGGCGGGGGAAGTACAAGAGTACTGAAAATAGTATTTGATGGCAGCAGGATTTCCATAGAAACGATCGCCAGATACGGAAATGGTCCGATAAACGCAGGCAAAAGCCTGTACTGGGATATTCTCGGAATATGGAGAGATCTGAAGGAAGGGCTGCGGAAAGCCTTTATTTCTGATAAGGATATCGCTTCACTGGGTATCGATACATGGGGAAATGATTTTGTACTGCTGGATAAAAAAGGATATATGATCGAGAATCCGTACTGTTACCGTGACAGCCGTACGACAGGCCTGGTGGAAGAAGTAAACAGGAAGATCGGCAGCATGGAGCTGTATTCAAGGAACGGCATCCAGCATGTACGTATGAATACCATGTATCAGCTTTATCATCTGGCAAAAGACAGGCCTTATATATTCGAAGTATCCGACAAGCTTCTGTTTATACCTGATTTGCTTGCGTACTATCTGACAGGTGAAAAGTACAATGAATATACGCTGGCCAGTATATCACAGCTTTACAGCTATGAAAAGAACGGCTGGGACTATGAACTTATGGATATGCTCGGTATACCGGGGAAATTATTTTCACCGATTGTAATGCCGGGTACTGTGATTGGAAATATTACCCGGACGCTATGCGATGAAACAGGAATTTTGCCTGTCAGGCTCACTGCAGTCGGAGCTCATGACACGGCGTCGGCAGTGGCAGCAATTCCGACAACTGAGAAACATCCCCTGTATATAAGCAGCGGAACATGGTCGCTTGTCGGTACTGAAACAGATAGGCCTGTTATTTCAGAAGAAGCATATAAATTCAACTGTGCAAATGAGGGCGGTGTAAACGGCAAAATAAGGCTCCTTAAAAATGTAATGGGACTTTGGATATTGCAGGAGATACAGCGCAGGCTGGCTCTGAAAGGAATGGAATATACTTTTGCTGAACTCACTGACCTTGCAGCTTCTGCTGAGCCGTTTGCCGCTGTCATAGATCCTGATGATGAATTGTTCTATGAACCCAATGATATGTCTGAATCTGTGCGGTCATACTGTATCAGAACCGGCCAGAAGCCTCCGGAGGATACGGGAAGTATTGTGAGAACAGTGCTGGAAAGCCTCGCATTTAAATACAGGTATGTGATAGAGGGACTTGAGAGGATAACAGGATGCAGGTACGACAGCATCCACATAGTGGGAGGCGGTTCGCAGAACAGGCTGCTCAATACATTCATTGCCAACTGCTGTGTCAGGGATGTTTATGCAGGACCTTCGGAAGCCACGGCATTAGGCAATGGACTGGTTCAGCTAATATCTCTCGGTGAGATATCGGACTATAATCAGGCAAGAAGCATCATAAACAGAAGTTTTCCGCCTGAAATCACACAGCCGTCAGATACGGGCCGCTGGAATGATGAATACCGGAAGTTCCTGTCAATCACAGGGTTAAAATAAAAGCAGAGCAAATAAAAATCCACCGCGATGCGGTGGATTTTTATTGTTCAGTTTAAGTTTATTTTTGTCTTGCTTCTTTAATTTTCTGTACAAATTCTGCTGCAAGTCTCTTTATACTTGCAAAATCACCGGTCTTGGCTCCTGCAGTCAGGCTGCCGCCTGCACCTACAGCAACAGCTCCTGCTTTGATCCAGTCAGCAACGTTGTCGATGTTTACACCACCTGTAGGCATCATGTTAGCCTGAGGCAGAGGACCTTTAATGGCCTTGATGATGCCAGGCCCAAATGCTTCACCGGGGAAAACTTTGAGAATGTCCGCTCCCAGTTCCATTGCCTCAACAACGCCTTCTATTGTCATGACGCCGGGCATGCACGGTACCTGATAACGGTTGCAGAGTTTAAGGGTTTCACGGCTGAGATAGGGACTTACTACGTACTGAGCGCCTGACAGGATCGCTATTCTTGCAGTTTCAGCATCCAGTACGGTACCTGCACCTATTATAATCTGTCCGGCATATTCCTTTGCCAGTTCTTCTATTACCTTGGTGGCGCCTGGAACTGTATATGTTATTTCTATAGCTGCGGCTCCGCCTTCAAGGCATGCATCTGTTATTTTTTTGGCAGTGTCGGCATTCTCTGCACGAACGACGACAACAAGACCTGAATCAGTTATCTTTTTGATAATTTCCCACTTTTTGCTCATGCTATCCTCTCCTTGAACTATTTATACTCTATATTTTGGACAACAATATTTCGGGCAAACCGTATACTTGATTTGCCGGGAGGATCTTAAATTATTTCCATTTGGGATTGTCGATGATGGCGGGTTTTCCGTCCTTTTCAACAATCAGCTTTCTGTAGCCTTTTGTTTCGATGGTTCCGTAATCATGTCCTGCATCCGCACGGAATACAAAGAATGTTATGAGTTTTTCGTTTCCGATATTGACGCTCCTGTGTGCATATCTCTTCGGAACATAAACTGCTTTTCCGGGTGTCAGAAGCTGAGCATCCCAGTCTCCTTCAGGGTTTTCCATAAGCATATAGCCTTTTCCGCTGAGGCAGTAGTAAACTTCGCAAGTATCAAGTATGGTATGGAAGTGGCCTTTTGTCATGAAATACTCATTGCCGACTTTACCGGGATATACGATGCTGGTTCCGAAAAGCAAATCGCCGGGTGTCTCGGGAAGACCGAGCTCATAAAAATCATATACTACCTGATCATTTGCTTTAACTGCAGCTTCGTATGCAGCGTCATCGGCGTACATGCCTTTCATCTGGGAAAGGAAACGCCTGGTAGGCTTTCTTTCATCTGACATTCCGTTTTGCAGATCAAAATATATGGAAAATGGATCAACTTTAATATCGCTCATTTAATTATCCTCCTTGTCAACTAAATTACATGCCGAAATTTATGCCTTTGCCGGTAAATATTACCGGCAAAGAACCAGGCTGGAACGATCAGCCATTTTTCTGAACTTCATCTGCGACTCTCTTACATTCATCAAAAAGTTCTTTTGTTATTTCGATATGGAACACTTCAGCAATAACCTGGGTCCAGCCGTGCAGGAAGTAGATCCAGCCATCTTCTACGTGCAGGTGTTTTGCTTCTTTCTGAGCAAGAGCCTGATGCATAAAGAGCAGATCTCCCCTGTAGTTTATCTCCCATACGAGACTGTTTTCAGGGAATACCACATCATTGGTCAAAGGTGAACCCGGCCTGTCCTTGCCGAGACCTGTGGCGTTTACGATAAGAGAGTAGGGTTTGAGCTTCTTTACAAGTTCGTCATTCTGACCGACTTCAGGTGTCAGATAGAATTCTGCGTTAGCGTCAGGCTTGATTTGCCTTACTATCTTTTCGATACTGTCAAGTCTCGGTTTGCTTCTGTTACCGACGATCAGCCTGTTGGGGATGTTGTCGCCTTTGTCTTTATTGAGCAGGTAAGCAGCCATAGAAATAGCACTTCCGCCAGCACCAAGCAGCAGAGCATCTCCGCCGTGTTCCTTGAAGAAATTCTTTGGAACGAATGCTTCAAGAGCCATTCCTGCTGTGATCGGGTCTTTTGCATAACCTTCCAGTCTGCCGTCCTTTTTGGAGATGCAGGAAAGTTCACTGAACATAGTTGCGTATGGATCAAGATAATCAAACAGATCCTTTGCAGCATTGTACAGGTCAATTTTATGAGTGGTTACAAGAGCACCCAGGGACAGTTCGTCATTTTTAATGAATTCGACTACTTCTCTGTATACTTCGGGCTTTGCATGTATTTCGATATCAATGCCCTTTATTACAGCGTCTTTAAGTCCGAGAACTTTTGCCCAGAGAGGGAATACCTTCATAATAGAAGATTTTGTTGTTGTAACGCCGATGAAATAAAATGTAGGTTGTGTTGCTTTAGGTGGTAAATTCATAATTGTGGCTCCTTTCATATTTATATCCTGCCATGCATCTGTCTGACGCATGGCAATGATTTCAGAAAAATCATGTATAGTGTTATCTGAAAGCAAATGCTTTTGCAGGATTAGCAACAGTGAATTTGCGGATGTATTCATCACCTATGCCATGGCTCCTGAGAAGAGGGAAGAAGGTTTCAGACATATAATCAAGTCCTATTTTTCCTCCGTAGCTCTTCATACGCTCACGGGTAGTGTCAAGGCCTATAAGTATCCTGTCTTCATATCCGCTTTCGATCAGCTTTTCTATAAATTTGACCTCGTCATCATCCGAGTGATACTTATATCTTCCGATCGTATCAAGCTCAAGATAAACGCCGGCTGATGCGACTTCCATCAGGTAGCCGGTATCTGTAAGTACCCGGTCCAGATGGCAGATGATAAGCGACTCCGCAGGAACTTTATTATCGGTGAACAGTTTTATCTGTTCAGGTGCTCCTTTTCCCATTTCTGTATGGCTGAGAATGGGTGCACCTGTACGTACGGATGCTTCGGCTGCCGCAGTGAATAATCTCACGTAGTCGCCGACAGGCCCGTCGATATCCGACGCAGTTTTTATTATTCCGGCTCTGGCATCGGTCCTGATACTTGGTTTTGATGTGTCGCAGTCTGTAAACATCCCGTTTTCAATTTCATCTGCGAAAAGGTCAGCGAGACTGTTTGCGTCCATACTGCGCAGCCAATGGTCCTGGGGATAGAATACAAGCTTATGGAACCCGGTCGAAGCCATTATATTAACACCGGTTCTGACAGATGCCCTCAACTGAAGATCTGCCATCCTTCCGCAGCCTACGGGCTGTGCGTCTGCTATACTGACACCGCCGGCCTTTTTGAACCGTTCCAGTTCAGAGCAGGTTGCGTCAAAGTCATCGAGCCTTAATGAGGGTACGACCTTTGCTGAGTGGCCGTCCGCGATAAACAGATGCTCATGGCTGTGGCAATAGCCGAGCTGGTCAGGCTTGATACAGCCTGTTACTGTCTGGATGTATCCTGAAATTTTTCCCATGTGGTTCACTCCTTGTAGCCGAGCAATTCCAGAAGATTCCTTGTGGATACCATTGCCATTTTTTCTCCTGCTTCTCCTGTGAATGCTCCCAGATGAGGAGTGAGAACAAAATTATCAAGCTTGAGAAGTTTCTCATCTTTTGCCGGCGGCTCGGAAGAGAATACATCCTGAGCGGCGCCAGCTATCTTGCCGGTTGTAAGTGCTTCATAAAGAGCATCTTCATCTACCAGTTCGCCTCTTGACGTATTGATCAGGATAGCTGTGGGCTTCATCAGGCCGAGAGTTCTGCTGTTTATCATATGCTTTGTTTCTGAAGTTGCCGGCAGGTGAAGGGATACTATATCGCTTTGTGACAGCAGTTCATCAAGGCTGTCGGTTTTTGCAACCTGGTATTTGCTTAGGAAAGCTTCATCTTTGAAGTAGGGGTCATAGATCGTTACTTCCATTTCCAGGCCGCGGGCCCTTTTTGCAACTTCACGCCCGATCTGGCCGCCTCCGACGAGACCAAGCTTCTTGCCTGTCAGTTCGAAGCCCATGCTCCTGTCCCAGCCGCCGTTTTTAACTTCTGCGCTGTGAAGAGGGATTTTGCGCGCCATTGTGAACATCAGGCCGATGGCCAGCTCACAAACTGATACGCTGTTGGTCCCGACGGCATTTTTTACTTTTATTCCGAGCTCTGCTGCGCGGTTGAGATCGATATTGTCCATACCGACACCATATTTTGAAATTGCCTTAAGATCTTTCAGCTGTTCGAGCACGCTTGCAGACAGCGGATCAACACCTACGATAATGCCTTCAACGCCTTCTTTTGCGAGTTCGACTATTTCGTTTTCAGTCAAAGTTCTTCCAGTAGTGTTTTCGATGATTTCATAGCCTTTTTCTTCAAGCAGGGGATAAGCCTTATGCTTGGAATTTTTAAATGATTTCGGCGTTACCAGTATTTTCTTTTTCATATTTTCCACCCTTTCATTGAATAGTCTGTCTTAATACAGCATGTTTATTTGTATTGGAAAATTTATCTATGTCATTATGTTAAAATGTAATTACATAGAAGTCGAAACAAAAGGATGTATTCACCTTAAGTGCCTTTTCAGTTCAAAAGTGAATTTGCTTCTGTCACTTCTGTATTTTGCAAGCGAGTACTCAACAGGTGTTCCGTCTTCAAGACTGACAATGCTCTCAAAGTACTGCACAGGTGCGCCTTTTTCTATATTGAGCAGCTTGGCTTCGTATTCACCTGCTATTATACATTCAAGAGACCTGACTGCATTGGATATCAGTTTTCCGCTTTCTTTTTCTATTATTTCATAAAGAGACTCGTTCTCAAGATCGTGTTCCAGGAGTGCAGGGCAGATTTTGTACGGTATATAGGTTATAACAAAAACAATGGGTTCATTATCTGCAAACCTGAGCCTGGTAAGTTTGATAACATCGGCGCCTGTTTCGAGCTTCAAAGTGTCGGCTACCTTTTCATCACATTTTATTATCTCTTTCTGCAGTATTTTGGTTGATGGGACAAAGCCTTTCTTTCTCATTTCATTGTTGAAGCTGTCGAGAGTAAGCAAAAAATCCTGTGTGATTTTAGGCTTTGATATAAAAGTCCCTTTTGCCTTAACCCTGCGGAGGTAACCTTCAACTACAAGTTCATTGATGGCCTGACGCACGGTCGGCCTGCTGATCCCGAAATACTCACTGATTTCGACTTCCGTAGGAATGGGTTGTTCTACATCATGATGTTCCTCTTTGATATAGTCCAGCAGTATCATTTTAAGCTGATAATAAAGAGGAATAGGTATGTTCCTGTTTAAGGATTTATTTTCACCAAGAAGCATTTTTCTACCTCAATCCTGATTAACTGAATTTTCATTGTAATTATGTATTTACATTATGCTTACAATATAATTATATAACTGCTATTTTAAAAAGTCTATATAATTTTTCAAATTGCATCATTACTTTTCTGTTAGGCATATTATAAATCAGATCTTTTGCTGGGGGAGGATGAAAATGCAGAAAGGCAGAATCCGAAACATGTTTCCTGGAGGCAACACCTCAAGAGGGTTTTTCAGCCGTTTTGACAATATAATAAGGCATGATGACGCAAAGAGGATTTTTATACTCAAAGGCGGGCCGGGAGTCGGAAAGAGCACTTTTATGAAAAATATATCAAGTATCATGACAGAGCGTGGATTTGATGTTGAGCATATGCATTGCTCAAGTGATGCGAAAAGCCTTGATGGTTTGGTTATACCAGCTATAGGAGTGGCGCTTATTGATGGCACTGCGCCTCATGTGACAGATCCGATGACACCTGGTGCTGTGGACGAGATCATCAACCTGGGAGAATTCTGGGATGTAGCTGCGATTTCGGGTAACAGGGAAAACATTATAAAAGTTAAAAATGAAATCAGCGGTTTATTCCAGAGAGCTTACAGGTATCTTAAGGCCGCTTCATATATATATGAGGATAGTGCTGCAATGTATCGTTCCGCCATTGATAAGGCAAAGCTTGATTTTATTGCTTATGAATTTACAAGTATGCTCTTTGATGTAATGCCTCCGGCAAGCGAACACGGACATCAGCGGTGCCTGTTTGCAAGTGCTGTTACACCGGATGGCCTGGTAAACTATCTTGATGATCTGATGACACTGGATAATATTTATGTTTTTGAAGGATTCCCGGGAGCCGGGACTGAAAATGTGCTGGAAAACATAAAAAAAGCTGCCGTTGTCAGGGGGTTTGATGTTGAAGCGTTTTATTGCGCATTTGACCCGTACAGGCTTGAGCACCTGATATTGCATGATATCAACACAGCCTTTACTACCGTCTGCAAATACCATCACACGGATGTTTGCGCAGTGAAAAAAGTTGATTTCGGACAATTGCTTGATGACAGGATCGTCAGCAGATACAGGCATGAGTTTGAGTATAATGAGAATGAGTTTGACAGGCTGCTTGCCAGGGCGGTGGAAATGATACACAATGCCAAGCAGCTTCATGATGAGATTGAAGCATATTACATACCATATATGGATTTTGAGGGTATAAAGAAAAAGCAGGATGAGATAACTGAAAGAATTCTTGACTATTCAGTCTCATAATATATACTATTATTGTAAACTTTATATATCTCAGGCACTGCCTGAGCGAGGGGGAATTAGGCATGTGGAAACTCAATGTCAAAACTGTAGTCGCTATCGGTATAGGTGCCGCAATATTCATAGTTTTAGGTATTTTCGGATCGATACCGACTGGGATACCCAACACGAATCTTGATACTTCCTATGGAGTTCTTTCAATGATGGCAGCAGTATTCGGACCTATTGCGGGCTTACTGATCGGACTTATAGGACATGCTCTTAAAGACACTTTCATGTATGGTTCAGTGTGGTGGAGCTGGATTATTTGCTCGGCTATCGAAGGTTTCCTTATCGGACTGTTCGTAAAGAAGTTCGGTGTGGAAGAAGGCAAATTCGGACTGAAACAGGCAGTTCTGTTCAATGTGGTGCAGATATTGGCAAACGCAGTCTGCTGGTGTGGTCTTGCCCCGCTGCTCGATATTGTTATATACAGCGAACCAGCTAACAAAGTATTTACCCAGGGCCTTGTAGCAGGCGCTGCCAACGCTGTTGTTATGCTGGTGCTGGGAACGGCACTTTTGGTTGGTTACTCTGCGACAAGACAGAAGGCATCAAGCCTGTCGAAGGAAGAGTAGTTCGAATCAGGAGAAGAAGGGGATGGTCTTCTGGCTGGACAGCAGCAAGACCGTCCCCTTGCTTGTCATAACAGCCAGAAGGAAAATTCATGAAGGCCGGCAGATAAAGCGTTCAATACCTAAGGCAGGGAGCGCAGTGCCGGAATGAAGGGTACAGGGTGATAATCCTGGACGGGCAGCACACATTCAACCGTCATTTATAAAATACAGAGGTTAAAATGGATAACATCGCAGTAGAATTTGAGGATTTTTCATTCAGGTACAATAGCCAGAAAGAGCCTACACTCAAGAATATAAATTTAACTATTAAAAAAGGTGAGAAAGTATTGGTGATAGGTCCGTCAGGATCGGGGAAATCCACGTTCGGACACTGCATTAACGGCCTGGCTCCTTTTTCATACAGGGGTGATGTATCAGGCAGGCTGAGAATATTTGGTAAAGATGCTTCAAAACTTGGGATATTCGGACTGTCGAAATATGTCGGAACTGTATTGCAGGATTCCGACTGCCAGTTCATTGGACTTACGGTAGGCGAGGATATAGCCTTCTCCATGGAGAACGAATGCGTGGAAACTGAAATAATGAGAAAAAGGGTATTGCAGTCAGCGACTGCAGTAGGTATGGATGAGTTTCTCGCATCTAATCCCTATCAGCTTTCAGGAGGACAGAAACAGAGGGTTTCCCTGGCGGGTGTAATGGTAGATGAAGTTGAGATATTGCTTTTTGACGAACCGCTGGCAAACCTGGATCCGGCCACCGGAAAATATGCTATTGAGCTGATCGATGATTTGCAGAAGAAGAGCGGAAAGACTGTTATTATAATAGAACACAGGCTTGAGGATGCACTGCACAGAGGAGCCGACAGGATCATACTTTTCGATGACGGCCGGATTATAGCAGATATGCCGCCCGCAGAACTGCTGGCAAGTGACCTGCTGGAAACGCATGGCATCAGGGAACCGCTTTTTGTTTCAGCCCTGAAAAAGGCCGGCTGCCCCGTCAGAGCACAGGATAATATCCAGAATGTTGATTCAATGAACATAGAACCTTACAGGGAAAAACTGAGAAAGTGGGCCGGAGATTCAGCTTTGGAGCATGAAATGAATTATAACGATGATCTGCTGGAAGTCAGGGATCTTTCATTCAGATATAAATCAGGCACCAGGGCTGTAAGGAATATATCCTTTAGCGTAAAACGCGGTGAAATGCTGGCGGTTATCGGCAAAAACGGAGCGGGGAAGTCAACGCTGTCAAAGCTGATATGTGGTATGGAAAAACCGGATTCAGGCACCATTATGTTTGAAGGCCGTGATATTACCGGTGATACGATTAAGGAACGATCTCTGCGCATAGGTTTTGCCATGCAGAACCCGAATCATATGATATGCAAAACGATGATCATGGATGAGGTGGCGTTGGGACTGAAATCCAGAAATGTTCCGCAGGACATTATTCGGGAGAGGGTAGAGAAAACACTGAAGATATGCGGACTGTATCCGTTCAGAAACTGGCCTGTAGCTGCGCTGAGTTATGGACAAAAAAAGAGGGTCACCATCGCATCTGTTCTGGTACTGGAGCCAAAGATGCTCATACTGGATGAACCGACGGCCGGCCAGGACTACAGGCACTATACTGAAATAATGGAATTTCTGAAGGAACTTAACCGGAACAATGGCATTACTATTATGATGATAACCCACGACATGCATCTGGCACTGGAATATACAAACAGGGCTATTGTACTGGCGGATGGCTGCAAGATCGCTGATGACGCAACAGCAGCAATCTTGTCAAATGACGATGTAATAGGCCGTGCCAATCTGAAAAGGACATCGCTTTATGACCTTGCGGTCAGGATCGGGACAGAGCCTGAAGTGCTGATCCGGAGATTCATAGACAATAAAAGTGCGGAGGTGTGCGGATGAGTACTTTGCTGTCATACATCAGGACTGATTCTCCGATCCACAGACTTAACGGGGCAACAAAGCTGATCATCTTTCTCGTTTGGTCGCTGACAGGTATGATAAGCTTTGACGCGAGGGCTCTTGCTGTTATGCTTGTCATAGGTGTTACTGCTTTTAAGGTATCGAAAATTAAATTTAAGGATATCTCTTTCGTAATTACGTTTATTTCAGTTTTTTTGCTTCTTAATTTCATTACGATTTATTTGTTTTCCCCGGAGGAAGGGGTACATATTTACGGTACCAGGCATTTGCTGTTCAGTTTTTCGGACAGATATACTGTAACTGCCGAGCAGCTTTTCTATGAACTGACTGTAACAATGAAATATTATACGGTAGTGCCTGTTGCGTTGCTTTTTGTTTTGACTACCGATCCAAGTGAGTTTGCTTCTTCACTCAGCAAGCTCCATGTACCTTACAAGGTTTCTTATGCAGTGGCACTGGCGCTACGCTATATTCCGGACATCCAGACCGAGTTTATCAACATTTCTCATGCTCAGCAAGCAAGAGGGATCGATCTTTCGAAAAAAGCAAAGCCATGGACAAGGCTCAAAAACATGGTAGCTATTCTGATACCTCTGATATTTTCAAGCCTTGACAGGGTAACTGTGATATCAAATGCAATGGAACTGAGGAATTTCGGAAAATACAAAAAACGTACATGGTATTCCGAAAAACCTTTCGGCAGGAATGATGCAGCAGCCCTGATCTTTATTTTTGCACTTTCGGCTGCAGTGCTGATATTTACATTCTACGACGGAACAAGGCATTATAACCCGTTCTGCTGAGCTTCCATTATCAGTTCCACCGCGACTTTGGCGTTTTCAAGAGCTTTGTTTTTCAGTACAGGTATGCAGTCAGCAATATGTTCCCTGATGCTTGTTTTGTTTTCCCAGACCATCTCTGCAAGTTCTACGAGGTGTTCATAGGTGAGATCCTTGACATCTCCGGCGGAAGGCTGACCGATACAGTCAAGGAATCCCTGTATTTTGGGATCATATACAAGACCGACCATAGGGACTGATGCCAGTGCTGAAAAGATCAATGCATGCAGCCTCATGCCAAGCAGCATATGCATTGAAGATATCAGTTCATATGTTTCTATAATGTTCAGCTTATCTTTTACTATATAGCTTTCGTTTTTCATTCTGGCAGCTACGTTTTCCAGTACACGGATGTCCTCCGGGTACTGCATTGGGAAAAAAACCGGATATACTTTATATTTGTCAACTAAATGATCGATGGCACGGGCAATAACTGATTCATACTTTTCGTGTTCTATTTTTTCATGACCGGGATATTTCCGGAGAGATACGCCCAGCATGGGACCAGCGCCGTCGAGACCGAGCCTTGTGACTATACCTGTTTTTATGTCGCCACAATCATCGATAACGGTCAGTGCAGCGTCGGCAGTCATCAGTATTTTCGGTTTGCTGATCTCCAGATGCTTCAGTTCTTCAATGGACAAGGCTTCCCTTAATGTTATGACATCCACCTGGTTTATTATTTTCTTGGTCAGGATCCTGTTAAGCCTGTTTTTCAGGGGACCGATGCCGTTGGCATAGAACATTACTTTCAGCCCGAGCTTCTTTGCCATCCATACCATACTGAGGTAGAAAAACAGGGACCTGGTGCTGGTGTTGTCCTGCAGCAGGTTTCCTCCGCCATAGATAAATGCTTTTGATTTTCTCATGGCTTTATAAATCCGTATCATATTCGTTCTGTTCATTGAAGCAACTTTAAAATCAATCGTTGTTTTCGCCGGCAAATTTGAAAGGACGAGCAGGCGGATATCCGGCTTAAACCGTTTGAGATCCCTGAGAATCGACATTAGCAGGGCATCATCACCGATGTTCCTGAAGCCATAATATCCTGAAATTATTGCATCATATTGCTTTAGGCCGCTTTCTGCAGCTGCCTTTTTGTCCAGGATGCTGCGGTATATTTCAATCTGGGTCTTTCCCATATTCTCAACGGAAAATTCCGCAATGGCTTTTTTATACAGGAGCTCTCCCATTTGTGTACGTTTTTTTTCGTCGGCTGCCAGTTCAAGGATCAGTTCGGCAAATCGCTCAACATCACCCGGTTCAAACAGGTAGCCGTTTTTTCCGTGTTCGATCAGGTCAGGAATTCCTCCCACACGTGTACTGATTGTAGCCTTTTTGAAACGGGCACCTTCAAGTATCGAGTATGAAAAGCTTTCACTGATGGATGTAAGAACGCTGATGTCTATGCTGCTCATTATTTCATTGGGATCGTCCTGCCAGCCCAGGAAAAATACCGTGTCAGTAAGCCCCAGTTCGGCTGTCAGTGATTCGAGCATCTTTCTGTCTTCGCCATCTCCTCCGATAAGGAACTTGACTTTCGGATTCCTTTTTTTCACTATGTCTGCTGCCCTGATTATGGTATCTATGCTTTTTACAGGGTAGAGCCTTGCAGCGATGCCGACTATTACATTGTCATCATCAATTTTAAGTCCGTATTTGTCAAGAAGCTTCTTCCTGGAATATTCTACTTTTGGCTGAGAAAAGTCCATACCGTTATACAGTACGTATATTCCCAGGGGATCGAATTTCCGGTTTATCAGCATTTCTCTGAAATTATTGGAGACAGCTATGTGGTTTTTTATAAAACGCAGGGCAATAGTATTGACCATTCCTATAGTCAGCCGTTTTGGAAGACTGTGCATGTAATCGAGCCTGTAGTCGCTGTGAACTGTAGTCACGGTAGGTATGCCTGTTCTGTGAGTGGCCAGCAGTGAGAAAATATTGGCTTTGGCGCCATGTGAGTGGACAATGTCAAAATTGCCCTGTCTGATTATTTTTGATACTTTTTTTATATCCGAAAATATATTGGCAGACTTAACGACTGTAACATCTATGCCAAGGGCTCTGGCGTCATCTGCAAAAACGCCGGGACGGAGACTTATGAGTTTAACTTCCATATGACTGGATAATTCTCTGAGCAGATAGAGCATATGTGTTTTTGCTCCGCCAACATCACCACCGCCAATTATGTGCACAACTCTCATATTTTCCTCCATATATATAAACTGCCGTATACGGGCTACGGCGAGTAAATTTAAGTAGTTGCTGTTTTTATTGAATTTAGTCTGAGTGATTCCCGGCCGATGGCATATACCCGGCAAAGTATTCTGAAAGCCGGATATATGCGTTATCTGCCGTTGGGGAAGAGTATTTCGTCATCAGTTTACTGGTTTGCGCTTTCCTCCTGTTTATTGCCGAGTTTCTTTCTGAACCATTTTCCTATAGCAGGAAAAGTCTCTGAAAACAACTTAATGATCAGGTAGAACAGTATGAGTACCAGAAATACGCCCAGCATTCCGGCTATGGTAACAAACAACCCCTTTTCTATATTACTGCCATTAATCAAAGAATCCAGCATTGTATTATCCTCCTATACAACATATATCAGTGGACAAGCAACGGTACAAGTGCGAGTACCAGACCTCCTGCCACGATGGAGCCCAACTGGCCGGATACGTTGGCACTGACAGCCTGCATTAGTACGAAGTTTGTCGGATCTTCTTTCTGTGCCATTTTCTGAATGACCCTCGCAGACATCGGGAAAGCGGATATACCGGCAGCCCCTATCATCGGGTTAAATTTGTTGTCCTTCTTGCGGAACAGGTTCAGGAATTTGGCGAACAGGACACCGCCTGCCGTATCGAATACGAATGCGACAAGTCCCATAGCCAGTATCAGCAGTGTTTCCTTCTTGAGGAAGTTATCTGCAAGCATAGTTGAACCGATGGTTATGCCCAAAAGAAGCGTAACGATATTGGAAAGCTCGTTCTGGGCTGCCTGTGACAGCCTGTCGAGAACGCCGCATTCTCTGATGAGGTTTCCGAACATAAGTGAGCCGACCAGCGGGACACTAATCGGTGCAACTATTCCGGCAATTATAGTAACTGCTATAGGGAATGCGATAAGTACAAATTTGGAGAATTTTTCTTCCCTGTATTCCATTCTTATCATGCGTTCCTTTTTGGTTGTGAGCAGCTTTATAACAGGAGGCTGTATAATCGGGACCAGTGACATGTAAGAATAGGCGGCCACGGATATCGGACCGAAATACTCCCTCGCGAACTTGCTGGCGACGTAGATGGCTGTCGGACCGTCTGCAGCTCCGATTATGCCTATTGCTGATGCGGTTTTGAGGTCAAAACCGATTAGTATGGCCACAAGCATCGTTGCAAATATGCCGAACTGTGCAGCAGCCCCGAAGAATATCATTACAGGATTTTTAAAAAGAGGTGAAAAATCGATCATTGCCCCTATACCTATAAATATCAGTACAGGGAAAAGTTCCGTGAGTATACCCGAATCCAGAAGTATCTGCAATATACCGGGTTCATACTCATAAGCTCGTCCCATTTCATCAAAGATATAATTCTTGAACAAATACTCTGTACCGGGATTGTTTCTGACAAAATTGGTCACAAACAAATCCGGTTCACTTGCTATGGATGCATATTTCACAACCGACTGCGGAAGGTTTACCAGAATGGCACCAAATCCGATCGGCAGCAGCAGCATCGGTTCATAATTCTTTTTAATGGCCAGTATTATCAGTACTAATCCTATGATGTACATTATGACCATTTTTAAATTAATACTTGTTAAGCCTGCTAATAACTCTTCCATACAATCTCTCCCGTCAATAGATTACGGAAACAGAGAAGACAAAATATGCTCCATTTCCACAGTATAGTATAACTAATGCTTGAGCATTATTCAATTTAAAAATAAATTTGCTTTGAAAATATTACGTATATCATTTGTGGAGGAAAAGATGATTATTTGTTGAACTAATAATAACATTAAGGTATTTTTTAAAATTACTCCGGGAATGCCCGGAAGGGGTGTTTTAAAATGATATTGGTCGGTACGGCGGGCTTTTCATACCAGGACTGGGTGGGACCTTTTTATCCTGCAGGCACAAAGCCGGCTGCAATGCTGGAGTATTATTCCAGGTACTTCAGCTTTGTGGAAGTAAATTCTACCTATTATCATATGCCTGGCCTGAAACTGTTCGAGAGTATGGATAAGAAAACCCCGGATGATTTCAAATTCGCCGTCAAACTGTTCGGCGGCTTTACTCATGAGCGAAACTGCAGCAAAGAAGAAGCTGAGAAATTTATATATGCACTTTCACCAGTTGCGGAAAGCGGAAAGCTGTCATGCATACTTGCACAATTCCCATATTCATATCATTGCACTGCAGAAAATATCGATTATCTGAAGCAGCTGAAAGATTACTTCAGCGGCTATGAACTGTGCATAGAGTTCAGAAACAGGGAATGGATAAAGAAAGAAATATTTGAGATATTGCGTCAGGAAGAAATGGGATTTGTATGTGTTGATGAGCCAGGCATAAAAGGGCTTATCACCAAAGTCACCGCAGTCACATCCAAAACGGCATATTTGAGGCTTCACGGAAGGAATGCGCAGAAATGGTATTCAGGCGAAGGTTCAGAAAGATATGATTACCTGTACAGCAGCAATGAACTGTTGGAGTGGATCGGCAGAATCAGAGAAATGGATGAGGAAGCAACAGTGACCCTTATCTCTTTCAACAACCATCCGAAGGGAAAGGCCATAGAAAATGCAAAGGCGCTGATGGGGTATCTGGGTCAGGTGTGAAAATAGGATATTGAGGGGGGTTTATTTGATCGAAATAAATTCGCAGGATAATTATGTAATTATAAAACCTTTTGATATAAGTGTGATACCCAATGTGGCAAGGCTGTTCAACAGCGGAAGCGATATGCGCTATGCCACCGGAATCGATACGGACGTTTCCATGCCTGAACTTGAATCGATCTTCAGCATGGTCATTGCGCAGGAAAAAAGCTTCATTGCCGGCATATATGTCAAAGACAGGCATAAGTCCTCAGACATAACTGCCATGGAGCACTTTGCAGGTATATGCTCAGGAATGATCTGCGGCGGGTCCATATGGTTCAGACATCTGTCTATACTGCCTGAATTCCGAAGGAAGGGCATTGGACGGAAAGCTGCAGAACTTGTTTTCGATTATTTTAAAAATTATCACAGAATATTTTATGTCTATATTTCCGTACTTGAAGAAAATGCCCCGGGACTTATGTTCTGGAATAAGCTGGGGTTTGATGAGGTAACAAGTATTAAAAAAGTATTATTTGCCGAAAAGCTTTTCCACAATGTTGTGATCATGAAAAAAGAGCTGTAACAATTATAAGAAAGGGTTCTGTCGTGTATTTCCCGGAAGCATGTCCCATTTAGGTTGACAAAAAAATTCATTACGGTATAATATTCATGGCAAGGCATTTTATGCCGAAAAAAAGCTGAATCTTCTTTATATATATATTCTTCTTTATATATAAAGAAGTACGGAGGAACCAGGATTGGGGTTAATCTGTTCAGCAGTTCAGAACAGTAGGGTGGCCCTATCACCCGAACCCGACAGCTAACTTCGGAAGCGAAAAATAGGAGATTCTTATGAATATTTTAAAGAAAATTTTATTATCCCTGTCAGTTGCGGTAATAGTGGTTTTTGCCATGAATGTAACCGTATCGGCGGCCGTTGAAAAGACCGGCACAATAACCGGTAAAGTAGTCAATTTCAGAAAGGAACCCAATCTCTCTTCAAAAGTATTGCTGCAGCTGGAAAAGGGTACGCACGTGGTTGTCACCGGCAGTGAGGGCGACTGGTACAAGGCTGAATACAATGATGTGACAGGCTGGATACACAGTGACTATATTGAAGTAAAGGAAAAGAGCATTGGGACCGGAGTCGTCACAGGAAGCGTTGTCAATGTAAGAAGCAAGCCAAGCACTGAATCAGAAGTGCTGACCAAGTTTGAGAAGGGTACAAAAGTTGAGGTATTTGAACGTTCAGGGGATTGGTACCGGGTAAAGCTTGGAGATGACAGATATGGCTGGATGTGCAGCGAGTACGTTGTACTCAGACAGGAAAGCGTATCCAGGGGAGATACGGTCGACCGGCAGAGCGCTGCGTCAGAAAGTGAAAACAAAGCTGAAAAGAGCCAGGACAATGAGTCTGCCGCAGACAGCAGTGCCGAACTCAGGCAAAAGATAGTCGAGTATGCCAAGACACTTATAGGCGTCAGATACAAATACGGCGGAACAACAACAAAAGGATTTGACTGTTCAGGTTTCGTAAAATATGTATATAACCATTTCGGAATAAATATTGCGAGAACTTCTGCCGAGCAGAGCACAGGCGGAAAAGCCGTAAAAAAAGCGGACTTGCAGCCTGGAGATCTGGTGTTCTTCGATACGGTTGAAGATGGCAAGCTGAATGATATCAGCCATGTCGGGATATACATAGGTGACGGAAAGTTCATCCACGCATCGACATATCAGAAGAAAGCAGTGACTATCGAAAGCCTGAGCAGTACATATTACAGCAAGAGATACATGAAAGGAAGAGATTATATTTCCAAGTAAAGAATCATACTGCTGTACAGCGGTGAAAGGGTTACTGCTGAAAGGAAATAAAAAATTGAATAGTAAGCTAAACCTGCTTTAAAATAACCTGAAGCAGGTTTATTTTTTGCAGAATAATGGAAATATTTAACATATGCCCGGCAATGTCGTATAATTAGCAGTGTCGAATATTCATTCAAAAGGTGTCGGTATGAACATTATTTATATGCGGCCGGTCGTATCTTTTTGCATTATGATGATAACGGGCATAATCATTGCTTTCGTGTCAAAATCACTTATTGTTGTCTTTAGCCTTTTTATACTGTTTTTCGCCCTGTTTTACAGTTTTGGCATGCTTGGCGGAAAAGATGCAGTTGTGGCAGTACTGATGCTGGCATTTTATCTTTTGGGGTCTTTGAAATTCCTTGCGGCAGAGTCGTCAGCAAAAACATGTTTTTCAGGATATAACGGTGAATATGTGCAGGTAAATGGATTTATTGATTCGGTGCCTGAATTTAAAGGCCAAAAAGTTTCATATATTGTCAGAACAGTCAGCATAAGAAAAGCCGGGAATAATGAATACAGGAATATAAAGGGAAAGCTGCTGCTAAGTACTCCTTATGACATGGATGAAAAATTGCTGGATTACGGAAGGAAAGTTGTATTCAGAGGAAAGCTTACAGAACCTGACGGAGCAAGAAATCCGGGAGGGTTCGATTACAGGCTGTATCTGGCCCAGAAGGGCGCCGGCGCCGCTGTCTTTGCATATGCAGATGATATTGAACCAGGAGAAGATGTTAAGGGCAATTTTCTCATAAAAGCAGGCCTCATGATACGCGAAAGGATTGTATATGTTATAGAAAGCAGCCTGCCTGAACAGCAGGCCGGCTTGATGAACGGAATGCTTATCGGATACCGTGAAGGACTGTCCGATGAAGTGAAAGAAGCTTTCAGCGATGCCGGCCTGATGCATATAATGGCAGTCTCAGGAGCCAATGTTGCTTTCCTTATGATGCCGCTGTCACTTCTCCTGAAACTGCTGAGGGTCCGCAGGAGAGCTGCAAACTTGCTGATAATGGCTTTCCTCAATCTTTTTGTCTGTGTCACGGGCTTTGAGGCTTCTGTGATGAGGGCAGTATTTATGGCATGTGTACTTCTGGTGTCATCAATGCTGTACCGTGAACCGGACGTATACTCGGCAATTGCAGTATCATGTATAATTATGCTGATTATCAGCCCTTATATGATTTTCAATATCGGCTTCCAGTTGTCATATGCGGCGACACTGGGCATAGTTATGCTATATGGAAATATAAGCAAAATAATTACATGCCGCCTGATACCCAAAAATGCCGCTGATATTATTGCTGCCACACTGGCGGCACAACTGGGTGTGCTGCCGATTACGCTCATTCATTTCAACAAGATTTCTGTTATAGCGATAATCCCTAATATATTATCAGCGCCGCTGCTTGAGATAACTACGATTCTCGGGGCGATAATGGCGCTTTTGGGGCAGTTCAGTCTGACACTGTCAAGAGCCATAGGATATCTTAACAATATATTTCTCAGCCTTTTGCTTTATATAACCAAGTGGTCATCATCAGTTCCATATGCTTCTGTTCGGACTATAACGCCGTCTTTGGCCGCGGCTGCGGTCTATTATATATTTGTCTGGTTCTTTCTCTGGTATGTTCCCAAAAAGGGCATACGCATCAGGCCCAGGCATTGGGCCGCAGTCCTGGCATGTGCAGCAGTTATTTTTGCAGTAAGTATCATGCGGCCGGGCGTGCTTGATGTTGTATTTCTTGATGTAGGGCAGGGTGACTGCATCTTCATAAGAACATCCAGCGGAAAGACTGTATTGATAGACGGAGGAGGCAGTTCCAACCCGGAGACTGACTCTAAAGTGGGAGAGATGACTGTTGTGCCGTTCCTGCTCGATTACGGAACCGGAAGTATTGATGTTGCAGTTGCTACACATGCTCACTCAGATCACATACAAGGTCTGATGGATGTAATAAATATGATCAGTGTAAAGCGGCTGTTAATACCGGCTGTTGAAGACTTGACCGACTTTGGGGATTTGCTTGCGGCAGCTGATAAAAATTGTATACCGGTATCTGCATGTTCTGCCGGAGACACGGTTATACTGGATGACCGGACGACACTGATGGTATTGAATCCCATAGACGGATTAAGGACGGATGAGCTGTCTGCCAATAATACATCACTGGTGCTTAAACTATGTTATGGCGAAACCGCGGTTCTGTTTATGGGCGATGCTGAAAGAGAAGTGGAGGAGCGGCTTATTGATGATTGCAGCGGACCCGGCAGTACGGAAGATCTGCTTGATGCCGATGTGATAAAAATCGGTCATCACGGATCGGATACCTCCACAAGTGAAGCTTTTATTGATGAAGTGGATCCTGATGCGGCAGTGATAAGTGCGGGCAGGAATAATAAGTTTGGACATCCGTCACCTGAAGTAGTTGCCAGGCTTTCAGAAAGAGGAGTAAAGACTTTCCGTACCGATGAGTGCGGGGCTGTCATACTTCAGAGCGATGGCAGGAAAATAAAAATAGAAAGGACGATAAATGAGTAAACATCATCTGATATTTTTCTGCAATGTTGAAAAGCAGCTTACGGCCTGATAAAATCTAAAGGAAGTCCCAATAAAGCGAGTTGAGTCAAAAATGGCGCCCAAGGATGCTTACGCCGGCAATGAAAAAGTTTTGTGGAAATCCATAAAGGAAAACAAAATAGGGAATCTGTATCTTTTTTTCGGGCAGGAGGACTATCTCATCAGAAATTACTGTGAGCAAATGGAAAAAACACTGCTGGACGATGAGTTTAAAATGCTCAATAAAGTTGTGCTCAAAGGGAAAGTCACCGCCGGCCAGATAATAGATAATTGCCGGACCGCTCCTGTTTTTGCTGACAGAAGGATGGTCATTGTTAAGGATTCAGGGCTTTTCAAAAGCGGCAGGAAGACTGATGAGGCAGGCCAGGACAATGGTGCCGCGGAAAAGAGAACGGCACGTTCTTCTGCCGGAAAGAAAGGCGGGGACGAACTTGCGGCATTCCTGCAGGAACTTCCGGACTTTGTTTGCCTTGTCTTTATTGAGTCAGAGGTAGACAAAAGGGTAAAAAAATATCTGGATATAATTGAGAAAAACGGGCTCATTGTTGAATTCGACTATAAAAAGCCTGATGAACTGACCGGCTGGGTCATAAAAAGGATAAGGGAACTGGGACATGATGCGGCTGTTCGTACTGCATCGATGATAGTCGATTATTGCGAGCCCGGAATGGATGATATACTGAATGAGATAAAAAAGCTTTGTGCTTATGCAGGAGACCGCGTTTTAATAACGGAAGATGATGTAGCCAGAGTTTGCACCAGGTCGGTTAAAAGCAGAATTTTTGACCTTACGGACGCCGTTGCTGCAAAGCAAAGCTATAAGGCACTTTCGATCCTGAATGACATGGCAGCCTTGAGGGAACCAATGCCCAAAATAATGTTCATGATTGCAAGACAGTTCAGGCAGCTGATCCAGACCAAATTATTACTGAAAGATGGTGCAGGAAAGAGTGAGATCGCATCTTATTTCAAACTGCCTCCATTCATTGCTGATAAGCTGATCAGACAGGCAAAGAGCTTTAGTATGGACAGCCTGAAATCAGCTGAGACGACAGGCATGGAACTTGATCTGGCTGTAAAGAACGGCAGGCTTGATGACAGGATGGCTGTTGAACTGATGATAATGAGCCTGACCTGTAAAAACTGACTTTAGATTTTTTATAAAGGGCTTATTTTCAAAGCGTGACAACTTTAGAGTATTGCTCCCGATATGGTGCTATATTATTACTGATACTGACAAAATAATAAAATACAGGAAAATAAAAAAGCCCGGCCTCTTGGAAATTTCCAGTTGATGCTCGCGCTTTTTTGTTAAAGGGTATTATGACAACACTTAACGCTGAAGTTATTTACCTGCAGCGTTAAGTGCCTTTGCCAGTTTCGATTTTCTTCTCGCAGCGGTGTTTTTATGGAGTACGTTCTTTGCTGCCGCCTTATCTATGGATTTAAATGTGGAACTCAATACTGCGGAAGCCGATTCGTCATTTGAAGCTATAGCTGATTTACACTTTTTTATAGCAGTCTTCAGAGCGGACTTTGTTATTGTGTTCTGAAGAGCTTTCTTCTTTGAAACCAGAACTCTCTTACTTGCTGATTTTATATTTGGCAAAACTTTCACCTCCTGCGAATTTATTTGTTTTTTTGACATCAGTTATTCTACCATGAACTGTTTTAAAAAGCAAGGCAAATAAACAATGTAATTGCACATTTTGCTTGAATATTCTGCAGAAAATGAAGTATGCCGTATATACAGCCGGCTTTATGACTTAATCACCGGACCAGGGGAAATACAGGTTGTGACCTGCCGGTATACGGAATTGCTTTATTTTTATAATCTGCGGACGGATTCCAGTTTAAAAATGAGGATTTTTTCTTATTTTACAGGTGATTTTGTGAAAGACTATAGTTATGACCATATATCTGTGGAGGCGAGAATTACTGTATGGCTGGACTGAGAAATGTAAGAACAGACCTTACGCTGGAAGCTCATGAACTGCTCAGGGAAAAAGCTGTCAGAGAGCAGGAAAGCCAGCAGAACATACCCGGGATAGAAGTGGAGAATTCAGGTGATGAAAGAATCAAAATAACCAGGGTACGGGTCACATCACCTGAAGGCGAAAAGGCAATAGGCAAACCAATGGGCAATTATATAACACTGGAAATACCCGGCCTGAGGGAAAATGACCAGGAATTGTATGAAGATACATGCAAAGCCCTGGCAAAAGAACTGACAGGCATTCTTAAGCTTGAAGAAAAAACACTGACACTGGTTGTGGGACTCGGCAACTGGAATGTCACGCCCGATGCGCTTGGCCCTAAAGTTGTTTCAAGCATGATGGTGACACGGCACCTGCTGGAGTATCTTCCCGATCAGGTAGATGAGGGCGTAAGACCGGTATGTGCTGTAGCACCGGGTGTTCTTGGTATTACCGGCATAGAAACAGGAGAGATCATAAAGGGTATAGTTGACAGGGTACGGCCGGATTATATTATTGCCATTGATGCGCTGGCTTCGAGAAAAATTGAAAGAGTTAATACAACGATACAGATCGCTGATACAGGCATTGCACCGGGTTCAGGCGTTGGCAACAAGAGGATGGAGCTTTCGAAAGATACACTGGGGATACCGGTAATTGCCATAGGTGTTCCGACAGTGGTCGAAGCTGCCACTATGGCTAATGATACCATTGATCTGGTGCTTGACAGTATGATTGAACAGGCGCCGCAGGGAACTGAATTCTATAATATGATGAAGAGTATTGACAGGGAAGAAAAATATCAAATGATAAAGGAGGTTCTTGAGCCTTATGTTGGGAATCTGATCGTTACTCCGAAGGAAGTTGACGATGCTGTGAGGAGGATTTCGAAGGTGATAGCCAATGGGCTGAATATTGCGCTGCACCAGGGGATAACACTTGATGATGTGAACCGGTATGTGAATTAAGATCACTGCCAGTCCGGGCAGGTGAGCGGTCAGCGGGCCATGCCGGGGCATGAACGGCAGCGGCATTTGCTATTGTGGCAGTACACAATGCGTTTCGGGAAAAACTTTATTTTGGTACCCAAAAGAAGTATAATTAAATCTGTATGTACACTATAAAAAATCAGTGGGGGTCAGAATGAAACAAAAAGGAAGATATGTGATCATCCTGATTCTGGTCATAGCACTTTGGAACACCGTAATATTAAAGCCGCTTAAAATATTTTCGGTTTTTCTGCATGAGCTTGGGCATTCGCTTATGGCAGTAATATTCGGCAATGGAATAGCAGGATTCAGAATCAACTTCGATGAGAGTGGTTATGCTCTGACACTTCCCAAAAGCGGATTTTCGTCCTTTATTATCGCAAACGGAGGTTATCTGGGAAGTGTGTTGTTTGCACTGCTTATACTGGACCTTAAAAAGACAGCAGCGAAAAAGTATATACTCGGGACGTCAGCGATATTGCTTCTTGGTATGGCTATAGTATACGGGAAATCGGTATTTACCATAATTTACGCATCCATATATGCAGGAATAATATTACTGCTCTATATGATGAAAAATGAAAAACTCAATGACTGGGTCATAGATATAATAGGTGTCTCGAGTGCGGCCTATGCTATTTATGATACTTTTGTTGACACCATACTTCTTGAAATCAATCTGAAGCTTAATCTGATTGCAGGCTGGGGAACATCCCGTCCCGTTACAGACGCTGTACAGCTGGAAAATATGACCCATATACCGGCTGTGGTGTGGGGCATTATCTGGCTCACAATAGCGTGTATCGCTGTTTATTCCACTATGATGGGCAGCAAAAAGACGACCGTCTCACGGGGAAGACGAAGCGCTGTATGATGACGGTTTGTCAATAAATATAGTTTTCTGGAGGTTTTGGATGCATGGACAAGATCCAGCTGATGAAAAGCAAGATCGAGCTGCTCAATAAGGCGGCAAAGGCTTATTACCAGGAAAACCGGGAAATAATGTCCAACTTTGAATATGATAAACTGTATGACGAACTGGTTGAGCTTGAAAAGGAAACAGGGATGGTTATGTCGAACAGCCCTACCATCCGTGTCGGATATGAACTGCTCACAAGCTTGCCGAAAGAGCGGCATGAAAAGCCCATGCTTTCTCTTGATAAGACGAAGGATCCGGCTGTACTCAGGGAGTGGCTCGGCAGTCAGATCGGACTGCTTTCATGGAAACTGGATGGCCTGACGATTGTTCTTACGTACAGCGGCGGTAAGCTGGCGAAGGCAGTTACCAGGGGAAATGGAGAGGTAGGAGAGGTTGTTACCAATAATGTAAAGGTGTTCAGAAACATACCTCTGACCATTCCTTTCAAAGGCGATCTGGTCCTGAGAGGGGAAGCCGTTATAAGTTATTCTGACTTTGAAAGGATAAACAGCGAAATACCAGAAGCGGACATTAAGTATAAGAATCCGAGAAATCTCTGCAGCGGTTCCGTAAGACAACTGAACAACAAGGTGACGTCCGAAAGGAATGTTTATTTCTTTGCGTTCTCACTGGTGAAAGCGGATGGTGTAGATTTCTCAAATTCAAAGAGTGTCCAGCTGGAATGGCTCAAATCACAGGGCTTCGATACTGTAGAATACAGAAAAGTGGATGCCGGAACATTAGAACAGGAGATAAGCTGGTTCGCGAGTCATATAGAAAGCAATGACCTGCCTTCTGATGGACTTGTACTGACATATGATGATATCGAATACGGAGAATCTTTGGGAACGACTGCGAAATTCCCAAGGGACTCAATAGCTTTCAAATGGCGTGATGAGGTAAAGGAAACTACTGTTACCGAAATTGAGTGGAGCGCATCGAGGACAGGCCTGATTAATCCTATAGCGATTTTTGAGCCGGTGGAACTTGAGGGTACAACTGTGAGCCGCGCCAGCCTGCATAATATCAGCATTATGGAGGAGCTTCAGATCGGTGTGGGTGATACTGTGCGTGTATACAAGGCCAACATGATAATACCGCAGATAGCAGAAAACCTCACAAGGAGCGGCAATATCCAAATACCGCAGAAATGCCCGGTATGCGGAGGAGCGGCCGAAGTGCGCCGGAATAATGATGTGAAGTATTTGTATTGTACAAACAGTGAATGTACCGCGAAACATATAAAAAGGTTCAGCCTGTTTGTGAGCAGGGACGCAATGAATATTGAGGGACTTTCAGAGGCTACGATAGAGAAGTTTATAGCCGACGGCCTGGTAAAAGAGTTTGCCGACCTTTATCATCTTGAAGAGCACAGGCAGCGGATTGTCGGAATGGAAGGGTTCGGAGAAAAATCATATGCAAATCTCATCGAAGCTGTGAACAGGTCCAGAAAATCTTCAGCGGTCAGATTACTGTATGGGCTTGGCATTCCAGGAATAGGGCTTTCAAACGCAAAGCTTATTTGCCGCAGCTTTGGTTATGACTGGAACAGGATTCAAAATGCCGGTTACGAACAGCTTACATCGATAAGCGGTATAGGAGACGTAATGGCAGAAGCTTTCGTTCGTTTTTTCAGCAATGATGACAACAGGAGGATCGTGAAAAATGTCCTGCAGGAGATAGAGCTGGAGGAAGTCAATACTGCAGACAATGAGCAGATACTGGAAAACTGCGTATTTGTAATTACTGGTTCTCTTGAACACTTCCGCAACAGGGATGAACTTGTCGGGCTTATTGAAAGTAAGGGAGGAAAGGTTTCAGGGTCAGTATCATCAAGAACCAGTTATCTCATAAATAATGACAACACATCTAATTCAACGAAGAATAAAAAGGCCAAGGAACTGGGCATCAGCATAATAACGGAAGAACAGTTCCTCAACTGGATCAGTAACGGCATCAAACCGTAAATGATTCTGAGCCGGATCCAGGTTCTTTCGGGTTACTGCAACACTGTAATAATACTGTAATCACAATAACCGTAATAAAAGGCTGCCATACGGAACTTGCCCGCTGTGGCCGGGATCGTTCCTTTATGGCAGCCTTTCAGCTATTTGTGTGTTTATATTTTTTGCATTTATAAATTTTTATAACTTTCTTTTTACAGTTACGCTTTTTTCAATTCCTTGCTCCAGGAATCTTTTAAGCCGACGGTTCTGTTAAAAATGAGCTTGTCAGCTGCAGAGCTCCTGTCTGTGCAGAAATAACCCATGCGCAGGAACTGATAATGGTCGCCGGGCCTGGTATCAGCCAGGTTGGGTTCAACTTTGCAGTTGCTCAGGATTTCAAGCGAGTTTGGATTGATAATGGCGTGCAGATCTTCTGCTGCTCCCGGATCTGGGTCAGTGAAAAGGTAGTCATACAGGCGTACTTCAGCGTTGAGAGCGTGCCTTGCAGACACCCAGTGAAGCGTACCCTTGACCCTGCGGCCATCAGGTGAATTACCGCCTTTCGATTCAGGATCATAGGAACAGTGAAGTTCTGTTATATTTCCTTCCGGATCTTTAACGGCTTCTGTGCATTTTATGAGATAAGCGTTTTTAAGCCTTACTTCATTGCCGGGATACAGCCTGAAGTATTTCTTCGGAGGATTTTCCATAAAGTCATCCTGCTCTATATATATCTCACGGCAGAAGGGCACTTTTCTCGTTCCCATGGCAGGGTTTTCAGGATTGTTCTCAACGTCGAACCATTCTACCTGATCCTCGGGATAGTTATCTATAATGACCTTCAGAGGCCTTAAAACTGCCATCATTCTGGGAGCGGATGCGTTCAGGTCTTCGCGGACGCAGTGTTCGAGCAGAGCGTAATCCACCATGCTGTTTGTCTTTGCTACTCCGATCCTGTCACAAAAATCCCTGATAGAGGCCGGAGTATATCCTCTTCTCCTTAAACCCGAAAGGGTAGGCATCCTGGGATCATCCCAGCCGTCTACGATGCCTTCCGTTACAAGCTGGAGGAGTTTTCTCTTACTCATCATGGTATATGAGAGATTAAGGCGAGCAAACTCTATCTGTCGCGGTTTCGATCCAAGATCCACGTTATTTACCACCCAGTCATACAAGGGCCTGTGATCTTCATATTCCAGTGAACAAAGTGAGTGGCTTATGTGTTCAATGGCATCTTCAATGGGGTGTGCAAAGTCATACATGGGATAAATGGACCATTTGCTGCCGATGCGGTAATGATCGGTCTTCATTATCCTGTAGAGGACCGGATCCCTCATATTTATATTGGGTGATGCCATGTCTATTTTAGCCCGCAATACTCTGGAACCTTCCGGAAACTCACCTGCTTTCATCCTTTCAAAGAGATCGAGGTTTTCTTCCACGGTTCTGTTTCTGTATGGACTTTCTTTGCCGGGTTCAGTAAGAGTGCCTCTGTATTCCCTTATTTCGTCAGCACTCAGGTCGCAAACGTACGCAAGACCCTTCTTAATAAGCCTGACTGCGCATTCATACATTATATCGAAATAGTCTGACGCGTAATACAGTCCGTCCCATTGGAGCCCCAGCCATTTTATGTCTTCCTGAATCGACTGTGCATATTCCACGTTTTCCTTGACAGGGTTGGTATCGTCATATCTGAGATTGCAGCGGCCATTATATCTCTGCGCTGTCAAAAAGTCGATAAACAGCGCCTTTGCATGGCCTATATGCAGATATCCGTTTGGTTCAGGCGGAAACCTGGTCATTATAGAGTTTTTATCGACTCTGCCGCTTCTTATATCTTCATCAATAATGTCAAAAATAAAGTTTGATGATGCAGCTGATTCATTATTGGCTATCGTATCTTCCGGCATACTGGATACCTCCGTTCGTGTTTGATATTATCGGCTCAGTTTTTCAATTCCTGTATTTATTCTTCTGAGTGACTCATCTTTGCCGAGGATTTCAGCAAGTTCCGTAGCACCGCCCGGTGTCACGTCCTTGCCTGAAAGTGCAGTCCGCACAGGCCAGAGCATCTGGCTGTTTTTTATACCCATTTTTGCCGCCAGCTCTGTAAGCACATTATATATCGTATCATTTTCCCAGTTGTCAAGCGATTCCAGCACCGGCTTTGCAGCTCTGAGACTTTCAAGGGAATTGGCGGTGTCGGTCTTCATCTTCTTGTGCACATACAGTGATATGTCATAATCTGGCAATTCTTCAATGAAGCTGATCTTTTCAGGAATTTCTGAAAGCACTTCAATCCTCGGCTGCAGAAGTTTGCTGATTCTGAATGTGTCGATGCCCTTTTCAGTCAGTTCCTTACTGTAGTACGGACTGGCTGCAGCATGGAACTGTTCCGGTGTCATTCTCCTGATATATTCACCGTTCATCCATTTCAGCTTGGCAATATCGAATACTGCCGGGGATTTGCTTATCCCGTGTATATCGAAGATCTGTTCGAGTTCTTTAAGTGAAAAGATCTCCTGTTCAGTACCCGGACTCCAGCCGAGCAAAGCTACGTAGTTAACTACAGCTTCCACAAGAAAGCCCTGGTTTATTAGATCCTCAAAGGATGGGTCACCATGCCTCTTTGACATTTTCCTGCCTTCAGGCGTTATGATGGTTGAAACGTGTACGTAAACAGGGACATCCCAGCCAAAAGCCCTGTACAGCAGATTATACTTCGGTGTGGATGAAAGGTATTCGTTCCCTCTGACCACATGAGTTATGCCCATAAGGTGATCATCGATGACATTGGCGAAATTGTATGTGGGAAGACCGTCGGATTTGATCAGGATCTGGTCTTCCAGTTCACTGTTGTCAACGGTGATGGTGCCGTATACAGCGTCTTCGAAGCTGGTAGTGCCGGTATCCGGCATTTTCTGGCGTATAACATAGGGGACGCCTTCGGCAAGCTTCTGCTCGATCTCTTCACGGCTGAGATTAAGACAGTGCCTGTCGTACCGGTATTGCTTTCCCTGCCGCTCACACTCTTCCTTCAGAGCTGCGAGCCGTTCCTTGCTGCAGAAGCAATAATAGGCAGCACCCATATCTACGAGTTTTTTGGCATATTCCATGTAAGAATCTTTTCGTTCGCTTTGTATGTAAGGACCATATGGGCCGCCTTTGTCCGGACCCTCGTCGTGTTCAAGACCTGCCATCTTCAAAGTTTTGTAAATAACATCGGTGGCACCTTCCACCAAACGTTCCTGATCTGTATCTTCTATTCTGAGAATAAAGCTGCCGCCGTATCTTTTGGCGATCAGATATTCGTATAAGGCTGTCCGCAGATTTCCAATGTGCATGTATCCCGTCGGACTTGGCGCAAATCTTGTCCTGATATTTCCCGCCATATGCTATTCTCTCCTTCTGCAGCTGTGGGACCGTGGTTCCCGCTGATTTTTCTTTTGATTATATTATTTACTATAATATTAGTCAAGAAAGCGGCTGTAATGCATGGACCGGGAACAAAACGAGTTTTTGGAACTTATAATGTTATTGTATTCAGGAGTTTGATGGAATAATATATTATTATTAATGACAGCCTGTTTACAGTCAGGGCAGTTTGCCTGTGAGTCCATACATAATGAACTTAATTTCAGATTATCTGAAAGGAGAGATAAAGGTGTCGGTGTTGGACAATATCACAAAAAAGGTGACAGACACGGCAAAAACGGCTGCAAAGATTTCAGGCAGCGTTGTGGAAGTTACCAGGCTGAACATGAGTATCAATGCTGAAGAAGAAAAAATCAAAAAACTGTACACAGAGATTGGAAAACAACTTTATGAAGATTATACGGAAGGAAAAACCGTCAGTGAAAAGCTGCAGGAAAAATGCGCTGAAATTGATGGGATTATATCCAATATAGAAGTTATGAAAGAAAGGATACTGGAATTGAAAAAAACCAAGGCATGTCCTAATTGCGGTACAGTTCTGGAAATTGAAATGGAGTACTGCCATAAATGCGGCATGAAACAGCCGAAAAAGCAGATACAGTTATCAGAGACTGAGACCGGGGATCAGGCCTGAAAATGAGATTCAGGCCTGGTGTGGCCTGCGTTTGCGGAGGAAAGGATGCTGTACAGGATAGATATACATAAGACAGACGATATTCAGACTTTATATGCAAAAGAGGGAGATATCCTGCTGGACATACTCAGAAACGGCGGCATACATATAGATACCCCGTGCGCAGGCAAGGGAACCTGCGGCAAATGTGCGGTGAGAGTCAGAGGATTGATTGGTGAGCCTTCGGACAGTGAACGGCTTGTCCTCGGAGAATCAAAGCTGAGGAAGGGTTATCGCCTGGCGTGCCAGTGCAAAGTCATATCTGACATTGACGTCTATATTGACGAAACAGATGTGCAGGCTGCCATAATAACAGAAACAACACGGCGCAGCGTAAGGCTGGATCCGCTGGTAAGAAAAGAATACATGGAACTGAAGCCGCCTTCGCTGGAAGATCAGACACCTGACATGGAAAGGATCAGAGAGGCAGTACGTATCTTCAGCGGGACTGAGGACATTTCGCTGCTGCAGCGTCTGCAGCCTGTACTGAGAGATTCGGAGTATAAGGTTACTGCCGCGGTATCCCGCGGCAGCATATTGTCTGTTGAGCCCGGCGACACTACACACAGACTCTATGGAGCTGCGTTTGACATCGGTACCACAACTGTGGCGGCATATCTTTTTGATCTCAACAGCGGCAGTCTCTCATCTGTAGGTTCAATGCTGAATCCTCAGCGCCAATACGGTGCCGATGTTATTTCAAGGATAGAATATTCGGGAAAATCAGGCGATGCTGCTAATGAACTGCGCGCCCTCATAACTGGGTGTATAAATGAGCTGACAGAGCAATTATGCGTTAAAGCAGGAATTGAACCGGATGACGTGTATGCGGCAGTATTCAGCGGAAACACTACGATGATTCATATGCTGACAGGACTGGACACGTCCGGTATAGCCCTGTCGCCGTTTATTCCTGTTACCTGCAGGCCGATGCAGTTTTCCGCCAGGGACAGCGGACTTGTTATCAATAAAAATGGCATAGCAGCAGTCCTGCCATGTGTCTCTGCTTATGTAGGTGCCGACACTGTTGCTGCTGTCCTGTCCTGCGGTATGTATGAGCTTGACGGGAAGGCGCTTCTGATTGATATCGGCACGAACGGAGAGATCGTACTTGGCGGAAAAGACCGGCTTATTGCCTGCTCGACTGCAGCGGGTCCGGCTTTCGAAGGAGCGAATATACGCTGCGGCATGGGAGGCGTAGCCGGTGCTGTCGATTCGTTTACCCGCTGCCCGGATTTCAGGTATACGGTGATAGGACATACACAGGCAAAAGGTGTATGCGGTTCCGGAATAATAGATGCCGTATCCGTAATGCTTGATGCAGGAGTTATTGATGAGACTGGAAAAATCGCAGACCATGAACAGGAAGCCGAGCTGGAACACGAGGTAAGCTGCAGGCTTACTGATATAGACGGTATGAGAGCATTTATACTGGTACCTGAGCAGGAAAGCGGAACTGGTGAGGCTATTGTGATTACACAGAAAGACATCAGGGAAATACAGAATGCCAAGGCTGCGATCGCAGCAGGTATCGAAACACTGCTGATGCATTCAGGGACAGGATATGAGAGCATAGAAAAAGTATATCTGGCAGGCGGATTCGGCAGTACCATGCATGTCGGCAGTGCGGCAAGGATAGGGCTTTTGCCGGGTATTTTGGCGGACAGGACCGTGTCAGTCGGCAATGCATCAGGTTCGGGAGCGGCTGAATGCCTTTTGTCAGGTCAAATGCTCAGAACAGCACAGGGAATAGCCAAAAGCATAGAATATATTGAACTTTCGGCTTCTTCATATTTTACTGAAAAATATATAGACAACATGTTTTTCAGTATATAGTTCCATGATTTGACTTGGATTATAGAAGCAAAAAAAAGAGGATTTTTTGTAAATTGGGAGAATAAGTAGAAGAAATATAACAAGAAAAGGTGAGGAGGCAGTTTGTTGGATTACAATACGCAAAAACAGTGCAGTTACTGTGGTGAGACTATACCACGCAAAGCAGGCCGCTGTCCCTATTGCGGGAGCATCCTTGAAGTGAATGTCGATGATAATTTCGGAACTGACGTATACGGACAGCAGCAGGATACGGGAGAAAATACCCCATATCAGCCTCATACTGAAAGCGGCCAGGAAAATGCATCGGGCGGGCAAATGCATGAAAATGACATGGAGTCAGGTTCAGGCTCGGGTTCAGAAAATACCTACGGGTCCCAAAATCAGAACCCAAATCAGTATCAAAACAAGCAGACAAATAGCAGCGGCTATAACAGTTACAACAACTACAACAGCAGTAATTACAATACACGCAGACCTGATTATTCCGAAGACCGTCAGCCGTATGCTCCGAATGGCGGAAGACAGCCTCTCAGCAACGGGCTGAAGGTATTTTTGACTGTACTTTTTACATTAGTACCTGGTATCGGGCAACTGGCAGGCATCATAACTGCCATCGTCTTTATGAGCACGGAAGAAGACAGTGACAGAAGGTCTTTCGGTGTGGCACTGCTTGTTTCTAATCTCATATTGTTTGTACTGGCGTGTATAGGCTGCTTCACTGTATTCCTGATTGCGCAGAACATGTCCATATAACGGAAACATGGATATTATAAAGTATATATTCGATCTGACAGGCTCCCTCATATGCCACCAGCTTCCCGACAGATCGCTTACATATGGAGATATGGTGTTCCCTGTATGTGCTCGTGATACAGGGATATATGCAGGTATCTTCACATCATTCATTTTCATCATGCTGGCCCGAAGGCTTAAGGCACAGAAACCGCTGAAACTGGCAGCTGCGGTGGTGATGGTATTACTGATGGCACCCATGATGGCAGACGGAGCATTGTCATATGCGGGCGTTATGGATACAAATAATGCGGTCAGGCTGTTCACCGGTTTGTTTTTCGGTTTGCCGATACCTTTTTTACTGGTGCCGGCTGCTAATTTCGATGTTTATGGGCATAATGAAATGGCTGTGGTGAAGAGATGGTATGAAGTACCGTTAGTTTATCTTGCCGGTGTGTTATTGGCTGTCTTGCTGCTGAACGGTGTTGTGCCGTATATTGCAGCAGGCTTTATATTTACTTCGGGCTTTCTGTTTTTGATATCGAGACTGGCATATACCATATTTGCCAGGGCAGGAATAAGGAGAAAGCTGAAGCTGTACAGCTTAACTCTTCTGGCAACTTCTGCTGTGCTTTCTTTTTTGTATATCCTGTCGGTATATATATTGCAGCCTATCAGGGGTATGTTGACAACATAGCTGATCATTATACGCAGTTAATATAAGGATGACAAAGATGAACGATAAAAAAGAATTTCGCAGAAAGTACCTAAATATAAGATCAGGCATGAGCAGAGAAGAAGTAGCGGCAAAAAGCAACCTGATTTTCAGAAGACTGTGTGATGGGAAGGAGTATAAAAACGCTTCATTCATCATGGCTTATATGTCATTTGGAAATGAAGTGATGACAGATGCCTTTATCAGCAAATGCCTGGCTGACGGTAAAAGAGTAGCGCTTCCCAGAGTGGAGATATCGGACGTGAAGAACAGTATAATGAGGGTGTATGAGATAAGGGATATAAAAGACGATCTGGAAAAAGGTTTTAAGGGTATTTATGAACCGGTTCCGTCCCGCACGTCATTGGCAGATCCCGGGCAAATCGACATTGCAGTCATACCGGGTGTTGCCTTCGATATCTGCTGCAACAGGCTCGGGTATGGAGCAGGTTATTACGACAGGTTCCTGCCTTATCTCAGGTCTGACTGCCTTAAGGCCGGAGTAGCTTTTGAAGCACAGATCGCAGATATGCTGCCGCATGATAAACATGATTTCAGGCTTGATGTGATATTTACTGAAAACAGATCAATAAGAAATTTTGCCTGATGTGCGGCCTATTGCCTGCGTATCTGACCTATTTCCGCGTATTTGCAGCAGCCATCAAGCAGGATTAACATGAAGGAAAGGATCAAATCAATGAAAAATAAGTTAACTTTTACAGGTGCAAACATACTGTTTTTTTCATTCACGATTGTGTTTATGCTCTATCAGTTCCTGGCAGGCATCTTTCTGGGCACCGCGATATATGACAACGTCTATGCGGTTATTATTATAAATGAGTTGTTAATTGCCTCATTCGTTCTTGTATATTGCATAGTAAAGAAAATAGACATAAAAGAAACCTTCAGGTTCAAAAAGCTTGACCTGCTGCCAGCAATACTGATCGTACTGATATCTTTGCCGGCGATGTTTGCGGCATCGATGCTGAACGACATACTTATATATTTTCTTCAGTTTATCATCAAAGTACCGGCCTCAAGTATCCCGGTACCCCAAAATGCTTCTGAACTGGCAGTCAGCATCCTGCTTATCGGTGTGATGCCCGGAGTTTGTGAAGAACTTATGCACAGGGGATTTCTTCTTACGGCTTATGAAAAGCGCGGCTCGTATAAAGCTGTGGTTATTGTGGCAATACTGTTCGGGCTGTTCCACTTTGATATCACTAATTTGCTGGGGCCGATTTTTCTGGGCTTGCTGATAGGTTATTATGTTGTCAGGACAGGTTCGATCTTTGCCGGCATTCTGGCTCATTTTATGAATAATACACTTGCGCAGATCATTCAGTTCATGTTTGCCGATGAGGAGCCGGCGGAATACATTTCGCTGTCACTGCAGGAACTGATCGGGATAATCGGACTGGGTATTGTTTCACTCATTGCCGTTGCAGGCCTTTTGTATTTGTTTACGAAGGTTACAGAAGGGAAAGCAGAAATAAGACCTCCGATATCAGGTATCCGTGAGGATGTCAGAGCTGTGCTCACATATTGGCCTATAATAGCTGTAGTTGTTTTATACGTTCTGTGGACACTGTTTTACATACTCATAGCTATGGTGGCCAGGTTTGTTCCGTGATGTGACCTTCCTGCGTGATTTTGGCTTGCCAGCATTACTAAAGCTGCTTTTAAGGTTATATAATACTATATAACCTTTTTTCGAGGTGATTCCGCTTGGAACTCAGCCATGATTTCAATCTTGTCCGTTCACAGAAGCTTTTGCTGACACCTCAGCTGAAACAGGCCATCGAAATACTTGAAATGGATTCCAGAGAACTGTTCCGTTACGTAGAAAACCAGCTTGATACAAATCCTGCACTTGAAGAAGCATTTGGTGAAGAAGCTCCCGGCGGAGAATATGACCATGAAGTACATGGTTCAATTGATGTGGGCCAATATACGCAGATGAGCGATCATCTGATCGAGCAGCCGGAAAATGTGCTTACACTGAAACAGCATCTTCTTGTTCAGCTTGATGCACTGTGCCTTGATAAAAACAGTTATGCCATTGGAGAGTTTCTGATTGACAATACGGATGACAATGGCTATCTTAAGTCTGATACCGGCGAAGCGGCAGCGTTTCTTGATGTTTCGGAAAGCAAAGTCCTTGAGGTGCTGAAAAAGCTGCAGTCCCTGTATCCTCCCGGAATTTGCGCAAGGAATCTTGGCGAGTGTCTGCTTATCCAGCTCCGGCAGATGGAGGAACCAGATCCGGAAGCTGAACTGGTCGTTGAAAGGTTTCTCGACGAAGTGGCCGGAAATGATGCTCAAACAGTGGCAGATGCCACAGGTATCAGCATTGAACGTGTACATGAAATTTTCCGTAAGATCAGGAGCCTTGAACCAAGACCCGGACGCAACTATTGCGGCAGCGAATTAACAAGCAGTACGATGCCTGATGTAATAATCCTTGACACTAAGGAAGATCTTCAGGTGGTATATAATGATGAAGCATTTCCCAATATCTGTATATCGGAAAGCTTTACGTCCGGACTGTACCGAAAAGACGGCGGGAAGACCGAACATATGAGAGAGTGGCTCAACAAAGCGGCCTGGCTGATAAAGTGCCTTGAACAGCGTGAAGATATAATTTTTACAGTTGCCCAGAAAATATGCGACTTCAGGAAAGAGTTTTTCAAAAAAGGGCCGAAGGCTCTAAGACCCATCGACAAGCATACTTTTGCTTCCCACCTGTATCTGCATGAGTCCATACTTGACAAGGCACTGGCAGGCAAATACCTGCAATGCAGGTGGGGAATGTATGAATTGAGGAGTTTTTTTAAAGAGGCCTGATAGTTATCAGGGAAGCCTGAAAATATGAAACTTTATGTCAAATCCGACGATACGTTCAAAGAAACACGAAAGCACTCTGAAAGACAGGAGGTCTGTTAAGGAACCCCCTGAAAAGAAAGGGATAATAAAGGGAGCATGCCTGAGTACGTGCAGCTCCCTTATTATTTATATTAAAATGGCCATACTGGTTTACCGGGTTCACCGTGGTCGGCCTTCAGATATCCCAGGATACCTCTCGTGCCGAAATGCTCTCTTTCAATCTCCGATATCCTTTCCCGGGAATAAAAGTTTATTTCACCTACTTTTCTGACATCTTCGGCATACTCACGCAATGCGTCTATTTCCTTAGGGGAAAGTACGGCCTGACAATCATCTGAATTCAGAATTCTGTTCAATTCCGAAGCATACTCATATCCATCATCCACATCATCCAAAGCGGTTTTCAGGAATGATAACAGCTTGTTTGGAATCATTCTTGACATAATGCCAACCTCCTTTATTGGATAGATATATTATACAACAACTTCATGATGGGAAAACATATTATTTGCCTGTGACTGAATTACTGCCTGCAACTGGCACTGTTTATTATAACAGCCATAAATAACGGACAAATCAGCAGAAATATATATATACTGGAGTAATATCACCGGATTGGGCTGATCATTCTTGAAAAAAAATAAGGACGGAGAAAGGGAAATCATCATCAGGCACAGTGGCCGGGAACCAGCTGCAGATGTACTTGTCAGGCTGCTGAAGCTTGTAATCAGTGAAAATGAGAGGAGCTGTGAAAGTGGAACAACGGGGGAAGACCAGCAGTATAGCGATATATGCAAGGATAAGCAGGGATGACAACGGTGAAAATTACGAGTCCATTGAGAACCAGAGGGATATGTTGCTGGATCATGTATCAAAAAAAGGTCTCGGCAATGTTTACGATGTTTATATGGATGACAATGTTTCAGGATCGGCGTTTGAAAGACCCGGCCTTGATAGACTAAAGGAAGATATACTGCGCGGCAGGGTCGACATGGTTGTAATGAAAGATCTCTCGCGCCTTGGCAGGAACAATGCAAAAACGCTGCAGATGATAGATTTCTTTGAAGAGAACGGGGTTCGGGTTCTGACAGCCGACGGCAGGTATGACAGCCTTGTTGACAATGATATGGTGGGTATTGAGACATGGGTGAATGAAAGATATGTCAGGGATATTTCAAGAAAAATACGCTCCGCTCTCAGGTTCAAAATTCAAAAAGGAGAGTACCTGGGCAGGGCCCCTTTCGGATGCAAAAAATCTATTTCACAGAGGAACAGGCTTGTCGTAGACGAGTCCGAGGCATATATTGTCAGGCTGATTTATGAACTGTATCTGTCAGGACTGGGCTACACAGCTATTGCGAATTATCTCAATGAAAATGGATATGAAGCTCCGAAAAATAGCGGATGGAACAGGATAACCGTCAGGCGTATCCTGTGTTCCCGTGTTTATACAGGCGATACTGTCCAGGGCGTCAGTGAAAAGGTGAGCTTTAAAAGCAAAAAAACAAGAAGGCTTCCCGAAAATGAATGGGTCATTACTGAAAAGACTCATGAAGCAATTATATCAAAGGAAATATATAATCAGGCCCAGGATATACGAAAATACAGAAGCGGCGGAAGGAAGATAAGAGGAAGGATCCGTCATATACTCAACGGTATCATTCGGTGCGGTGACTGCGGAAGCAGCATGTATGCCAGAAAACGCAGGAACGGCACGGCATATGTCTGCGGGAATTATTGCAGAAACGGCAGTGCCAGATGCACAAGTCATTTTATTTATGAACATGAAGTGGTCGGACCTATTTGCCGTGAACTGATAAAACTGATCAGTGTAGAAGCAGATCTGAAGTACCTGGAGCAGCAGATCCATAACACAGCCGGGGGCAGGAACGGCATTTGCGGCATCAGTGAGCAGCTAGAAGCAGGACGGAGACAGCAGGAAATGCTTTACAGAGACAGGCTGGAGGGAAGAATCTCCGGGCAGCTGTTTGAACGGATGAACGCACAGATAGAGAAAAGGTTGAGTGTTCTGGAGAGTGAACTGGAGAGGCAAAAAAGGAAAAAATCCATGGCCGGCAGTATAAGTTCATTGCTTGGAACAGTCCTGGCAAGGCTCGAAAGGATGGAGATTACCAATGAAATGGTCTGTGCTGCAGTGCAGTCAGTCACTGTGTATGATAAGGCAGTAATGATCGATTTCAAATATTAAAAACCGTAAGGCAGATAATAAAGGCGGCACGGGCTTTCATCTGAGTGTTGACGGCGATGGAAAGGACTGCTGACAAGTACAGAATTCATACATCGATCGCTGAAAGTATTCACTCCCTGATGAGCCGGCAGGTCTCACAGCGTATTCCACGGCATGACCCTTCATTTTTTGTAATAATAGGATTTATCGGACATATATATTAATTGTGAATCCCGTTCTTTTTGCATATCCATAGATTAAGGGGGGTTATCTGGTGGAAAGGTATAATATATATCAGCAAATTGCTGAAAGGACGCAAGGAGATATTTATATAGGTGTCGTAGGACCTGTCAGGACAGGCAAATCAACATTGATAAAAAGGTTCATGGACTTGCTGGTCATACCGAACATAGAGAATGTATACAGCCGGGAGAGAGCAAAGGATGAGCTTCCTCAGAGTGCTACCGGGCGCACGATCATGACAACGGAACCTAAATTTGTACCGAATGAAGCAGTCGAGATAACACTGGATGAAACACTTAAGCTAAGGGTCAGGATGGTAGACTGCGTGGGATACCTGGTCAGGGGCGCTCTGGGCTACCTGGAGAACAATTCGCCGAGAATGGTATCAACACCATGGTTTGATTATCAGATCCCCTTTGAACAGGCTGCGGAGCTGGGTACGAAGAAAGTTATAAATGACCATTCGACTATCGGGCTTGTTGTTACCACAGACGGCACTATCACCGATATCGAAAGAGAAGACTATATCGAAGCGGAAAAACGCGTTATAAATGAACTTAAAGAGATAAACAAGCCTTTCGTAGTGGTCCTGAACTCTGTTATACCGAAGGATGAGGAGACAGAAAAGCTCAGACAGGAGCTTGAAGAAAAGTATGAAGTACCGGTAATCAGTGTGAACTGTGCCCAGATGCAAAGCGATGACATGGCAGCCATAATGGAACGTATCCTGTATGAATTCCCTATATGCGAGATCGGGATAAATGTACCCAAATGGGTAGAGACTCTTGAACAGGATCATTGGCTCAGAGTGGATCTGCTGCAGGCAATAAAGGACACATTCACCGGTGTGAGCAAAATTAGGGAAGCAAAGGATGCAGCCAGGAAGTTTTCCGAATATGAGTTTATAAAAAATGCTAACGTGGAGCAGATAGATGCAGGATTAGGGAATATGATGCTTAACATGTCAGTTCCTGATGATCTGTTCTACAACATTCTCAGTGATGCCACAGGGCTCAGGATTGACGGAGAGCATATGCTCATCAGCCTGATGAAGGACCTCGCGAGGATAAAACGGGAATACGAGAGAGTCGAATATGCACTGCATGAAGTCAGGGTCAAGGGTTATGGCGTTGTGACTCCGCAGATGGAAGAAATGTCACTGGACGAACCTGAGATTATTAAGCAGGGCAGCAGGTTCGGCGTCAAGCTAAAAGCAAGTGCTCCGTCAATACATATGATCAGGGCAGATATCGAGACAGAAATAGCGCCTCTTGTCGGTACGGAGAAGCAATCGGAAGAGCTTGTGAATTATTTGCTCAAAGAGTTTGAAAATGATCCTGGCAAGATCTGGGAATCAAATATTTTTGGCAAGTCGCTGCATGAACTCGTCAGTGAAGGACTGCACAACAAACTGATGAGAATGCCTGAAGATGCGCAGATGAAGCTTCAGGAGACACTTCAGAGGATCATAAACGAAGGCAGCGGCGGGCTGATTTGCATTATACTGTAATAGGTGAGGGGACACACGTTAGAAGTAAGGGGACACACATTTGCAGGGGGTATTCCTCAAAGGTATATCCCCTTTTGAATGAGGTGAGGGGACACGCCTTTGCGGAAGTATTTTCCGACGGAAGGTGTGTTCTTTATTTTCTTTTTTAAATATTATAAACTGTGGTAAAATAGTCAGAGTAAATACATATAGAATAGAATACGTCTGGAGGAGAATTATGGATAGCAGGACTAAGTTTGAATTTTGGATGAACAATGACTATTTTGATGAAGCCACAAGAAAAGAACTTGAAAGTATCAGGGATAACCCTGATGAGATCGAAGAGAGGTTTTATAAAGAACTGGAGTTCGGTACCGGCGGATTGAGAGGCATAATAGGTGCCGGCACCAACAGGATGAATATATATACTGTCAGAAAAGCTTCACAGGGATTGTCGGTTTATCTGTTGAAAAATGTGAAGGAAGCTTCTTCACGTGGTGTTGCTATAGCATATGATTCCAGACACATGTCAGCAGAATTTGCAATGGAAGCGGCGAGGGTTTTTGCTGCCAATGGCATTACCGCCTATCTATTTGATGAATTGCGTCCTACTCCTGAACTTTCCTTTGCAGTCAGGTATCTGAAGGCAGCCGCTGGGGTTGTTGTAACTGCAAGTCATAACCCGAAACAGTACAACGGCTATAAGGTATATGGAGAAGATGGAGGACAGCTTTCCATCGATGGATCAGAAGCCGTATTTAAAGAAATAAATGCTATCGATGATATTACTTCGATAAGGCCCATGCCGGCAGAAGAGGCCATTGAAAAGGGACTGATCAGAATGATAGGCCGGGACGTGGATGATGCATATATCGAGAGCCTGAAAACTCTGACAGTTGATGCTAATGAAATAGCAAAAGCGGCAGGTAAAATGAAGATAGTTTATACGCCATTGCATGGTTCCGGCAACAAACCGGTCAGAAGGATACTGAAAGAGACAGGTTTTAGCAATGTTTATGTGGTGAAGGAGCAGGAGCTGCCGGATCCGGAGTTCAGCACCGTCAAATATCCGAATCCTGAGGACAGAAATGCTTTTGTCCACGCAATAGAACTGGCGAATAAAGAAAATGCCGATCTGATAATAGGCACAGACCCTGACTGTGACAGGGTCGGCGTAGTAGTACGGAATTCTGAAGGTGAGTATGAGGTCCTTACAGGCAATCAGACAGGCTGCCTGCTGATGGAGTACATCCTGTCCCATAAGAAAGAAGTCGGCAGCCTTCCTGAAAATGGTTTTGTTGTAAAGACTATAGTGACCAGCGAACTTGCACGAAGGATTGCAGAGAACTATAATATAGAGCTCATAGAAGTGCTTACCGGATTTAAATTCATCGGCGAAAAAATAAAGGAACTGGACGAAAACGGCAATAAAAAATATTTATTTGGTTTCGAAGAAAGCTATGGCTATCTTGCAGGAACGTTTGTACGGGACAAGGATGGGGTTGTTGCCAGTATGCTGATCGCAGAAATGGCGGCATATTACAGGAACAGAGGCATGTCTTTGTATGAAGGGCTGCAGGAGCTGTTCAAAAAATATGGTTATTTCATTGAAGGCATAACTTCATTTACACTCGAAGGCAAGGAAGGACTCGGTAAAATAAGCAGTGCGATGGAAAAACTCAGATCACAGAAATCAGACAGGTTCGGTGATTGTGAAATCAAAGCAATTAGAGATTACAAGCTCAGACAGAGAACCGACATGACTGACGGCAGCGTTAAAGAACTGGTGCTTCCAAGATCCAATGTGCTGTACTATGAACTGAAGGATGGTTCCTGGTTCTGTATCAGGCCATCGGGAACTGAGCCCAAAATCAAGATTTATTATGGTGTGTCTGAAGTGACAATGGATAAAGCACAGCAAAAGCTCGAGATGATAAAAGATAATGTGACCAGGATCATTAAGAACCTGCTGAATTAGTTTTATTGCTGACGGAGCATGGAAGCCGCCTGCGAAATAAAATAAGCAGATGAAAAACAGGGCTGAAGGACGGACCTACACGGCTGATTTTATGTACAGGAGCTGGCTGATGTATAATCGTTTCAACTCATGCCTGATCCTGTGACAGGCTGTGCAGGTATCGTAATCGGCCCGTTTGGTACACGATTTATACAGCTCGTAATCTACTGATGCACAGATATAGCAAGGTTTGCTTCCGGAAAGCAAACCTTTTTCAATACTTTCCAGTACTTCATAGTTGCTGATGGCTATTGAAGGAAATAAAGAGTAAAGATTGCGGAAGTACAGGCCTTTCGGCAGCCTTGAAAACTGGCTGCATACCCTTTTAAAATACCATGGTATCGGCAATTCATCTTTATCATCAGTCTGGATGGATTCCCTGTACAACAGTCCAGGCATAGGAGGATAGCATTTTATATATGTACCGGCGCTGCATTTGAGACAATACCTGTGACAGCCGGACTTCACCAGATGAGAGCAGAAAACACAGTTGGCAGTGTTGTTTTTGACATGTTCACGGTAAAGCCCGGGCAAAAATTTACCATAAAAATAAATCCGGTATTTAAAATCAGCTGACAGGAAAAAATCAGGCCTGAAGGATAAAACAGTTTTCCATGCTTTTTTAACCGCGCCTGACAATGAATTTACCATTCCTGACATTTTTAAATATTTTGCATTTGCTTTTAACATAACAACTACCTCCAATAAGATAAACATATTTTACCATGGACAGCAGTAAAATTTACACATTCCCTGACGTAGTTATATAGGTTTTAAAGCAGAACGAGGAAGGAATTTATTATATTGTGTCGAATATTATAAAAAACTAAAGATAAAACCGGAGGATAGGATGCGCAGAGTAAATCTGGACTTGTTACCCGTTGGGGGGAAGCTGGCACGTACTATTTTCAGTTCCGACGGAGGAGTATTACTTTCACAGGGTATAGAACTGACAGAATGTTATATTGAGCAGCTAAGAAAACGCGGAATAAATGAAGTCTATTTGGAAGATGAATTTTCCAGAGGTATTGAAGTCCATGATGTTATAAAAGAAGAAACCCGCAACGAAGCGGTAGTCCTTGTCAAGAAAATAATGACAGGCTTCAGTTTTGCCGAAACTATCGATGTTGAGAATGTCAAAGTAATTGTTAATAAAATTGTTGATGAACTTCTTCAGAATGATGATATATTATACAACCTGACTGAGATTAAGACGGTAGATGATTACACTTTCGAACATTCTGTAAATGTATGCATCCTTTCTCTTATAACCGGAATCGGACTCGGCTTTGATACGGGAAGGCTGCGTGAACTTGGTATAGGAGCGATTCTCCATGATATCGGCAAGCTGTGTATCCCCAGGGAGCTGCTTACAAAACCGTCCCAATTGACAGAAAATGAGTTCAAAGAAATAAAAAAACATACTGTTCTTGGTTATGAACTGCTGAAAAAGACCGGCAAGCTTGATCTTGTTTCATCATATATAGCTCTGGGGCATCATGAAAGGTATGACGGCAGCGGCTATCCGCTGCACCTGAAAAAGGATTCGATACAGATATATTCACGGATAGTGGCCGTGGCTGATGTTTATGATGCTCTTACGTCAGACCGTGTATACAGGAAAAAGCTCAGACCAAATGAGGTCTATGATTACATTACTTCATCGGGAATAAATCATTTTGATTCGAATGTGGTCAGAAGCTTTGTCAAATATGTGACCGTATACCCTGTAGGCACAGGTGTGCTGCTGAATACCGGAGAGAGGGCAATCGTTGTCAGAGATAACAGGCTGATGCCTACAAGGCCGCTGGTGCGGGTAGCTTATGACAGTGAAATGAAGCGTAGTTCGACGGTGAAGGAAATTGACCTTGCGCAGGCGTTTGATATATTCATTGTGGACGGATGTGAAGTCTGAGCAGGGAACACAGAATGTCCCCTTCTTCTTTTCATGTTCTTTTATTTTGTATATAATCAAATTATATAATGATACAATGGATGTGTGGATCTGTTGTCTCATTGAAACACTGCAGATATCATGGAATTTTTCTGCCAACGAAATTTATCTTTGAACTGAAGTGTTATATCATGTACTTATTAAAAGAGGTCTTTCATGCAAATGCAATCGCCTGGTTTTGTTCACCTGCATGTTCATACGGAATACAGCCTGCTTGACGGCGCCAACAGGATACATGATCTTCTTGCACGTGCGGCAGAGCTTGGCATGGACAGCATGGCAATTACTGATCACGGCGTCATGTATGGTGTCATAGATTTTTACAAAGAAGCTGTTAAATACGGAATAAAACCGATCCTGGGATGTGAGGTCTATACGGCAAAACGGACGCGGTTCGACAAGCAGCCGGGCCTGGATGCTGAGCAGGGCCATCTTGTGCTGCTTGCCAGAGACAATGAAGGCTACAGGAATCTGATGAAAATCGTGTCTATAGGCTTCACTGAAGGTTTCTATTATAAGCCGAGGATCGATACCGATGTGCTCAGACGTTATTCAAAGGGCATAACGGCACTGAGTGCCTGTTTGTCGGGCGATGTACCCGCGGCTATACTGGAAGGCAATTACAAAAAGGCAAAAGATAAAGCATTGGAGTTTAACGATATATTCGGACAGGGAAATTTCTATCTTGAACTGCAGAACAATGGTATCGAAGAACAGAACCTGGTAAATCAGAACCTGATAAAGATTTCAAGAGAGACGGGAATACCTCTGGTCGCCACCAATGACGCCCATTATCTGAGACGCGAAGACGCAAAAGCACATGAGGTACTGTTATGTATACAGACCGGCAGCAAGATAACTGATGAGGATCGTATGAGGTTCAGCTCAGATGAATTCTATATTAAGTCTGCAGATGAAATGAGAGAAGCTTTCAAAAATTGCCCCGAAGCGCTGGAGAATACCGTTAAAATAGCTGAAAGCTGCAATGTTGAACTGGAGTTTAACAAGCTGCACCTTCCCAAATTTGACGTACCCGACAACAAGGATCCATATGAGTATCTGTGTGAACTATGCAACGATGGCCTCAAATGGCGTTACGGTAAGGCCGCATCAAATCCGGAATACCGTCAGAGACTTGATTATGAACTGCAGGTAATCAGGCAGATGGGATATGTGGATTACTTCCTGATCGTATGGGATTTCATCAAATATGCCAGGGACAACAAAATAAGCGTCGGACCCGGAAGAGGCTCGGCTGCAGGAAGCCTTGTGGCATATTCGCTGGGGATTACCAGCATTGATCCGATAAAGTACAACCTTCTGTTCGAGAGATTTCTCAATCCCGAGAGGGTGACGATGCCGGACATCGATATCGACTTCTGCTATGAGCGCAGACAGGAAGTCATTGATTATGTCGTGCGCAAATATGGCAAAGACCGGGTGGCCCAGATCATAACATTCGGAACAATGGCTGCCAGGGCTGTTATCAGGGATGTGGGCAGAGCGTTGGACATACCGTATGGCGAAGTGGACCAGATTGCCAAAATGATACCATACCAGCCGGGCATGACCATTGATAAGGCACTTGAAATAAATCCGGAACTAAAAATAAAGTATGAAGAGGACGAGAAGGCGAAAGAACTGATCGATACTGCGAAGCTTCTCGAAGGCATGCCCAGACATGCCAGTACGCACGCGGCTGGAGTTGTTATATCCAGGGATCCGGTTACAGAATATGTGCCTCTCCAGAAAAATGATGAGGCTGTCACGACCCAGTTCACAAAGGACATCCTGGAAGAGCTCGGACTGCTCAAAATGGATTTTCTTGGACTGCGTACGTTAACTGTGATCAGGGACGCAGTCGATCTCATATACAAGGATCACGGTGTTAAAATCGATGTAGAAAATCTTGATATGAATGACCCTGCCGTATATAAAATGATAAGCGAGGGCAGGACTTCAGGAGTATTCCAGCTAGAAAGCGCAGGGATGACGCAGTTCATGAAGGAACTGCAGCCTCAGTCACTGGAAGATATTATAGCCGGTATTTCGCTGTACAGGCCAGGACCGATGGATTCGATCCCCAAATACATAAGAAACAAAAATAATCCTGAAGAGATAACATACGAGCATCCGATGCTGGAACATATACTGGATGTGACCTATGGATGTATCGTGTATCAGGAACAGGTAATGCAGATAGTCAGAGATCTGGCAGGATATTCATATGGCAGGTCCGACCTTGTACGGAGGGCTATGGCAAAGAAAAAGCACGATGTCATGCAAAAGGAAAAGGAGAATTTTATACATGGCATCGTTGATGAGGATGGCCATATAATAGTAAAAGGAGCAGTCAGAAATGGCGTTGATGAAGGAACTGCAAACCGTATATTCGACCAGATGATGGATTTTGCCAGTTATGCCTTCAATAAGTCCCATGCTGCGGCATATGCAGTAGTTGCGTATCAGACAGCGTGGCTTAAGTATTATTATCCTGTCGAATTCATGGCAGCATCACTGAACAGTTTCCTCGGCAGCAGCGATAAAGTTTCATTTTATGTACATGAATGCAAACAGGCTGGTATCGAAGTACTGCCGCCTGATGTGAATGAAAGCGATGTAAAATTCACAGTGGTGAACGGTAAAATAAGGTTTGGAATGGCTGCAGTAAAAAATGTCGGAGAAAATGCCGTAAGGGAGCTCATAAAAGAAAGAAATGAAAGAGGTCTGTTCAAAAGCTTCGGCGATTTCTGCGAGCGCATCGCCGGCAGGGATTTCAACAAAAGATGTGTGGAAAGCCTGATCAAATGCGGGGCATTTGATTCATTCGGAGTATACAGATCCCAGATGATGGCTGTGTATGAAAAACTTCTTGAGGGTGCCCAGCAGAATATAAAGAGCAGGATGGAAGGCCAGCTTTCTTTGTTTGAGATACCTGGCGAGATTCAGACTGTAAAGGCAGATGAAAATTATCCCGACTTAAAAGAATTCTCACCCAAAATGCTGCTGTCAATGGAGAAGGAAATGCTTGGACTGTATATATCGGGCCATCCGCTCAAAGAGTTCGAACAGGAGATACTTGAGCAGATTACCATAGACAGTACTGTGCTGAACGCTGAAGCAGTGGCTCAGGAAGAGGGGAGTACGGCCGCATCGGAAGGCAGCATACTTATGGACGGAGTATTGGTAACTGTCGGCGGCATTATCACTGATATAAAGACGAAGACGACCAAGAGCAACAGTCTGATGGCTTTCGTAACACTGGAGGATTTGTACGGAAGTATAGAAGTCATAATATTTCCAACAGTGCTTAAAAGATACAGGGAACTCCTGGTCAATGAGAACGCAGTTTTTATTGATGGCCGTATCAGCATAAAAGAAGAGGAACTGCCGAAAATAATATGTGAAAATGTGCGGATGATACAAAAAAAAGACAGGAATACAGCTGACAGCATCAGCAGTAACGGAGGAGGTACAGCAAAAAAAGGCGGCTTTTCCAAAAAACTTTATATAAAGACGGAAATGCCGTTGGACAGTGAGTTGATGAAGTCTGCAACTGCATTATTGAAATATTTTAATGGAAGAACGCCGGTAGTATTTTGCAGATCCGATAGCATGGGAAATATTTCTAGACTTAATGCCGGCGAGTTTAGCGTCGATTTGTGCGATACGTTGGTAAGAGAGCTCGTTGAGCGGTTTGGCGACAATAATGTGAAAATAGTGTCAAGAAGGCCCTGAAGGAACAAAATGTTAACGAATGTATTTATTTGAAGGCTTACAGCCGGCATAAAGACAAATTGTGTTGATTTTTCAACTGAAATAATATATAGTTATTTCGAGGTGGTTTTTTTGGATTGGGAGTTGGACAAGGTACTGGGAGAATTCGTTGTAATAAAGGCTGAAGAGAACGGAGTCAATGTTATAGGTCTTACCAGGGGCAAGGATACCAAATTCCATCATACAGAAAAACTTGATAAAGGTGAAGTTTTGCTTGCTCAGTTTACGGAAAACACTTCCGCGATTAAAGTGAGGGGAAGATCGAGGATCTTATGCCGCCATGGTGAAATCAATTCCGGTGATTAGTCCAAAAAGGGGCGTGTTGTTGATGTGGACAGTTGTATACATGGCACAAAGCAAGGAAATTGCTATGGCACTGCAGGAGTTGCTCACAAAAGAAGGAATCCTCGTAAAACTAAGACCAATAAGCAGGAACCATGAAAATAATGACAATTATTATGAGGTGCTTGTTCCTGAGGCAGAAGTCGAAGAAGCTCATAGTGTCATAATCGAAAAAGGCTACTGAGAAAAATCCGGTTATATCATGTTATAAAGTACAAAAGTCCAATCCCGTGTATATCCAAAACACGGGCTTAATTTTTTAGGGATGAAAAACGGAGAGATGAGATGTTTGTATCAGAGACGCCGATAACGGTCAGATATGCTGAGACAGATCAGATGGGAATCGTACACCATTCAAACTATGCTGTATGGTTTGAAGCCGGCAGGACTGATTTTATCAGAAAGATGGGGATGCCATATTCACTGATAGAGCAAAAAGGTGCGATGCTTCCGCTTCTCGAACTGCGGTGTGTATTTAAAGGTTTTGCCAGATACGAAGATAATTTGACAGTAAGGACCTGCATAAAGGAGTATACAGGTACAAGATTACTGTTCCACTATGAGATCGTACGAAGCGGAGAGGACAGGGTACTTACCGAGGGCGAAACCATGCATTGCTGGACGAACAGATATCTGAAGCCCGTTAATATTAAAAAATTCATGCCTGAAATTTATGAATTGATCGAAAAAGCTGCCAAAGATTAATGAGAATACTTTTCGTATAATTGAACGACACTGTTTTTATATGGTAAACTATAGTATAAACTACTTGGATGGTGGATTATGAATATACCGAATATTCTCACTATACTGCGCTTTGTTTTGATACCGGTTTTTGCATATTTTCTCAGTATACGCCATTTCATCACGGCGGTGCTGCTGTTCCTGGCCAGCGGGCTGACTGATGTACTGGACGGTTATATTGCCAGAAAATACGATTTGGTCACCTCATGGGGCAAAATAGCAGATCCTCTGGCAGACAAACTTATGCAGCTGACTGCTTTTATTATATTGTCTCAGGGACTGAAGATTATACCTATAGAGCTGGTCCTTATCATACTGGCAAAAGAGATACTGATGGGCCTTGGCGCAATTGTGCTGTACAGGCAGAAGAAATATGTCGTATCAGCAAACTGGTATGGGAAAATGACTACTGTCATTTTTTATCTTGCCATAATTATGCTGATGTTCGATGAACCGTTCGGAAGGTGGACCCTGTTCGGAGTAGCTCTGAACCAGCTGGTTTTCATCCTCGCCGTTGCAATGGCACTGTTTGCTTTTTTCATGTATTTCAGATCCTACCTTAAAATAAAACAGCAGAAGTAATGAAAGGGTCCTATGTTTGGTTATATTGTTCCGGAAAAACCGGAAATGAAAATAAAAGAGTATGAACTTTTCAGGGCTTACTACTGTGGTGTGTGTTGTTCTATTGGAAAGCGTCATGGCCAGCTGAAACGGCTGACGCTGAATTATGACTCTGCTTTTTTGGCTGTATTGCTTTCAGCCATTGCAGAGGAACAGATCGATGTTCGAATTAAACGCTGCGCTGTCCATCCTTTTCAGAAAAGGCATATAATAAGCGGAAGTCCGATCGTTGATTATGCATCAGACATTAATATAATACTGGCGTATTATAATCTGGAAGATAAACAGCGTGATGAAGCATCATTTGTGTCTTCAGCAGGCCTTGTTATGCTGAGAAAGGACTTCCGCAGACTAAGAGAGCAGTACCGGGATAAGTGCGAAGTTATTGAAAGGCAGCTTGACGAACTGATGCGGCTCGAAAAAGAAAAATGCCCGTCAATGGATATGGCGGCAGAGCCGTTTGCAAGACTGATGGAGGAAATTACAGCATATAAGCCTGTCTGTACAGACAGCGGCAGGGAAGAAATTCTCAGATGGATTGGCTATAATCTGGGAAAATGGATATATTTGATGGATGCATTTGATGATATAGAAAAGGATATAAAGAACCAAAACTATAATCCGCTTATCTGTCAGTTCCGATATGAGAACCAGGACGTGAGCGAATTCAGACAGCAGATACGAAGCAAAGTGGAATTTACGCTTATTTATTCACTCAATGAGATATCCAAGGCTTTCGAACTGCTGGATATCAAAGCTAATAAAGGCATACTCGAGAACATAATATATATGGGTATGCTCAGAAAAACTGAAAATACTCTTGGTATAAGGAGATGCAGTGAAGTTGAAAAATCCGTATGAGGTCCTTGGAATCAGAGAAGGTGCAAGTGAAGACGAAATAAAAGCGGCATACAGAGAGCTGGTTAAAAAATATCATCCAGACCAGTACCAGAACAATCCTCTGGCAAAGCTGGCTGAAGAAAAACTCAGGGAGATCAATGAGGCCTATGATTATCTTATGAAGAATGCTTCTGCCAGGAACAATGCTCAGGCAGGCGGCAGTCGCTCATATGACGGCAGGGGCTGGAACAGGAATGATGGAAACGACTTTTTCAGCCAGGTGAAATCGCATATCAACAGCGGAAACATAAAGCTGGCGGAAGATATGCTGGACAGTGCGGGCAGACGTCCTGCAGAGTGGTATTATCTCAAAGGCCTGATATTCATGCGCAAAGGCTGGTATGATGAAGCGTACAACCATTTGCAGAGGGCTGTGAATATGGATCCTTCAAATTATGAATACAGAAGTGCTCTTGACAGAATGACGGTATCATATAATACATACCGCGGCAACTCATACCGCAGAGGCTTTACAAAAAATGAAAATGATCTGTGCACATTCTGCCAGTGGCTGTGGTGTGCTGACTGCCTGTGTGAATGTGCCGGCGGGGACCTGATTAAATGCTGCTGATATGCAGGAGGCATATGGATGAAGGATGAGCTGAAAACCAAAAAGATCGCGCTTAACGGTGTCCTGGGAGCGCTTGCTGTCGTATGCCTGCTGCTGGCTGATATATTGCCCACAAATAAGATATCGCTGTATGCGCTCAGCTCCTTTTTTATTTCTGTTTCAATAATTGAAGGGGGAGCCAGGTCAGGCTGGCTCTTCTATATGTCAACAAGCCTGCTTTCACTGATCATTGTGCCCGACAAATTAATGGTGATACCATACATTCTTTTCTTCGGAACATATGGTATAATTAAATTTTATATTGAAAGACTCAGACGCGTTGCGGTGGAATATATTCTGAAGTTCGCATATTTCAATGCCTGCATTGTTATAATAGTTGCCGGTGCATCAGCACTGCTTGAAGAATTGTCTGCATTGGGGCTTCCGTGGTATTTGCTGCTTACCGTTGCTGAAGTTGTGTTTTTCATATATGACATTGTTTACACTATGATTATTAACTATTATAAAAATAAGATCAGAGGCAAACTTAAGCTGTCATGAACAGTTTGAACAGTTTTAAAAGTATTTAAGACAGACAAGGAACAGATTTTGAAATGGACGACAGAACTTTACGTATTCTTGAACTGGATAAAATAATTGATAAACTTATCAGGTCATGTGCATCCGAACTGGGGAAGGAAAAGGCACGAAAGCTGGTTCCCGTCAGGCAACCGGAAACTGTGAGGAGGATGCTCAGGGAAACTTCAGATGCCGTGGATTTTATACTCAGAAGGGGCAGCCCGCCGCTGGGAGGACTGCATGATATCAGCGGCAGCCTCAAAAGAGCAGAAATAGGTTCCATACTGAATCCCGGAGAACTTCTTCATATTGCGGATACACTGCGGGCGGCGCGTAATCTGAAAAACTATTCGTCAATAGTCTCGCCCGATGCCGACGAAACTGAAAATTATATCAGCAGCCTCATAGCATCACTTGCGACAAACAAGCGTATTGAAGATAAGATCGGCATGGCAATTGTCAGTGAGGAGGAGATTTCTGACACAGCCAGTACGACTCTGTCCAATATAAGAAGGCAGATAAAAGAGCAGCAGAACTCCATAAAAGATAAATTGAATTCCCTTATCCATTCCGCAAAATATCAGAAGTTTATGCAGGAATCCATCGTAACAATGAGAGGGGACCGCTATGTGGTGCCGGTTAAAGCTGAGTACAGAAACGAGATACCGGGACTTATTCACGATTCATCGGCCAGCGGGGCGACCATATATGTGGAGCCCATGGCGGTAGTAGAGGCCAACAACAGCATAAGGCAGCTGAAAATTAAAGAACAGCTTGAAATAGAACGTATACTGCAGGAGCTGACTATGGATGTCAGCGGCATAACGGAACAGCTGAAGGCTAATATGTCATTATTTGCTGATATTGATTTTGCCTTTGCGAAAGCCAAACTCAGCCTGGATCTCAACTGTGTCTGTCCGAAGCTGAACAATGATAAAAAGATACGGATCAAAAAGGGAAGACATCCGTTGCTTGACAGCAAAACAGCAGTACCTATCGACCTGTGGGTGGGCGAAGACTTTAGTACACTGGTCGTGACAGGCCCGAATACCGGCGGCAAGACAGTCACGCTGAAGACTGTCGGGCTGTTTACACTTATGGCTCAGGCAGGACTGCATGTCCCTGCTGCTGAAGGCACAGAACTCAGTGTTTTTGATAAGGTGTTTGCTGATATAGGTGATGAACAGAGTATTGAGCAAAGCTTGAGCACTTTTTCATCCCATATGAAAAATATCGTCAGGATAATATCAGAGGCCGATGACAGATCACTGGTGCTTTTTGACGAACTGGGCGCCGGGACAGACCCTGCGGAAGGCGCAGCTCTTGCCATGGCAATACTAGAAAATCTGCATCGCAGGGGTGCTGTCACTGTTGCCACGACACATTACAGCGAGCTGAAAGCATATGCTCTTACTGCACCGGGAGTGGAAAACGCATGCTGTGAATTCGATGTGGAAACTCTCAGGCCTACGTACCGCCTTTTGATCGGTATTCCCGGAAAGAGCAATGCCTTTGCGATATCAAAGAGACTCGGCCTGCAGGATATGATACTCGACAGGGCAAAGGAGTTTCTATCCGGAGAGGAAATCAAATTTGAAGATATTCTGATGAAGATTGAAAAAAACCGGGCAGAAGCAGAGAAAGAACGACTGCAGGCGGAAAGTTTCAGGCTGGAGATAGAGAGCCTGAAAAAGGAGCTGGAAGAGCAGAAAAGCAAGCTTTCTGCCCAGAGAGAGAAACTGCTGCGTGAAGCACGGGAAGAAGCCAGAAAAATACTGCTGGATGCCAAAAGAGATGTGGAAAGCATGCTCGATGGAATGCGCCGGGCGGCCAGGGAGCATGATGAAACGCTGAGAAGCAAAGCAGCTGAAGAAGTCAGGACAAAACTGAGAAACAGTATAAATGAAATTGAGAGCTCAATTTCCGAAAATCTGATTCCGCGGAAGGGATTTATAAAACCGCCTGAGAATCTTAAGCCCGGTGACAGCGTGCTTATTATAAACCTGAATCAGAGAGGGACAGTGGTAACGCCGCCTGATAAAGACGGAGAGGCTATAATACAGGCCGGTATCATGAAGATAAATGTTCATGTGACGAACCTGAAACTGGTGGATGAACAGGCAGAAGAAATACAGAAGACCGGCATCGGCAGGATAGGCATGTCAAAAGCCATGAATGTTTCTTCACGGACCGATATAAGGGGAATGAACGTGGAAGATGCAGTACAGGTTCTTGAAAAATACCTCGATGATGCAGCTGTTGCAGGGCTTACAGAAGTCACTGTTGTTCACGGCAAAGGTACCGGTATCTTAAGAAGCGGTGTTCATCAGTATTTGAAGACAAACCGCCATGTTAAGAGTTTCCGCCTCGGTAATTATGGAGAAGGCGATTCAGGTGTTACGATTGTTACGATGAAATGAGTTTATACTCGTGTAATAACGTTTTAGTGAAACGTTCCTGAATGAATCAAATATCAGGCGGGCAGCAGAAATGCTGCCCGCCGGTTTTGCACGGAGAATACAGGAAAAACCTGGCCATCTGTTTCCTGCGGCGGGCATATGCAGTTAACAGGATTCATTGACCGATAAACGGGTCATGCTTAGTTTGCCTGTGATTTCTGATTTATTGACATTGGCTATTGTATAAATTAAAATTTAACTTGTTGCATCCGTGAAGCTGACCCAGATTATACTAAAATTGATTAATAATGCAACCTTTAATGTAAGAGGCAAGTCAAAATAATATGTTTATAGATACAGAATGGAAGGGACGAAATTGTGGCTGACAGAAAAGAAAACATTAGAAATATAGCAATTATTGCCCATGTCGATCATGGCAAAACAACTTTAGTTGACGGTATGCTCAGGCAAAGCGGCATCTTCAGAGAAAACGAACAGGTACAGGAACGGGTGATGGATTCAAACGATCTGGAACGGGAGCGCGGTATTACCATACTGGCAAAGAACACTTCCGTCAGATATAAAGGCATGAAGATAAATATCGTAGACACTCCGGGCCATGCGGATTTTGGCGGTGAAGTGGAACGTGTGCTCAAAATGGTGGACGGAGTACTGTTGCTTGTCGATGCTTTTGAAGGCCCGATGCCGCAGACAAGATTCGTTTTGAGAAAAGCTCTTCAGCTGAACCTGAAGCCAATCGTTGTTATTAATAAGATAGACAGACCGGAGGCAAGACCTGCGGAGGTTATAGACGAAGTCCTTGATTTGTTTATAGAACTGGGGGCAGATGATGAGCAACTGGAGTTTCCTGTTGTGTATGCCTCTTCAAGAGAAGGCTATGCGGTACTGGAACTGGAAGATGAAAAGAAGGATCTGGAGCCTCTTTTCAAGACGATAATCGAATATGTTCCGGCACCGTCAGGAGATGTTGACAAGCCGCTGCAGCTTCTTGTTTCCAACATAGACTATGACGACTATGTTGGGAGAATCGCCATTGGAAGGATAGACAGAGGAAAGGTCATTACAGGTCAGCAGGCGGCAGTTTGCCAGAAGAACGGAAACATTTATCAGGCAAAGGTCAGCAGACTGTACAAGTTTGAAGGCCTTAAGAGAGTTGAAGCCGACGAGGCTGAAGTGGGAGACATCGTCGCGGTTTCAGGGATAACGGCAATAAATATCGGGGAAACGATATGTGACGCCAGTACACCTGAACCGCTGCCATTCGTAAATATTGACGAACCTACACTAAGCATGACATTCAGTGTAAACAACAGCCCATTTGCCGGCAGAGAAGGGACATTTGTAACGTCCAGGCACTTAAGGGACCGTCTGTTCAAGGAACTTGAGACGAATGTAAGCCTGCGGGTGGAAGAGACCGACAGCCCGGACGCATTCAAAGTATCCGGGAGAGGAGAACTCCACCTTTCAATTCTTATAGAGACAATGAGAAGACAGGGCTATGAATTCCAGGTGTCCAAGCCAAAAGTAATAATGAAGGAGATAGACGGCGTGGAATGTGAGCCTGTAGAGTTTCTCACCATCGATGTGCCCGAGGATTACATGGGTGTAGTTATGGAGAAGCTTGGTGCCCGTAAGGCTGAGATGGTTAATATGCATTCAGCAGCTGAGGGATATATGAGACTGGAATTCAAAATACCGGCCAGAGGGCTAATCGGTTACAGATCCGAGTTTTTGACCGATACAAAGGGCAATGGTATAATGAATCATGTATTCTACGGATACGAACCTTACAAGGGTGATATTGCAAGCAGGCAGAGAGGTTCGCTGGTAGCCTGGGAAGACGGTGAGGCTGTAACATATGGCCTGTACAATGCCCAGGAAAGAGGAACGCTCTTTATTACTCCCGGAACCAAAGTATACGAAGGCATGATTGTCGGTGAAAACGCAAGAAATGAAGATATCGTGGTAAATGTATGCAAAAAGAAGCATGTCACGAACATGAGGGCTGCAGGTTCAGATGAAGCGCTGAGACTTACACCACCGAGGATTCTGAGCCTGGAACAGGCGCTGGAATTCATATCGGATGATGAGCTTGTAGAGATAACGCCGAAGAATATCAGGCTCAGGAAAAAGATACTTGATACCGAACAGAGAGCAAAAGCGAGAAGCAAACTTGGATGACGGGGAAAAGCGGAATACCTGGCTGGACGGAGGTGAATGTATGGACTGGCAGGAAGTACGAAGAACAAGTAATGCCGGCAGTACTGTGAAAAAAACTCAAAAGCACAGCAAAGGCCCTGTAAAAAAGAAGAAAACCAATAAGACCAGAAAATGGATGGTGGTTTTGTTTATTACTGTGATGCTTATTTCTATTGCAGTAATTTGTGCTACCATTTCTTACGATTATGTAATGAAAAACTATCTTGCCGCAGCCACACAGCAGGAGATAGTTATTGACGAGAGCAAGGCAGTGGAGTTCGTTGTCGAAAGAGGAGCAAGTACATCACAGATAGCAGCGAAACTTAAAGAGCAGAACCTCATTAAAAACGAGACGGCTTTTAAACTCCTTTCCAAAATAAATGGTTACGACGGGACTTATAAGTCGGGTACTCATATAGTCAGCAGTGATCTGAGCTATGATGAGATGATGAGAGTTCTTTCCTCAAGTCCGGAAACAAGAAAGGTTACCATACCTGAGGGCAAGACCTTCACCCAGATAGTTGATATACTGTACAACAACGGAATCATAAAGGACAAAACGCAATTTATCGAAACTGCGAATACCGCTGATTTTGATTACGATTTCCTCAAGAATCTGCCTCAAAGGCAGTACAGGCTTGAAGGATATCTGTTCCCGGATACATACGAATTTGATTACAATGCCAGTGACCGGGAAGTAATATCAAAAATGCTTGACAATTTCGACAAGAAGTTTAAAACCAGGTACAGGGAGATGATTGCGAATCTGCCCGTTGAGATGGATATGGACAAGGTCGTAATAATGGCATCCATTATAGAAAGGGAAGCAAAAGATCCTGACGATCGCCATATTATAGCCGGTATCCTGTACAACAGGCTTAAGAGCAAAGATTCCTATCTCAGGAAGCTGCAGGTAGATGCTACGATACAATATATTTTGCTGAAAAATACAGGATCATATAAGGAAAGGCTGCTGTATGAGGATCTGGAGATAGACGATCCATACAACACTTACCTGTATGAAGGCCTGCCGCCGGGGCCCATATGCTGTCCGGGCGAAGCTTCCATAAAGGCGGCCGTCAACCCGGATGATACGCCGTATTATTACTATGTGGCGAAGAACGATGGATCCGGAGGGCATGCTTTCGCAAAAACTTACAACGAACATCAGGCAAATATAAAGAAATATTCCCAAAGGTAATCAGGGGCTGCATGCGGCAGCCTCTTTATTTTGAAAGGATCATGCAATGAAAGATAATGGCATTATTAGCGGGTCCATGAATAAAACTTTCAGACCGGGAGAAGGTCTGATGCTGGAAATGGAGCAATATGCAGCTGAACACCATATACCTATCGTCAGGCCTGAGACTGCCGGGCTGCTGATTGTATTGGGCAGGCTGGTCAAACCGTCAAGGATACTGGAAATAGGGACGGCAATAGGTTATTCTTCTATACTGCTGTCAGGTATACTGGCACCGGGCGGAAGGATAGACACTATTGAACGCGACGAAAAGATGTTGCTAAAAGCGCATGAAAATATTAAAAAAGCGGGATTGACCAATACTATTGCTGTGATTGCAGGTGATGCATCCGATGTACTTGTTTGTCTTGACAAGACATATGATATGATATTTATGGATGCAGCAAAAGGCCAGTACCCGGGCTTTCTGCCCGAATGTCTCAGAATGCTGAGAAACGGCGGACTTCTGGTATCGGATAATGTACTGTTCAAAGGCATGGTTACCAATGATGAGCTGGTGGTAAGAAGGAAGAAAACTATTGTAAGCAGGATGCGGACTTTCCTCGACACCCTGCGCGGCGATCCTTCCCTGGATACCAGTATCCTGGATGTAGGGGACGGGGTGGCATTGTCATATAAGCGTACTGAATCAGAGATGGAACAGTAAGGAATATGAAAAATAAGTACTGCTGTGAACATAAACGGAGATGAAATAATGGATGAAATGATACAGCCGACAAAGGAACAAAACAGGAGCAAAACAATACTAAAGCCGGAATTGCTTGCCCCGGCAGGCAATCTGGAGAAACTGAAAATGGCCATAGTATACGGAGCTGACGCAGTGTATCTCGGAGGAGAAGAATATGGCCTGCGGGCATCAGCAGGGAATTTCAGCATTGATGAGCTCAGAGAGGGCATCTCTTTTGCTCATAAGCGCGGCAAAAAAGTATATCTCACAATGAATATAATACCCCATGATAAGGACTTCGAAGGTATGGCGGAATATATCCGGCAGGTCAGGGATATGGAAGTGGATGCAGTGATATTCTCAGATCCCGGGATCTATGATATACTGCGCCAGGAGGCGCCGGATATGGAACTGCACCTGAGTACACAGGCGAACAACACCAACTGGAGAAGTGCTGCCTTCTGGCACAGGCATGGAGTAAAGAGGATAATACTTGCCAGAGAGCTTTCAATTGAGGAGATAAGAGAGATAAGAAGGAATGTGCCTGAGGATCTTGAGCTTGAGATGTTCGTCCACGGGGCTATGTGCATATCCTATTCAGGACGTTGCCTGCTGAGCAATTATATGGCCGGACGCGATTCAAACAGGGGCCTTTGTGCACATCCGTGCAGGTGGAGATACTACCTTATGGAAGAAAAAAGACCCGGTGAATATATGCCTGTCTATGAGAATGACAGGGGAACATTCATATTTAATTCGAAGGACCTTTGCCTGATCGGCAGTATTCCTGAAATAGCCGGGAGCGGGGTAACAAGCCTGAAAATAGAGGGAAGGATGAAAAGTTCGTATTATGTAGCAACGGTAGTAAAAGCGTACAGAGAGGCAATCGATGCATATATATCCGACCCGGAAGGGTACAGTTTCGACAGTACCTGGCTTGAGGAAATGTCAAAGGCCAGTCACAGGGAATACACCACCGGATTCTTTTATGGCAGGCCCGGCAGTAATGAGCAGATATATGGCTCCAGTTCATATATAAGGGATTACGATTTTGTCGGCCTTGTTACGGACTATGACGAAAAAACGGGTATTGCCACGATTGAACAGCGCAACAGATTCTGCGTTGGAGATGAGCTTGAAGTTGTCAATCCGAAGGGGCCATACCATATACATAGGGTCACTTCAATGAAAAATGAAGAAGGAGAAGACATTGAAGCGGCACCTCATCCGCAGATGACCGTATACATGCGTATGGATCCGCCGGTAGGACCATATACGATGCTTAGGCGCAGAGCAGATGGATAAAGGAGCAGAAAAGTAAACAATAAGGATAAGAATCAGTGAAAATCAAGGCAATAAACAGGGTAATCAGCCGGCCTGACTGGATTCAGGACCGGGAGATTCCTGTATACAACCCCTTTACAGCGGCAAAAATTTTTATAAAACCGTTGAAAGGGGTTTTTATTTTGCAAATCCGAAGAATCCTGATTATTGGCTGGGGCATCACAGCAATGTTTCTTTTTCTGCTGGTGAAGACAGCAATAATTCAGCTGGTTCCGGACAGATCACTGGAAGAGGCTGCATTCAGGCAAAAAGTATCCAGTATGGGTGTTGAGAGGATCAGAGGCAACATACTGGACCGGAACAGCATACCTTTTACCAACAGAGAAGAAAAATACACCGCACTTATTCAGACAGCTTATATGCCTGAGCCCGGGAAAGAGACAGAAAAAGTACGCATGGTTCTGGATATTGACGGTGATTTGAATGAAAACCTGGCATCCACAGGCAAACCTTTGCTGGTCGAAACCGATGAAGCTGGCCGTAACGCATTGGCAGAACTTGATTTTGACTGGATATCCGTTATCAGTTCTGTTGAGCGCTACAGTGAAAAATCGCTGGCCAGGCATGTAGTAGGCTATGTGAACAGGAAAGACCAAATCGGCCAGGCAGGCATCGAAAAAGCTTATGAAGATGTACTAAGTGATAAAAAGGTTTACGAGATAGGCACCGTTACAGATGCAGCAAAGAATCCGATAAAAGGATTCGGATACAGGATAAAAGAGTGGAAAGACAGCGGAAAGAAGCTTGATGTAAAGCTTACATTGGATTACCATATTCAGAAGCTGGTAGAGGAAGCGATGGATAACAGCGGTATGTCAGGCGCTGTGGTAGTGGAGGATGTTGTGACTGGTGATATCCTTGCAATGGCAAGCAGACCTCATTTTGACCAAAATGCTGTTGAAAAATATCTTAACAGCAGTGGAAATGAACTTTTTAACAAAGCGACAGCAGCATACAACCTGGGATCGATTTTCAAGATCATTGATGCGGCAGCTTATTATGAAAATGAGGAAGAAATTAAAGAAGTGATTATAAAAGAAGACATGCTGAATGTATTTGAAAACAGCCTGATGAAAAAGGGGATCACCGGTATGCCTTCCAATGACTACAGGTTCTTTAACGGATTCTCATATGACCTTTTTCCCGTGGAAGACGATTTTAACATTGGTGTCAGCAAAAGACGGCAGGGGTTATGGGACCCGGATCATTATTACTGCAGCGGAGCTGTTGATATAAACGGGCTGACATTCAAATGCTACTCATATTATGAAGGAGGGCATGGTGAGCTTGATCTGGAAAAGGCTTTTGCGCTTTCATGCAATTCATATTTTATTGAACTCTGCCAGAAGATCGGTTACAAAAGGCTGGTCGAAATGGCACAGAGGTTTGGACTGGGCAAAACAACCGGAATATTTGAGCAGGGTGTTGCTGAGTTTTCAGGCAACCTTCCTGACAAGGATGCGAATTACAGCAGAGCGGATATCGCAAATCTTGCAATAGGACAGGGCGTACTGCTGGCTACACCTGTGCAGGTTGCCGATTTAACTGCAACTATAGCCAACGGCGGGATAAAGAACAGAGTAAATATAGTGGATTCACTGGTGGATGATAACGGCAGGGCAATTGATAGAATCAGGGTCAGCCAGGGCTGCCGGATCATATCGAAAGAAACTGCGGACAAAGTTAAAAAGCTGATGGAGGCCGTAACTTTAAATGGGACAGGGACTGAGGCTGTTGTGGGATATTATGGGGGAGCAGGAGGAAAAACGGGCAGTGCCGAGACAGGCTCGAAGGATATTGTCCATGCCTGGTTTGCAGGCTATTTCCCCGCGACAGAACCCAGATATTCCGTTGCTGTTTTTGTCGAGGACGGCAGAATGGGAGGCAAATCGGCAGCACCGGTATTTGCTGAGATAGCACGTAAAATGATCGAAAAAGGGTACTGAACCAGTGAAAGAGCACTGAGTATATAATATCTTAACAGGCTGGTTTAAATGCCTGAATAAGCTGCACAAACATTTAAGTTGCACTTGGGAAAATTAAGGGATATACTTTTAAAAGTAATTGCAAGTGTGACTTTTTATATTCATGAGGTGAGATATATGCAGTTTATGGTGATGGTACTCAATAAAGTCGAAGTGCTGGACACTCTTCTGGAAAAACTCATGGAAAAGGGAATATGCGGCGCCACGATTCTGAACAGTACCGGCATGGTACGTGAACTCGCAAGGAACAACGAGGATCTGCCCATCTTTGGAACATTGCGCATGCTCATTGATCCTGAACGAAAAGAAAGCAAAACGATATTTATGGCACTAAGAGATGAAAAAGCAGAAGAAGCAAAAAAAATCATACGTCAGGTGGTAGGAGACCTGTCAAAGCCCGATACTGCTGTTATTTTCACGTTGCCGATCCTCAGTGCAGAAGGAGTTGAATTCTAGAAATGCAGCTAAATATATTGTTTTATCTGGCGCTGATTTTGTTTTCAGGGCTTATTTTTGGCCGTGCAGTAAAACTGGCAAAGCTTCCCAATGTAACAGGGTATCTTATAGCAGGACTGCTTATTGGTCCATATATTCTTAAACTTGTTCCGATGGAGCTGGTAAGCGGACTGGATCTTATATCAGAAATGGCACTGGCATTTATAGCTTTTTCCATAGGATCCGAGTTTAAGCTGAGTTATCTGAAAAAAGTTGGCATGATGCCAATAATAATTGCGCTGCTGGAAGGCCTTGCCGCGACGTTTGTCGTTACACTGGTGCTGGTAATATGCGGATTTGATACTGAAATAGCACTTTTACTGGGCGCTATAGCTTCCGCAACAGCCCCGGCTGCTACGATTATGGTGGTAAAGCAGTACAATGCAAAAGGACCTGTCACTGAAACGCTCTTAAGCGTAGTTGCACTCGATGATGCCGTTGCATTGATTGCATTCGGATTTGCTGTGGCGATAGTTAACACAATGCAGCACCCGGGCGGGACATCATTGATTATGTCTGTACTGAAGCCTTTTGGAGAGATCGCAGGTGCGCTTGGGCTTGGGGCTGTACTTGGGATATTGTTCAAGATACCGCTTCGCTTTTTCAAAAAGGATTCCAACCGCCTGATTATATCGTCAGGGTTCGTGTTCCTTGGCAGCTCGCTGGCTACAATGTTTGGATTTTCACCGCTGCTTTTGTGTATGGCAATGGGAGCAGTGCTTGTAAATGTGAGCGAGTCGGGTGAGTCCATACTCAGACTTACTGACAGCGTGACTCCGCCCATTTTCCTGATGTTTTTCGTAGTATCCGGTATGGAGCTTGACATAACGGTTCTGCCTAAAGTAGGGGTTATCGGTGTGCTTTATATAATCTGCCGTATCGTCGGGAAGGTGGCAGGTGCTTCTCTGGGTGCTGTTATAATGAAAGCTCCGGATACAGTTAAAAAATATATCGGATTCTCTCTGGTACCGCAGGCAGGCGTAGCTATAGGCCTTTCCCTGCTGGCAGCCCGGATGCTTCCGCAGTATGGTCAGACAATACGGGCTGTTGTACTCAGCGCTACCTTTATATATGAGTTAACAGGACCTGTACTGACCAAGATTTCACTGAAAAAGGCCGGGGAAATCACAGCTTAGGGCAGACAGAATCTGTACATGTGTACCGCAAAGATATTGTTAAAAAGTTGTAAAACTACCGGTGTAAAAAGAACAGTACATAGGAGAGTCAGTCGGGACGTGATGACTACAGTGATATTGTTCGATGGATTTTTATATTGCATAAGGCAATAAGGAGGTTTGCATGAGGATAGCAGTTATAGACGGCCAGGGCGGGGGTATCGGCAAGGCAATTGTTGAAAGACTGAGAAACCGTTATGGAGATTCCGTCAGTATAGTGGCTCTCGGTACCAATGCAATGGCTACATCAGCTATGCTTAAAACCGGTGCGGACGAAGGTGCAACAGGAGAGAATGCAATAACTTATAATACAGGCAGGGTTGATATAATCATAGGTCCCATCGGTATTATCGCAGCGAATTCCATGATGGGTGAACTGACGCCATCTATGGCATCAGCCATAGCGGGGAGTCCTGCGGTGAAAATCCTTATACCTGTGAATAAATGTAATATCCAGGTAGCAGGGGTAAAGGATATGAACCTCGCCCAGTATATAGATGAGGCTTTGGACATGATACCGTTAAATCCCGGACAATAACGTCGTCGTAATGTCTGACACCGTGAACTGATAAACTGAAGGCCGAGCCATAACATCCGCAACAGGGTTCCGTATGGCCGACGAGGGCATACAGCCCCCGTCAGCGGCCGCTCTCAGGTTCAAGTTCCTTGCTCAGTTTCTTTATAGCCTTTTTTTCTATGCGTGATACATATGATCTTGATATACCCAGCATTCCGGCAATTTCACGCTGCGTTTTGCTTGTGCCGTTCAAAAGGCCGTATCGAAGTTCCAGTACAGTCTTTTCCCGTTTTTTCAGAACAGCTTTCATTTTATTGTAAAGACGTTTGACCTGAATCTTTAATTCAACCTCGTCAATAACTGATTCCGACTCATTTCCGATCACATCTATAAGTGTTATTTCGTTGCCCTCGCGGTCAACTCCGATGGGGTCATGAAGAGAAACTTCACTCTGTACTTTTTTTGAGGACCTGATCTGCATCAATATCTCATTCTCAATGCAGCGGGCGGCGTAGGTGGCCAGTCTTGTACCCTTGGACTGATCGAATGTGGAAATGGCTTTTATAAGCCCTATGGTTCCGATGGAGATGAGGTCATCGACATCACTGCTGTATGTGCTGTATTTTTTTACTATATGGGCAACCAGGCGCAGATTCCTTTCGATCAGTGTATTTCTGGCGTCTTCGCTGCCTTCTTTGTACGCCTCGATATATTTCTGCTCTTCTTCAGCCGTAAGAGGATGGGGAAAAGAGTTAGAGTTGGACACATATCCCAGCTGGAATATGATGCTGCCAAGTACTTCGCTGAGCGTGGTGAACAAGAAGTGCAGCAAACAAAGCACCTCCCAAAAAATTAGTCACCGTATAAGCATATGACTCAGGATTACAAATATTGCCTGTACACAAAAAAATTCTAGAATTAGCACTGGCATCTCTTATCTCTGATCAAAATAACTTAGCTGGTCATACAAGCTGATAATCAGAGGAGAGTTACGAAGATGAATTTCTGAACATAATTGCACCACTGAGAACTGAAAACCCAGGAATGGGCACCAGACAGGGACTGTACAATAAGATGCGTGCTGAGAATAAAATAATTGATAAATAATTAACCTTGTGTTATACTATCTAACGGAAAAAATACGCACACGGTCAGACGTACGGATAAGTGCCGGCTGGTCTTCCGTCCGGATGACGGCCGTGGTGGTATTAACTTAAGGAGGATAAGAATATGTCAGTAATTTCAATGAAGCAGCTCCTGGAAGCGGGAGTTCATTTCGGACATCAGACCAGAAGATGGAATCCAAAGATGGCCGAGTACATCTTTACGGAGAGAAACGGTATCTACATCATCGACCTTCAGAAAACAGTAAAAAAGGTTGAAGAGGCATATTTCTTCGTAAGAGAAGTTGCAATGAACGGTGATGACGTTCTTTTTGTGGGCACTAAAAAGCAGGCTCAGGATTCTATCAGGGAAGAAGCTGAAAGATGCGGTCAGTTTTATGTGAACGCCAGATGGCTCGGCGGCATGCTCACCAACTTCAAGACTATCCAGAAGAGGATCGAAAGACTCAATCAGCTCGAAACAATGGAACAGAACGGTCTGTTCGATGTACTTCCGAAGAAGGAAGTCATCAAACTCAGGGCTGAAATGGAGAAGCTTGAAAAATACCTCGGCGGAATAAAGAATATGAAAAAGCTGCCGGGTGCATTGTTTATAGTTGATCCGAGAAAAGAGAGAAATGCAATACTTGAGGCAAGGAAACTTGGTATTCCGGTTGTTGCTATAGTCGACACCAACTGTGATCCTGACGAAGTGGATTATGTAATCCCCGGAAATGATGATGCAATCAGAGCGGTAAAACTGATAGCCTCCAAGATAGCTGACGCTGTTATTGAAGGCCGCCAGGGCGAGCAGCTGTCCACAGGCAATGAACAGTCTGAAGAAACAGCTGAAGGAAATGAACCTTCAGAAGCAGCAGAAAATGTGGCTGAAGATACCGCGGAAGCTCCTCAGGCTGCTGCAGCTGAAACGGCTGAATAATTTCCGGTTATATCTGATGTATTTTCGAAGTAAAAGTGATTATCCGGTTCCGGAAGCGGAGCCGGATGATCAGATCCCGGCTTGGGAATAATGGCCGCTGATAAGGTCAATAATATGAATACTATTGTTTGGAGGAATATAGATGATTACAGCTGAAATGGTAAAACAACTCCGCGAGAGAACCGGCTCAGGCATGATGGATTGTAAAAAGGCTCTGACCGAAGCAAACGGTGATGTTGAAAAAGCTATTGAGATTCTCAGAGAAAAAGGACTGGCAGCTGCAGCAAAGAAAGCAGGAAGGATCGCTGCAGAGGGAATCGTCGATGCATACATACATGGCAACGGAAGAATCGGCGTTCTTGTTGAAGTAAACGTAGAAACTGACTTTGCTGCTGCAAATGAAGATTTCAAACAGTTTGTCAGAGAAATTGCGTTGCAGATAGCTGCAGCAAAACCCGAGTATGTAAGAAAGGAAGATGTTCCGGCAGATGTTATTGAGAAGGAAATGAACATACTCAGGGTACAGGCCAGAAATGAAGGAAAACCTGAAAAAATTATCGAGAAAATGGTTGAAGGCAGGATGGAGAAGTTCTATAAGGAAGTGTGCCTGCTGGAGCAGCCGTGGATAAAGGATCCGGACAAGACAATAAAGCAGCTTGTTGCAGAAAAGATAGCAACTATCGGTGAAAATATTAACATAAGAAGATTCGCCCGGTTTGAAAGAGGCGAAGGCATCGCGAAGAAAGAAGAAAATTTTGCTGAGGAAGTAGCAAAACAAATCGGTGGTTGAATTAATAAGGGAGCATACAAAATATGTTCCCTTTTTAGTGCAACAGCAGGAATTTTTATTTATTTGTAGAACAAATAGAAAAGAGCGGGGGTAACATCAATATGACACCAAAATATAAACGGGTATTGCTGAAGCTTAGCGGAGAGGCCCTTGCAGGAAATCAGAAGAACGGAATCGACACCGGTACTCTCGGTGCCATATCGGATAAGATACAGCAGGTCTATAATATGGGCGTGGAAATTGCTGTTGTAGTTGGCGGAGGCAATTTCTGGAGAGGCAGAAGCGGTATTGGTATGGACAGGACTACGGCTGATCATATGGGAATGCTGGCGACTGTAATAAATGCGCTTGCATTGCAGGATGCACTGGAAGCCAGAGGAGTTCCGACGAGAGTGCAGTCTGCCATTGAGATGAGACAGATTGCTGAGCCTTACATCAGAAGAAAGGCCGTAAGACACCTGGAGAAAAAAAGGATAGTAATATTTGCGTGTGGTACAGGAAATCCTTATTTTTCAACTGACACTACAGCGGCGCTGAGAGCAGCAGAAATAGATGCCGATGTCATACTTAAAGCTACGATGGTGGATGGGGTCTACGATTCAGATCCCAAGAAGAATGCCGATGCTGTCCGTTTCGATTCAATAACATATGCGGATGCCCTCAGCAGGAGACTTGGTGTGATGGATTCCACGGCGATGTCACTTTGTATGGACAACAAGATACCGCTGATCGTTTTTGATCTGACTGATCCGGAAAACATCATAAGAGTCATCAGCGGAGAAAAGATCGGAACGACTTTATCATAATACTAAGTAAAGCAAGGAGGTTCAGATATGTCAGATGCTTCTTACAAGGAAATTGAGGACAAGATGACAAAAGCAATAAGCGTACTCAAAGAAGAGTTGGCAGGGCTGAGGGCCGGCAGAGCAAATCCGGCTATTCTGGATAAGCTGACAGTGGATTATTATGGAGTACCGACGCCTATAAACCAGCTTGGCAGCATCTCAGTACCCGAAGCCAGGGTAATTGTAATACAGCCCTGGGAGACAAAGATTCTGAAGGATATTGAAAAGGCAATACAAAAATCCGATATAGGCATAAACCCGACTAATGACGGGAAGGTCATCAGGCTTGTTTTTCCCGTTCTTACGGAAGAGAGAAGAAAAGAACTGACAAAGCAGGCTAAAAAATACGGCGAAGATACGAAAGTCGCTGTACGGTCGATAAGAAGAGATGCAATTGAGCGTTTCAAAGTCCAGAAGAAAAATGGTGAAATAACTGAAGATGATCTTAAGGATGCGGAAGATGACATCCAGAAGATGACTGATAAGTACATATCAGAAATCGATAAGATAGTGGAGAAAAAAGAAAAAGAAATAATGGAGGTATAATCCGGATGATGGATGTCGCCGGCCGAAGGCTGGAAGATGCAGTTGATTTGCTGATTTCCCAGGGATATGAGAAAATCAGCGTTGTACTGACTGCTTCTCCAAGACTCAGGGATAAAGGCTTCGGCCCAGATTCCAGAGTCATCAGGCAGCGAGTAACTGATAATGGTATAGTTGAATTGCTGGTTTGCAATATTGAAAGCTGATTTGCAGGGCTGTGAACACAGCCTTGTTTATTGTGTGCATGTTTTCCAATATGTACAATGCCGGGAGGATATGATGTGGTTTTTTAAGCAAAAAATCAAAGGTCCCGACCTTAATGATAAAAAGAAACTGCCTGTACATATCGCGGTAATTATGGACGGCAACGGACGGTGGGCTTCCAGAAGGGGACTGCCCAGGAGCGCAGGCCACAGGGAAGGCGCCAATACTCTTAAGAGGATAGTTAAGGAATGTGATGCCATCGGTATAAAATATCTGACAGCATACGCATTTTCCACGGAAAACTGGAGCCGCCCGAAGGATGAGGTGGATGCCCTGATGTCACTGCTGCTGGAGTTCCTGCGGAATGCAGAAAAAGAACTGGCAGGAAAGAATATCAGGATATTGGTAATAGGTGATACTGATAAACTCTCAGAAGAAATCAGAAGAGAAATAAAAAGGGTGGTAGGCAGCACATCCGCCAATACTGGTCTGACTCTTGTGATAGCGCTCAATTATGGCGGCCGGCGCGAAATAGCAATGGCTGCTGCACGTATTGCACAGGAAGCTCTTGAAGGGAAAATAAAGCCTGAAAATGTGGATGAGAAGCTGTTTTCAGATTATTTGTATACAAAAGGGATACCGGACCCGGACCTGGTAATAAGGCCCAGCGGAGAACACAGGCTCAGCAATTTTCTGCTGTGGCAGTCTTCGTACTCCGAGTTCTGGTATTCAGACATACTATGGCCTGACTTTTCAAAAAAACATCTGCTCGAAGCCATCGGTGAATATCAGAAAAGAAACAGGCGATATGGAGGACTGTAAAAATGAAGACAAGAGTGATCAGTGCATCAGTTGCGATTGCGCTGCTGGCACTGGTGGTATATCTGGGAGAAACTGCGATTGGAGTTGCCGTGTCGCTGCTTGCTTTCATGGCAATGACAGAGTTCAATAATGCACTGAACAAGGGAGGGTACAAGCCGGTTAAAATAATAAGCTATATATCATGCCTGCCATTACTGTATATAGCTCTCAGAAAAGTACCGGCTTCCGGATTGCTGACTGAAGGCGGTGACATACTGCTTGCGGCGTCAGTGTTCATCTTTATCCTGATCCTTGCGCTTTTCTGTACTTTAATGTTTTCAGACGGGAAATACGGGATTAAGGATATCGCAGTAACCGCTTTCGGCATCTTCTATGTCAGCTTCCTTTTTTCATTTGTCACGCTGACGCGCCAGATGGAGCTTGGATATCTGTACATCTGGCTTATATTTATAGGAGCATGGGCAACAGATACATTTGCGTATTTTACCGGTGTAGCTATAGGGAAAACGAAAATTGTTCCGAAAATCAGCCCCAAGAAATCACTGGAGGGATGCATAGGCGGTGTCATAGGCTGTGTTCTTGTAATGGTGCTGTTCGGATTGTATTTCCGGGATGCTATCGGTGTTCCGGTCATACATTTTGCAATACTCGGCCTTTTATGCGGTATAATATCACAGCTGGGAGACTGGTCGGCATCGGTGATAAAGAGGAATGTGGGAATAAAGGATTACGGAAATATAATGCCCGGGCACGGAGGAGTGCTTGACAGGGTCGACAGTATTCTTTTCACGGCACCGGCTGTTTTCTTCTATATTAATATGTTTTTCTAATTTTCTGCAGTTGATGTATAATTTAATAATGCAAAATTACACAGCTGTTTGTGAATAAGTCAATGCAAAGGAGTAAAAAATGGCATCGAATATAGCCATATTGGGTTCTACGGGTTCAATAGGCGTGCAGACGCTGGACGTAGCAAGAAACCTTGGTATAAGAGTCAGCGTACTGGCAGCCAATTCAAATATAGAGCTCTTGACCAGACAGGCCAGAGAGTTCAGACCTCTGATGGTATCGATCAGTGACAGCTCCCTGGCAGGTGAACTGGAGAAAAACCTGAGAGGGTCAGGAATAGAGGTATACAGCGGTCCTGAGGGCTTAAAGGCAGCAGTGTCCATTGCTGATGTAGATACCGTTGTAGTGTCAATTGTCGGCATAGCAGGGCTGATGCCTACGATTGATGCAATACGCAGCGGGAAAAATGTGGCTCTGGCAAACAAAGAGACCCTTGTTACAGCCGGCCCGATCGTCATGAACGAAGCAGAAAAACGCGGCGTCACGGTTTTTCCGGTGGACAGCGAACACTCGGCCATATACCAGTGCCTGGCAGCAAACAGGAAACAGGACGTGGAAAGGCTGATCCTGACAGCATCAGGAGGTCCGTTCAGAGGCATGAAGCTGAACGAACTGGCAAATGTCACTGTTGCTCAGGCTCTGAAACATCCCAACTGGAATATGGGAAGCAAAATAACTATAGATTCGGCCACATTGATGAACAAAGGGCTTGAAGTCATAGAAGCACGATGGCTGTTCGGCTTTACACCGGATAAAATAAAGGTGGTAGTGCATCCGCAGAGTATTATCCATTCGATGGTAGAATATAAAGATGGTTCTGTAATAGGACAGCTTGGTTCGCCCGATATGAGAATCCCGATACAACTGTCACTGACATGGCCGGAAAGGGCTTCCAACAATTTTTCCAGGCTGGATCTTCTGAAATGCGGAAGTCTTACATTCGAAGAACCGGATACAGATACATTCAGATGCCTTACACTGGCATATAACGCACTTGAAGCAGGAGGTACGATGCCTGCAGTGATGAACGGCGCCAATGAGGCTGCAGTCAGGCTTTTCCTTGAAGGGAGGATAGGCTTCTGTAAAATACCTTCCCTGATAGAAAAGGTAATGATGGCACATACTGTGAATACTTCACCTGACCTTGATGATATAATAGAAGTAGACAAATGGGCGAGAAGAATGGTTGGTGATAATATATGTATGTGATCATTGCCATACTGGCAGTCAACATAATGGTCATAGTACATGAACTGGGACATTTCCTCATTGCGAAAAAAATGGGAATAAAGGTGCTGGAGTTTTCTTTGTTCATAGGACCGGAACTGTTCAGCATAACACGTGGTGATACAAAGTACACGTTAAGACTGATCCCGTTAATGGCCTATGTAAAAATGGAAGGTGAAGAGGAATCATCGGACAGTGAAAGTGCATTTAACAATAAGCCGAAATATGCGCGTGCACTGACAATTATCGCCGGCCCGCTCGCCAACCTTCTCCTGGCGGCCGTATTACTGTCAACTTTTTTTGCTGTTCGGGGTTATGAAACCCTGAAAATAGATAGTGTAACTGAAGGATCTCCTGCTGCTGAAGCAGGGCTGCTGCCGGGTGACAGGATCATTTCCTACGCTGGCAAAAGGACCTATACCACAAGTGATGTTCTGCAGTTTTTATATATTTCAAAGGGAGAACCGGCCGAAATCGAGTTTAAAAGAAACGGAACCTTACTAAGGGGAGTGCTGTCGCCGGTTTGGCATGCTGAATCATCTGCTCCCAAAATAGGTGTTGCACCCGATTATGCAAATCCGGACGGTTCCAATATAATTAAAGAAGTTTCACCTGGTATGCCTGCAGAGAAAGCCGGGCTTATGGCAGGTGACAAAATAGTGGAGATAAACGGTACGGAGGTTGACTCTGCTGAAAAACTTATAGAACTGGTTACTGCCAATGGCATGAATCAGCTTGTAATAAAGGCATTGAGAAACGGAGCAGAAGTCAGTGTAACGCTGATGCCTGTTGAAGTGAAAAGTGAGGAATGGTATGAGACAGGTCTGACTTTTGCGGCAGAAAAGGGCAATATTATAGAATCACTTGGACAGTCGGCTGCTTTTACATTCTCAATCATCCGGAGTGTTTTTTACAGCCCGGAATGGCTTATAACCGGAAAAGCCAATGTATCTGACATGATGGGCCCCATTGGCATGGTCAGCACCATAACTACGACAGTAAAACAGGCTCCCGATTTTGCTCAGATGATCCTGTATCTGATATATATCACAGGTGTGTTCAATATTGCTATTGGTGCGTCTAATCTGATACCATTTCCGGCTCTGGACGGGGGAAGGCTCCTGCTGATAGGCATTGAGGCCATCAGGGGGAAACCCATCAGTCCGGAAAAGGAATCATATATTTCCCTTGCCGGCTTTGTCGTCATCATTTTGCTTGGTATCTATATAGCGTATAATGATTTTCTCAAGCTTGTGAGATAAAACGTTATATCAGGAGTTGGTGGGCTTGGAGACGTTTATCAGAAGGAAAAAAACAAGGAAAATACGCGCGGGCAGCGTTTATATAGGCGGAGATTCGCCAGTGACGGTGCAGTCGATGACAAATACGGATACAAGAGATATTGCTGCTACTGTTGAACAGATAAGAAAACTGGAGGAGGCCGGATGCGATATTGTCAGAGTGGCGGTGCCTGACAACGAAGCCGCACAGGCCATAAGGCAGATTAAAAAAGCTATAGGGATACCGCTGGTTGCGGACATACATTTCGATTACAGGCTGGCACTGGCCAGCATCGAGAACGGTGCCGACAAGATACGGCTTAACCCGGGCAATATAGGAGGTGCCGACAGGGTCAAAAAGGTAGTTGAAATGGCAAAGCCAAGAGGTATCCCTATAAGAATAGGAGTAAATTCAGGATCGCTGGAAAAAGAGATCCTGGCAAAGTACGGCGGAGTTACGCCTGAAGGTATGGTGGAAAGCGCGCTTGGCCATGCAAGGATATTGGAGGAGCTTGACTTCCATGACATAGCAATTTCTTTGAAAGCTTCCAGTGTACCAATGACAATAGAAGCTTACAGGCTGATTTCTGAGAAGACTGACTATCCGCTGCACATAGGTGTTACAGAAGCCGGCACGGTTTTTTCGGGAACCGTGAAGTCTGCAGCTGCACTTGGATGCCTCCTGGCGGAAGGGATAGGAGATACCATCAGGATATCGCTTACGGGAGACCCGGAAGAAGAAGTCAGGGTCGGCATCGAACTGCTGAAGGCATTAGGACTGCGGGAATCCGGCATAGAATTTATTTCGTGTCCGACGTGCGGACGTACGAAAATAGATTTGATTAAAATAGCAAATGAAGTGGAAAAGAGGCTGGAAGGAAGCAGGAAACATATCAAGGTAGCTGTCATGGGATGTGCCGTCAATGGCCCGGGCGAAGCCCGTGAGGCCGATATAGGCATTGCCGGAGGCTCAGGGGAAGCATTGCTTTTCAAAAAAGGTGAAATCATAAGGAAAATACCGCAGGATCGTATTGTTGACGAACTGCTGGCAGAGATAGATAAAATGTAGAGTGCTACCGCCGAAAATAAAGGGACATTACTCAAATGCAGAGGAATACTCCATAGGGGTAATCCTCAGCTATAGGGTAAAACAGAGAAGTATCCCTTAACCGATTTCGGAGAGTGTCACAAAACATTGCTCACAAAGGGGATCAAAATGTCTGAAACAGCAATAAACAAAAGCTTTTGTGATGTTTTCAATGATTTGGGGTTAGATGATAAAGTACTTGATTTTTTCAAAGAAGTCAGGATAAAGAACCTCGGCGTATACAAAAAATCTCAAAAACTTGTCATAAAAGCTTCTGCATACAGGCTGATTCCTGTTCAGGTTGTCGGACAGGTGGAAGCAGCAATGTCTGAAGCTTTTTCAATGAAAGTTGAAATAAAGCTTACTTTTGAGATGGATATTCCTTTAGAAAAAATACTGGAATCTTATTTCGAAAGCATCCTGTACACGGTAAATTCCCAAATAGCTATGAGCAGAGGCATACTCAACGGCTGCAGCTGGAAGCTGGACGGGGACCGGCTCGAGATAATGCTGGCTACAAAAGGACGAGATATACTTATATCGCAGGGATGCGGCAAAATAATCGAAGATTTTGTGCAGGACTCATTCGGCAAAAAGATCAGTGTTGAATTTTGCGATTGTCAGGTGGATGAGAAATTCCAGGAAAAATATAACGAGTTTATAAAAAATGAACAGGAGCGGATAAGCAATATCGTATATCTTGATGAGGCAGCAGCAGAAAGTCAGACAAAGAAAAGGAGAAAAAGAGAAACAGGCAGCGATGACCCTGAAATACTTGATATTATACTGGGAAAGAACTTCAGTGACAGTTTGATGAAAATGTGTGAGGTAACTCCTGATTCCGGCCGTGTGGCGGTCTGCGGCACTGTCTTAGGCGTCGAATTCAGGGAGATCAGGGGGAATCGGTATTTATGCACTTTTGATGTAACAGACTACACAAGTTCCATTACGGTTAAGTTTTTCGTCCAGAAGGATGACTATGAACTAAGAAATGAACAGATAAAGGAAGGAATGTATTTCAAGGTCAGAGGAGATGCCCAGTTCGATAAATTTTCCAGGGAACTGACCATTATGGCCTCTGATATCATAGAACTTAAAAAGCATGAAAAAATGGACAATGCCGAAGCTAAAAGGGTCGAACTGCATCTGCATACGCAGATGAGCGCAATGGATGCGGTCACACCTGCTGAAAAACTAGTGGAGAGAGCAGCAAAATGGGGGCACAGGGCCATAGCCATAACGGATCACGGCGTTGTCCAGGCATATCCGGAAGCCTACAGCGCAGGAAAAAAGCATAATATAAAGATAATATACGGAGTTGAATGTTATCTTCTTGACAACGAGGCGCCCATTGTTTTCGGGGATGCGGCAAAATGCGCCGGGCACAAACTCAGTGACGGTTACGTAGTTTTCGATATCGAGACTACCGGCCTGTATGCTGCCAGGGACAGGATTACGGAAATAGGGGCTGTCAAAGTGGAAAACGGAATGATCACCGACAGGTTCAGCACCTTTGTCAATCCCGGAATACCAATACCTGAATTTATAACCAAACTTACCGGCATCAGTGATGAAATGGTGGCTGATGCACCGGATACGGCACAGGCACTGGAGAGTTTCCTGCAGTTTGTCGGGGATTTGCCGGTCGTAGCCCACAATGCTTCTTTTGACACCGGTTTTATAAGACATCATGCAAGACAATGCGGCATGCAGTTCAATAACATGATAATAGACACACTGCAGTTCTGCAGACGTCTTTTCCCTGAACTGGGCAAACACAAGCTCGATGTGGTGGCAAAGCACCTTGGTATAAAGCTGGAGAACCATCACCGTGCTGTTGATGATGCAGAGGCTACTGCCGAGATATTTTTGAAATGTCTTCAGATGGTAGCTGACAAGGGTGCCGAGACGGTTGAAGATATAGACAAAATATTATCCGGCGATTTTGATTTCAGGAAAGCGGAGTCATATCACGCTATACTGCTTGTGAAAAACAGCGTCGGACTTAAAAATCTTTACAAGATTATATCGGAATCACACCTGGAATATTTCCACAAGAAACCCAGAGTACCAAAGAGCCTTCTTCTCAAATACCGGGAGGGACTGATCCTGGGCAGTGCCTGTGAAGCGGGAGAACTGTTCAGGGCAATAGTTGATGAAAAAAGCCCGGAGGAGATAGAAAAAATAGCAAGCTTTTATGACTATCTTGAGATACAGCCGCTGGGAAACAACGAGTTTCTGGTAGCAACAGGTAAAGTATCAGGTTATGAGCAGCTTAAAGAACTCAACAAAAAAATCGTGCAACTTGGTGAAAAGCTTAAAAAGCCTGTGGTTGCTACCTGTGATGTACACTTTATGGATCCGCAGGACGAGGTTTTCAGACGCATACTCATGTACGGACAGGGATACCAGGATGCGGACCGGCAGGCTCCTTTGTATTTCAGGACTACAGAAGAAATGCTGGAGGAATTTGCTTACCTGGGTGAGGAGAAGGCATATGAGGTCGTGGTTACCAATACGAATTTGATAGCAGATATGACCGAAGAGGTTATACCGATACCTCTTGGAACATATCCGCCGAAAATCGAAGGCGCGGAGCAGGAGCTGGAAAAGCTGGCATACGAAAAAGCGCATAAGATATATGGTGACCCGTTGCCGGAAATAGTAGCCAAGCGGCTTGAAAGAGAACTGACATCTATAATAAAGAACGGTTTTGCAGTTATGTATATAATTGCTCAGAAACTGGTCAAAAAATCCAATGAAGATGGTTATATTGTTGGCTCGAGAGGATCGGTCGGTTCGTCGCTTGCTGCTACAATGGCAGGAATAACAGAAGTAAATCCGCTGCCTCCGCACTATGTATGCAAAAAATGCAAGCATTCGGAGTTCATAACGGACGGCTCCGTAGGTTCGGGTTTTGATCTCCCGCGCAAAAACTGCCCTGTATGCGGCGAACTTATGAAAGGAGACGGTCATGACATACCGTTTGAAACCTTCCTTGGCTTTGACGGAGATAAGGCTCCTGATATCGATCTGAACTTCTCCGGTGAATACCAGGCACAGGCTCACAAATATACAGAGGTGATATTTGGAAAGGGCAATGTTTACAGAGCAGGAACAATAGCGTCTGTAGCTGAGAAAACTGCATACGGCTTTGTAAAAAAGTATCTTGAAGACAAGGGCATCGTTGCCACAAATGCTGAAATAAACAGGCTTGTAAAGGGCTGTACCGGGATTAAGAGGACTACAGGACAGCATCCGGGCGGCATCATTGTTATACCAAGAGATAAAGAAGTATATGATTTTACGCCGATACAGAGGCCGGCAGATGATACTTCATCAGATATAATAACTACACATTTCGACTTCCATTCGCTGCACGATACGATACTGAAGCTTGATATACTCGGACACGATGACCCTACCATGATCAGGATGCTTTGTGACCTGACAGGCATAAGCATATATGATGTACCGGTCAATGATGAAAAGGTAATGCAGCTGTTTTTAAGCACTGAACCGCTCGGGATAAAACCTGAGGACATAAACTGTCAGGTAGGCACATTTGCGCTTCCTGAATTCGGAACCAGATTTGTAAGGCAGATGCTGGTCGATACAAAACCTAAAACATTTTCTGACCTGCTTCAGATAAGCGGACTGTCACACGGTACTGATGTGTGGCTCAACAATGCGCAGGATCTGGTCAGAAATGGCGTCTGCAGCATATCTGATGTCATAGGTACCAGGGATAACATCATGATATACCTTATGTATAAAGGGCTTCCGCCAAAATCTGCCTTCAAGATTATGGAAGATGTCAGAAAGGGCAGAGGCCTGAAGCCTGAGTACGAAGAAGAAATGAAAGCCCATGATGTACCGGAATGGTATATAGAATCGTGCAAAAAAATAAAATACATGTTTCCTAAAGCACATGCGGCTGCATATGTTTTGACGGCAGTAAGGATAGGATGGTTTAAGGTATATCATCCGCTTGCTTTTTACGCAACCTATTTCACCGTCAGGGCAGATGAGTTTGATGCGGCTACCATGGCATGCGGCAAAGAGATTGTCCAAAGAAGGATAGCAGAACTGGAAAAGCAGGGTAATGCCATTTCTGCCAAGGATAAAAATGTGCTGACGATACTTGAGGTCGTAAATGAGATGTATGCAAGAGGAATCAAATTCCTGCCCATCGATATTTACGAATCAGATGCCACCAAATTCAGGATCCAGGATGGCAGCATCAGGCCGCCGCTTAATGCTCTCCCCGGCCTGGGGGGGAATGCTGCTAAGTCAATTGCAGAAGCACGGAAGCAGGGAGAATTCATATCAATCGAGGATCTTAAGATAAGATCCGGGGCCAGCAAGAGCGTTATTGAGATACTGCAGCAGAACGGATGTCTGGATGGTATCCCTGAAAGCAGCCAGTTAAGTTTTTTTTAGGCAGGGACGAACTGGTGCGGACTTGGTAAATGCGTAAATAAAAGATTGATAAAATAATATAATAGTGTTATAATAACTTAGGACTAAGCATATCGAATTTTTGGATAAGAGTGGGCTGACCCCACTCTTTATCTTTAGAAACAGGCCGTTAGCCGGCCGGAAAGAACGGAGATGCATGATGGCTAAAAGAAAGGTCGAAGATATAGTAGAGGAGCTTGCGCAGCCTGTTATTGATGCAATGTCGTTTGAACTGGTGGATGTGGAATTCATCAAGGAAGGCGCCAACTGGTATCTCAGGGTATATATAGACAAACCCGGCGGCGTCACCATAGATGACTGCCAGGCAATAAGCGAGCGGCTGAGCGACATACTTGATGAACAGGATCCTATAAAGCAGAGCTATATACTGGAAGTGTCATCGCCGGGTGAAAGGCCGCTGAAAAAGGACAGGGATTTTGAACGGTTCAGGGGTGAGATAGTTGAAGTAAAGCTCTATCAGCCGCTGAACGGGAAAAAGATCTATGAAGGTGAATTGCTCGGCCTGACAGGCGATATCATAGAGATAAAGACCGACGACGGTGCCACAATAGGTTTCGACAGGAAAGATACAGCCCTTGTTCGACGGGTAATAAGATTTTAAAAGAAAACAGAACGGGCGGGTGTGGCCTGCCGATGCGTGAATTCCCTGGAAGGGGTATTACAGGAGGTAAAAATATGAGTGCGGAATTGATTCAGGCATTGGATCAACTGGAGAAAGAAAGAGGTATAGAAAAAGAAGTTTTGATCGAGGCGATCGAAGCAGCTCTCGTTTCAGCTTACAAAAAGAATTTCGGCTCGACGCAGAATGTAAGGATCAATGTCGATCGTGAAACCGGTGATGTGAGGGTGTTTGCACTCAAGAGAGTTACGTCCAGACCTGAGGATGAAAATAGCGATATTTCACTGGAAGAAGCGCGCAAGCTGAATGCAGGTTATGAGGAAGAAGATATTGCAGAAATAGAAGTGACACCGAGGAAATTCGGACGAATAGCAGCACAGACTGCGAAGCAGGTCGTCATGCAAAGAATAAAGGAAGCAGAACGCAGCATTATTTTTGATGAGTTTTACAATAAGGAAGGCGACATAGTTACCGGTATTATACAGCGCAGTGAGAAGAAAAATATAATTATAGACCTTGGGAAAACCGAAGCTGTCATGATGCCGTCGGAACAGACGCCTGGTGAAGAATACAGGTTCAATGACAGAATTAAGACATATATTGTGGAAGTAAAGAAAACGACAAAAGGTCCTCAGATAATCGTATCGAGGACACACCCGGGACTGGTGAAAAGGCTTTTCGAGCTCGAGGTACCTGAAATACATGACGGAACAGTCGAGATAAAAAGTATTTCAAGGGAAGCAGGATCAAGGACGAAAATAGCTGTATACTCAAAGGATCCGAATGTAGATCCCATCGGTGCATGCGTAGGACAAAAAGGTACGAGGGTACAGGCCATCGTTGATGAACTCAGGGGAGAGAAAATTGACATAATAAAATGGAGCAATGACCCCGAAGAGTATATTTCCAGCAGCCTGAGCCCTGCAAAAGTCGTACGGGTGGATGCAGATGAGGAAACCAGGACAGCAAGGGTCATTGTACCGGATTTCCAGCTTTCACTTGCCATTGGCAAGGAGGGCCAGAATGCCAGACTTGCAGCCAAACTGACAGGCTGGAAGATTGATATAAAGAGTGAATCACAGCTCAGAGCAGCTATAGAACAGCAGATGTTCAATATGGACAACGTCAGTGAGCATGATAATGATGACAAAAACGGAACTGAATACGATGCAGATGTTGAAGACGCTGAAGCCGGCAGCGGCCATGAGGACATGGAAGCAGGTCCGGGCTTGATTAATGAACCGGAACAGGAGTGACGCGCTTGAAGCAGAGGAAAATTCCGTTGCGTATGTGTCTGGGATGCCATGAGATGAAGCCTAAAAAGGAACTGATAAGAATAGTCAGGGATAAGGAAGGCGTCATCAGCATTGATTTTACCGGAAAGAAAGCCGGAAGAGGCGCTTATATATGCAGAAACATTGATTGCTTCGTTAAAGCCCAGAAGGGCAGGAAACTCGAAAAAACTTTTGAGACCAGCATTGACGAGGCAATATACACGGCTTTGAAACAACAACTGGAGGAATATAATGTCTGACAGGATTTATTCCTTTTTAGGGCTGGCAGCCAAAGCGGGAAAGCTGATATCAGGTGATGAAGCCTGCGAAAGGGCATTGAAGGCAGAAAGGATATATCTGATCATAATATCTGAAGATGCCTCAGGCAACACGAAAAATAAGTTTATAAATATGTGCAGGTATAGAAATACGGCACTGAGGGTTTTTGGTGAAAAGGAAAAGCTGGGAAGATTCATCGGAAAAGATGTGCGCTCAGTTATTGCAGTAGCAGATAAAAACTTTGCGGGGCATCTTATGGAAATGATCGATGATCGCGGCACAGAATATGGGGGTGTATAAATTTGGAGAAAGTCAGAGTATATGAGCTGGCAAAGGAACTGAACACAACAAGCAAGAGGCTGATGGAGAAGCTTGCTGAGATCAATATCAATGTGAAAAATCACATGAGCCTTCTGGAGGAACATGAACTGGAAGCTCTTTATAAGCACATTGGAGTTATCCGGCGGGACGATAAGAAGGAAGAAGCCGAAGAAAAGAAAACGGCTCCTGCTGTGCCTGCTCAGCCCAAGCCTGAAATAAAGAGAGAAATGAAAAACGCCCCCCGTATTATAAGGACTACTGAGATCATAATCAACAGCAAAAATGAAAAGGATGCTTCGCAATTCAACTACGGAAAGGGCGAGACAAAAAGCTCAAAAAATGAATATGTGCGGTCGGACGATTCAAATTCAGGATTGCTTTCAGGATTTGTGAGAAAAAGCAGAACAGATTATGTTGAAGCGTTGATTAACAATACTAACAAGGAAAAGGACAAAGCAGCGCAGGAACCGGCTGCAAAGGCAGTGACCAGCCAGGCGGATGGTGCGAAGTTCAGGACAAATACAGCCGCTGCTGATGCACAGGTGAACAAGAAGGATATGACGACAGAACGGGCAAAAGCCAAAAAACCTGAAACTGCAAAGGATACCGTTAAAGAAGCAAAAGAAGTAAAGAATGTAAAAGAGGTAAAAGAAGCAAAAAAACCGGCTGCTGCAGAAATGAAGAAAGCTGAGGAGGACAAGGCCAAAAAGCCGGAGAGTCAGCCTGAGAAAGCCGATATCAGTAAGGCGGCAAAGGAAAATAAGGTACCGGAAAAAGCTGCTGAAAAGAAAAAGGATCAGAACGAGCCGAAAGCAGCTGCTGCGGTGAAAAATACTGTCCCAGGTACGCCGCAGACGCGTACAGGGCAAACTGAGGCAAGAAGCACAGGTGAGAGGAACAGGACCGCATCAGAGAGGACTCAGCATCAGGGCGCAAAACCGCAGACAGACAGAACTCAGCATCAGAGCGGCAGACCTCAGGGTGAAAGACAGCAGTATCAGGGCGGAAGATCTCAGACAGCGGTTCATAAGACGGCCGGAAAACAGCTTGATATTCCAAAGCCTGATTTGACAGCCGTACAGAAGGACGGACTGGGTTCACAGAGAAGTGAGAACAGGCGTGAATTCATAGGCAAAGATACAGTTAAGGATGTTAAGAGAGAACAGAGAAAAGAAGCTCCGAAACTGATATCCAATAAACCAAGCAAAAAGATAAAACCGACAAACATCGGGCTGCATGAAAAGAAGGGCGTTTCGGAGATACTTTCCGAAGACTTTATCCTTGAGGAATTCTATGATGATGTAGAATCAAAGAAAAAGAAGCTGACCAAGCAGAAGAGGGATAAAGAGCAGCAGCAAAAGCAGATACCGCCAAAGGCAGTGCTGACGTCCATTACCATACCTGAGAGCATAACTGTCAAAGATTTGGCTGAAGCACTCAAGAAAACTTCTACCGAAGTTATTAAAAAGTTAATGAGCTATGGGGTAATGGCAACGCTGAACCAGGAGGTTGACTTTGACACTGCAACTGTCGTTGCCGAAGAATTTGGCGTTAAGACTGAAAAGGCAGTTGTCGTAAGTGAAGAAGATATTCTGTTTGATGACGAGCCGGATGATCCTGAAAAGCTCGTGGAAAGGCCGCCGATTGTCGTTGTAATGGGGCATGTCGACCATGGCAAGACTTCATTACTCGATGCCATAAGGTCTACACATGTTACAGACACTGAAGCCGGAGGTATAACACAGCATATCGGCGCTTATACGGTAAAAGTAAACGGAAGAAACATTACATTCCTCGATACGCCGGGTCATGAAGCGTTTACTGCGATGAGAGCCAGAGGCGCACAGGTAACTGACATCGCCATACTGGTAGTAGCAGCAGATGACGGTGTCATGCCGCAGACGATCGAGGCCATCAACCATGCGAAAGCTGCAAACGTATCGATAATCGTTGCCATAAACAAGATCGACAAGCCCGGTGCCAACCCTGACAGGGTCAAGCAGGAGCTTGTACAGTACGGCCTCGTTCCTGAAGAATGGGGCGGAGATGTCATATGTGTAAACATATCGGCAAAGAAACACGAGAATATTGACCAGTTGCTGGAAATGGTACTGCTTACGGCTGATATGCTGGAACTTAAGGCTGATCCTACAAGGCAGGCAAAGGGTACAGTTATTGAAGCCAAGCTTGACAAAAACAGAGGACCTCTGGCCACAGTCATCGTGCAGAGAGGTACGCTGAATGTCGGAGATTCGATCATATCAGGAACCACACTGGGAAGGATCAGGGCTATGCTGGATGATAAAGGCAATCATGTGAAGAGTGCCGGTCCGTCTATGCCTGTGGAAATCCTCGGATTGCCTGAGGTACCTGAAGCCGGTGAACTGTTCTATGTTATCAGGGATGAAAAGATTGCAAGACAGCTTGTTGAAAAACGCAAAATCAAGCAGAAAGAAGAGCATCAGAACATTACTTCCAAGGTATCGCTGGATGATCTGTTCAGGCAGATACAGGAAGGAAAGGTTAAGGACCTCAACCTTATTATAAAAGCAGATGTCCAGGGTTCAGTCGAGGCTGTCAAGCAGTCGCTGGAGAAGCTGTCCAACGATGAAGTAAGGGTCAATGTGATCCATGGCGGTGTCGGAGCTGTCACCGAATCAGATGTTACATTGGCTGATGTCTCCAATGCAATAATAATAGGCTTCAATGTAAGGCCGGCTTCAAATGTTGCCGAATATGCAAAAAGTCTGGGCGTTGATATGAGAATGTACAGAGTCATATATAACGCCATCGAGGACATTGAAGCAGCTATGAAGGGCATGCTCGAACCGACGTTTAAAGAAGTTGTAGTGGGGCATACTGAGGTAAGGCAGTTGTTCAAAGTTTCCGGTGTCGGCACTATAGCAGGCTGTTATGTGCTGGACGGCAGGATCAACAGGAATGATGACATAAGGATCATCAGGGACGGCATTGTTGTTCATGAAGGGAAACTTGCCTCGCTCAAGCGTTTCAAAGACGATGTGAAGGAAGTACAGCAGGGCTTTGAATGCGGACTGTCAATCGAGAAGTTCAACGATATTAAAGAAAATGATATCATTGAGGCTTACGTCATGGAAGAAGTAAAACGGTAATGATATCATCGGTGCGGGCTAAAGGCCGGACGGGCGGGTCATACTGTCTGCCCGGCCTTTTTTCAGCAGTTGTACCGGCATACGGAGAGAGTATAAGTTTATTGCGGAAGGAGTGATTATATGGACAGGACAGACAGGATTTCTGAAGAAATGAAGAAAGAAGTCAGCGCAATCATACAATACGAGCTTAAGGATCCCAGGCTTCCTCAGATGATAAGTGTAACAGGTGTCGATGTCACAAGGGATCTGAGATATGCCAGAATCTATATAAGCGTTCTGGGAAGTGAAAATGAAAAGCGGGATGCAATCGCCGGCCTTCGAAGTGCTGCCGGCTTTATAAGGCGTGAGATTGGCCGCAGGATACAACTGCGCTATACTCCGGAAATTTTATTTGAACTTGATAATTCGATAGAACGGGGAGTATATATCAATAAGCTGATAAACGAAACTATTCATGAAAGCAGGGGAACCGGGAATGCTGAAAAAGATAGCGGAAACGATCGGTAATGCCGACAACATTGCCATATTGCCGCATGTCGCAGCCGATGGCGACGCTATTGGATCATGCCTTGCACTGGCGTCCGTATTGTCTGATATGGGCAAGAAAGTATCGGTGCTGATGGAGGAAAAGATTCCGCAACTGTATGAATTTCTGCCGGCAATAGAGTTATCCAGCGTTTATAACGGGGAAAGCATTGGTTACGACCTGGCGGTCGCATTGGACTGCGGTGATATAGAGAGGCTTGGAAGCCGCAGAGAAGTGTTCGAAAAAGCACCGGTAACCGTAAATATAGATCATCACACAACAAATACCGGTTTTGCACAGTATGACCATGTGGACATTTCTGCATCAGCAACAGGTGAAATAGTATTCGAACTGTTAGAGCATATGGATGCAAAGCCTGGCAAAGCTGCTTCAACATGCCTTTATACTGCGATCGCATCAGATACGGGAGGGTTCAGATACTCAAATACGACCTCCAGGAGCCTTATTACCTGTTCCAGGCTTATAAAAGAGGGTGCGGATGCAGCGTATATTTCTAAGAAAATATTCGAGACCACAACATTGAGTAAAGTGAAGCTGACGGGAGAAGCAATCAACTCACTGGAACTGTATGAAAACGGGAAAATCGCAGTTATGACTCTTACCATGCAGGCCATGAAACGTGCAGGTGCCTCGGATGATGACAGTGAAGGCATAATTAATACGGCACGGGATATTGTTGGGGTTGAAACGGCAGCATTAATAAAAGAAAAGGAAAACGGCGACATAAAAGTAAGCCTTCGCTCTAATGATTATGTGGATGTATCAGAGATCGCGCGGAAATACTCCGGCGGGGGACACAAAAGGGCAGCGGGATTTACAGTCAGAGGCGGAAATATGGAAAAAATTATATCGTTATTGCTTCAGGACATAAAGGAAATGCTTTGAGATGGATGGAATAATAAATGTACTAAAACCTCCCGGCATGACATCCTTTGATGTGGTATCGCATCTCCGTGCGATAACGGGCATAAGAAAAATCGGTCATGCGGGGACTCTTGATCCGATGGCGGCAGGTGTCCTGCCGGTATGTATCGGCCGTGCAGCGAAGGCTGTTGAGTTTTTAACGGATAAGGACAAGCTGTACAGGGCTGAACTTACTTTGGGTATAACGACCGATACACAGGATATCACAGGCAGTATTCTGTCCCGAATTACGCCTGATATTGATGATGATGAAATAGTCGGGGCGGTTGCATCGTTTGAGGGAAAGTATATGCAGCTGCCTCCAATGCACTCGGCAATCAGGATCGGCGGCAGGAAGCTTTATGAGCTTGCCCGGGAAGGTAAAGTTGTTGAAAGACAAAAAAGAGAAGTTAATATATATTCTGCGAAGGTACTCCATATCAGCAGGGAGAATGGAGCTATAAAAGTTCTTTTTGATGTCAGTTGTTCAAAAGGAACGTACATAAGGACATTATGTGCCGATGTGGGCGAAAAACTGGGCTGCGGCGGATGCATGTCCTTTTTGCTGAGGCTTGGAGCCGGACCTTTCAGCATCGATGATGCCGTTACACTGGAGGAACTGTATCAGAGGCAGCAAAACGGTACCCTGGAAGAAGTAGTGACCGGAGTTGATCACGTTTTCAGCGGTCTCAAAGCTCATAAGCTTGATGAGGCCCTGGAGAAGAAATTCATCAATGGTATGCACGTTCCTTTTTCGGATGATGGTGCAGATAAAGAAAACATCCGTGTATATGGCGCCGACGGAAGGTTTATCGCGCTGGGGACGATTGCTGGTACAAAAAGCGGGAAATATCTGAAAGTAAAAAAATTCTTCTGACTTACAGATTTTAAATAATTAAAACGTATTTTATGAATGAGGTCTTCAGCAGTGGAAACTATTATTGAAAAAGATGACATAAAATTTGAAAAGCATACTGCGGCTGTCGGCCTTGGCAATTTTGACGGCCTGCATATCGGACATATGGCGCTTGTCAATACGCTTATCAGCGAAGCCAGGCTCAACGGCATGAAATCAGTTATTTATACATTCACAAAACATCCTGAAAATATAATAAGAAAAAAACTTTTTACTCCTTTGATTACTACAGTGAACAAGAGGATTCAGATCCTCAGCGGAACGCAGCTGGATTATCTCTGCTTTGACGAGTTCGACGAAGATTATTCGAGGATGGAACCGGAGGCCTTCGTTAAGGATATATTGCTCGAAAAACTGGGAGCTGGCCTTGTAGTGGCCGGATTTAACTACAGGTTCGGATATATGGGCCGGGGCGATGCTGAATTACTGAAAAGGTTCGGGGAAAAGTATAACTTTAAGGTCATAGTCATTCCGCCTGTAAAAGTCGGCACAGAATTGGTCAGCAGTACGGCTATACGTCAATATGTTACAAAAGGTGATATGGAAAGCGTATTCAGACTTCTGGGAAGGCATTTTTCGATAACCGGTGAGGTTGCAGACGGTAAGCATCTGGGCAGAAGAATAGGTTTCCCGACTGCAAACCTGCACCCTGAAGCCTATCTGGTAATGCCCTCCAACGGCGTATATATAACAAAAACACTGTTTAACGGGAAACTGTACAACAGTCTTACCAATGTGGGCAAAAATCCGACTTTCGGGGACATATCGGGAATCAGCGTTGAAACGCACATACTGGATTTTGATGATGATATTTATAAAAACAGCATAGAAGTGTTTTTCCTGGCAAAACTGAGAGATGAGATTAAGTTCAGAAACGCCGGGGAATTGTCGGCACAAATAAGCCATGACATACGTGATGCAAGAAAATACTTTAATATTGATCACGATACTGAAGTTCTTCATGACAGTTAACAGAGTTTTTTCATAATATTGATTCATGACGTCAGATGCAATTATGCCGCAGACGTCGGAAACGGAGTCATGCACAGCCCTGGTATATGCGCCATATAATATCCGTGTGACACATTATGGAAAATCAGGTGGTTTATGTGCGGATGAACCAGAACAGGACTCCGCTTTTTGATGCAGTCAGAAAATATATCGATGATGACGTTATACCATTTCATGTACCCGGGCACAAGCAGGGAAGAGGGATAAAAGAGCTGACAGAATACATCGGAGAGAAAACTCTCAGAATGGATGTAAACGGTATGGAAGACCTTGATTTTGCCAGCAATCCCACCGGTGTCATATACGAAGCACAAAAGCTGATGGCGAATGCTTTTGGGGCAGAACAGGCATATTTCCTGGTAAATGGCACCACATCGGGAGTCCAGGCTATGATCCTGAGTGTCTGTGACCCGGGAAGCAGGATCATCATACCAAGAAATGCCCACAGGTCTACAATAGGAGGCATTATACTCAGCGGCGCGATGCCGGTATACGTACAGCCGGAATTCAACCACGAGCTCGGGATCGCAATGGGCGTGACAGCTGAAAACATCAGAAAGGCAATTAAAAAGAATCCACATGCAAAAGCTGTTTTTGTTATAAATCCGACCTATTACGGCATGGCATCAGATATAAAATCCATAGTAAGGACAGCACATATGCATGATATGGCGGTGATTGCCGATGAAGCACACGGAGCTCATATGATGTTTCATGATGATTTTCCTCTCACTGCCATGGAGGTGGGTGCAGATATGAGCGCTGTCAGCATGCACAAAACCGGCGGTTCGCTGACACAGAGCTCAGTATTGCTCTCAAGGGGAAGCCGCGTTTCGGAGGAAAGTATAAAGCAGGCCCTTGGGCTTACCTTTACATCAAGTGCCTCATATCTTCTCATGTGCTCACTTGACATAGCCAGAAAACAACTCGCCACCAGGGGACAGGACATGCTGCAGGAAGCCCTCGATCTTGCAAGATGGGCAAGAGAAGAAATCAACAGGATACCTGGTCTTTATGCATTCGGTCATGAATTGGCAGGACAGCCTGGATGCTTCGATTTTGATGAGACCAAACTGGGCGTAAATGTAAAAAATACCGGCTACACGGGTTATCAGGTAGAATCCCTGCTTAGGAAAAAATTCAATATACAGGTGGAGATGTCGGATTTGTATAATATTTTGGCTATAGTATCCTTTGCGGACAGAAGAGAAGATGTGACGGCGCTTGTCAATGCACTGCGCCAGTTGTCACTGGGCAGGTCGGAAAATATGAAGGCAAATGATTTCGCGATACCTGAAAATCCTGAGATGATAGTGACGCCAAGGGATGCGTTTTACAACGGAAAAAAGACCGTGAAACTGGAAGAAGCGGCAGGCGAAATAGCCGGAGAGATGGTAATGGCGTATCCTCCAGGGATTCCCGTGATTTGCCTTGGGGAGAGGATCACTCAGGATGTTATAGATTACATAAAGCTTCTGAAGCAAGAGCATTGTCAACTGCAGGGTACATGTGATCCAAATGTTGATTATATAAGAGTTCTGGGAAGCAAAAGCACAGAGCCTGAACCGTTACCTGTCCAGGTTCCGGTATCTTAAACACGCCCTATACTATAAGAATGATGCCGGCTACCACAAGCACGGCTCCGATCAGGCGCATCAGGGTCATCTGTTCTCCCAGAAAAAGAACAGAGCAAAGTATTGTGATCAGCGGTGAACTGGACATAATTATTGTTACCAGTGACACATCACCCTTTTTCAGTGCCGCATAGTATGCAAGATCCCCCACAAGGGTGGCAAGCAGAGCCTCTATGCCTATAAGCCACCATGTGCGTGCAGGTATGCTGCTCACTTTTGAAAAATTTCCCGTGATAATAACCCAGCCGGAAACCACACTGGCAGCAAATATTGTGCGAAGTACGAGGCCCGCTGCAGGGTCAATATTCTTCAGGGCCGCTTTGGCAAACACCGGTGCGATGCCCCAGCATATCATGCCGAAAAGCGAGAGCAGCACAACCATATTTTTTTTACCTCCGCTTTTTTTTGCCATTGGACTTTACCCTTTCTCAAATGACAATATGAAATTATGTGCAGCTTTATTACTGGAATTTATTTTATGTGTTATTTTCGCAGACCTTTGATAAAAATAAATAAGCGCAGCAAATAAAAGTCAGAAGAAGGTATGATAGGTTGCTTAGTATTCTTACAGCAATATTTACAGCGCTATGCCTTACGTTTTCACAGTCTGCAGCACTGATGACGGATGACTGTACTTTACCGTCCGTGGACAGAGGCAGTCATGAGACTGTCGGCAGCGCAGACAACAGCAGTCTTGTTTCCGGACCCGAGCACAACATGCCCTGGGTAAATGACACGAAATTCATGGAAGCTGTTTCCAAAAACAATACAACGGTGATGCTGGGCGGCTACAGGACAGTTCTGAAGGATCCGCTGCCGGGCGAGGAATATAACGTACATTTGGCTGCCGATATGCTCTGCGGTACTGTTGTAAAGCCGGGTGAGATATTTTCGCAGAACAGTTCCATTGGCCCTTATATTGAGAGCAGGGGATTCAGAAAAGGTCCCACATATATAGGTACATTGGTGACTACAACTGTAGGAGGCGGAGTTTGCAAAATAGCATCAACTCTCTATAATGTGGCAGTACTGTCCAATGTGAAAATAATTGAACGCCACAACCATACCATGCCTGTCCCTTATGTCCCTTATGGCCAGGATGCGACGGTGTCATACGGCAACAAGGATTTCAGGTTTCTGAATGATACCGGTTCCGATATACTGATATGGGCCAAGGGAATAGACAACGTGCTGTATATGGCATTTTACGGCAGTAAACCGGCGCCATCAGTTGAATGGATACATGAAGTCCTTGAAACGACCAAAGCTCCCGTTATGTTCAAGATCAACCCTCAGCTGGCCCCCGATGAGAAAAGGCTTCTTATGGAAGGCATTGACGGCGCAGTTGTAAAATCGTGGATCAGAGTGGACAGCGGCGGCAGTACGGAAATGAAATATATGGGCCTTAGCAGGTATCAGCCGATGCCGCACCTTTTTGAAAAAGGACCGTCAGACAGATAAACATACTATTTTGCAATAGCATGAATAGCGGTGCAAGTGATGGAATAACATCAAAGTAGTACAGTTTTGCAAATGTGGCATATGCATGCATAATAAAAAACGCTCTTCGGACAGATCATTTAATATATTTCTGGCCGGACAGTTTCTTGAAAACCTGGCGGAGTCTGTAAGATTCATTGCAGTTACGACTCTGATTTTCAGACTGTCAGGTTCAGGCATATCTGCAGCGGCCGGAGTTGCTTTGTCGGCACTGCCTGGTATCTTCGCTTCACCCTTTGCCGGAATAATGGCAGACAAGGCAAAAGAGGGACGGGTGCTGATCCTGATAGATATCATGAGATTTTTTACAGTACCTCTTTTTCTTCATGCCCGGAGCATAGTAAACATTTATCTGCTCCTTGTAATTATTTCGTTTCTGGATGTTTTTTATAACCCGTCAAGGAAAAAATACGTATTGGGCATAACTGGAAAAGAAGGGGCACTGAAAGCAAATTCACTGCTGACAGGAGCCGCAGGCGCTGCGTATCTTGCCGGGCCGGTTCTGTCCGGATATCTTACAGATACCTATGGCCCTGCACCGTCAATTATCATTGCTTCGCTGTGCTGCCTGATATCGGGCTTGCTGACATTTATTTCCGTAATCCTGGCGGGCAGAAGCAAACCTGCCTTATTCGTGTCATCCACTGACAAAAACACTCTGACGGACATTGCTGAAACCCTGCACTACTGCCGTAACACAGCAGGACTTTGGGAACTGTTGACTGCTGGCATAATTATCGGTTTTGGATCAATATGTGTCAATCTCGCCTTTTATCCGTTCGCATTTGATGTTATAAAAGTCACTGCAAGAGGCTGGAGCCTTATGATAACGATATATTATGGAACGAACCTGCTGGCTGTGTTCCTTACCGGATATTTGTCCGGCTTCAGCAGCCGGGCGGTTAAAAACGGCCGCCTGATGTACGGCTGCCTTGCTGCAGTATCATTGATATGGATGATGTACAGCCTTATCAGAAACTATACAGTTATTTTATTGCTCCAGTTCATTGAAGGAATGGCAATGTCTGTTGCGGGAATAATTCTGGCTGCCCGGTTCCAGATATTAACCGACAATGAATATATGGGCAGGGTGACGGGCCTTGGTGATGTTCTCTCCAGTGCAGGAAAGCTTGCGGGAATGGCATGTACTGCAGTAATAACAGCAAAGTTTTCGCCGGAACATGTGTTTGTTTTTTGCAGTATTCTGCTTCTTTCTTTCTCCCTGGCGGCAGATTCCCTGGCAGCTGGCTTCAGTTCAGGACGCACATCTTCATTCTAATGACGCAGTTTTCTTATCATATATCCCCAGACCATTCCTTCCAGAAAAACAAAAGCCATCAGCCCTATCGCAGTGCCCAGACTTATGTCGACGATACGGTCGTTCCTGTCATCTGAGCTGTTTTTTTTCATTTGAGTTATGGGATATTTCCTTGCATTAGTGTATCTCATAGGAACCTCCGTAAATAATTGTAATTCAGACAGTATTATTTCCGAAATTCCTAAAAATATCACCGATATGCTTTATCGCTGAAATAAAGAGGAGACAGGAAATTTCTTCTGCAGACGAAATATTTTTTCATGAACTGAAGTGTTTTATTATTACTGCCATATATTGAATACAATCAGCCATATTTATTATACTATTAGTAAATAAAGCGGCGGCAGTTCATTCAGGCATTGCTGCCGTGTCCGGATAAGCCGCCGGATTTTTTGGCAAAATCATTTGTGGTCGGTGGATTAATATTGCAGGACCAGGAAATGTGCTGTTCTGCAAAGGAAAGGAAGGTACAAATGGATAACGGATTCAATGCCGGCAGGGCAATCAAGGTATCATCGTTCAATGGAACAGACATCTACAGGATCGATACGGATAAATTCAAGACAAGCAGTATCCATTTCTTTTTTCAGGATAATCTCACAAGAGAAACTGTTACCAAAAATGCACTGCTGCCGGCGGTCATGAGAAGAGGAAGCCAGAAATACGCTACTTTGAAAGACATTTCGATGGAACTTGAAAATCTCTACGGAGCCAGTTTTGACTGTGGGGTTACTAAAAAAGGTGAGAGGCATATTATACATTTTTATACCGAATTCCTCTCAAAGCGTTATGTACCTGATGATACGGAAACATTTGATGCGGCACTCGATCTGCTTTTCAGCATCATTGCAAGTCCTGCGTTTGTCAATGGAAGATTCAGTGAAGAGTACCTCGCACAGGAGAAAGAAAAGCTGAAGATACTTATACAGGGCAGAGTCAATGACAAGATGCAGTACAGTGTTGACAGATGCCTTGAAGAGGTATGCCGGGACGAACCATACAGTATCTTCGACTATGGTTTTGCAGAAGATCTTGACGCCATAACCGCCGATGAGCTGACAGCCCATTACAGGACTATGATAGAGACGTACCCCCTGCAGGTCTATCTGGCCGGGAGTATTACAGACAGGGAAACAGACAGAGTAATTGCACTTTTAAAAGGTTTGCCGGGCAGAAACGTGCTGACATTACGCAACGGCTTCGTAAAAAAGGAAGGAATGGAGAAAAGACAGGTTACCGAGACAATGAATGTGACGCAGGGGAAATTATGCCTGGGATATCGGACAAATACAGCTGCAGACAGTGCTGATTTTCCGGCGCTCATGGTTTTCAACAGTATACTCGGCGGAGGAATCCATTCAAAGTTGTTCCAGAATGTGCGTGAGAAGGCAAGCCTGGCGTATTATTCATATTCAAGGCTCGAAAAATTCAAGGGCCTTATGGTTGTCAGCAGCGGTATAGAGATAAAGAATAAAGACAAAACACTGGAGATAACGGAAAAACAGCTTGAGGACATAAAAAACGGAATTATTTCCGACCAGGAAATTGAGGCCGCGGTAAAAAGCATTGAGACAGGCATCAAATCCCTGACGGACAGTCAGATAAATATCGTTGATTACTACCTGAGTCAGACAGTTTCAGGCACTAATGACGATTTTAACGATATTATTGAAAAGGTCAGACAAGTTAAAAAGGAAGATGTCGTAAACACTGCCCGGCGTATCTGCCTGGACACAATTTATTTCCTGACTGCCCCGGAAAATGCGGAACAGCAATGACCGGATATCAGCTAAATACGTTATGAGGAGATGTTTCGATGAATATAGAAAGGATAGAATATGAAAAGGCAGGAGAAGTTCTGTACAAATATGAGCACAGCAGCGGACTGAAAGCCTTTGTGATACCAAGGAAAGGATATTCAAAAAAATACGCGGCTTTTGCAACCCATTACGGCTCTGTTGACAATGAGTTCATTATGCCTGGAGAAGAGTCGCCGATTCATGTCCCGGACGGGATAGCTCATTTCCTGGAACATAAGCTTTTCGAGCAGAAAGACGGCAGTGTGATGGATAAGTTTTCTGCCCTCGGGTCCAGTCCCAACGCATATACGAGCTTTAACCAGACTGTATATTTATTCTCCTGTACGGACAGGTTCGAAGAAAACTTTGACCTTTTGCTTAATTATGTGCAGAATCCGTATATTACAGAGGAAAGCGTTGAAAAGGAAAAGGGTATAATTGGGCAGGAGATAATGATGTATCAGGACAATCCCGGCTGGAGGGTGTTTTTCAATCTTCTTGGAGCATTTTACAAAAACCACCCTGTAAAGATAGATATTGCCGGCACGATTGACAGCATTGCCAGAATTGACCGGGATACGCTTTACAAGTGCTATAATACGTTCTACCATCCTTCAAATATGATGATACTGGCAGTTGGCGACGTAGATCCCGGGGTTGTATTTGAAAAGGTAGAAGGTGCTATTGCACACAAACAGCCAAGGCCTCCGGTAAAAAGGATATACCCTGATGAACCGGCTTCGGTCAGCAGAGATTATGTTGAACAGCAGCTTGCTGTGTCCATACCGATATTCCAGATGGGATACAAAGACAGAAGTTTTGGTGAAAAAGGCATTGATCTTATTATGTATGAAACGGCAGTGAAGCTCCTGTATGACATTCTGATAGGCAGGAGTTCAGAACTCTATGAACAGCTGTACAGTGAGGGACTTCTTAATTCTTCATTTGATACAGATGTCAGTGTTGAAAACGGATATTCATTTTCAGCCATGGGCGGCGAATCTCCCGATCCCCTTAAGGTCAGGGAAAGATTCTGTAAGGCACTGGAAGATGTTAAAAGAAAGGGACTTGATGAAACAGCCTATAACAGACTGCTAAAAAACATGCGGGGCAGATTTATGAGGCAGTTCAACTCGGTCGAGAGGATTTCTCACTCGTTCATATCCGTTTATTTCAAAGGTGTCAGCATGTTTGATTATTTGCAGGTTTATGATAAAATAACATTTAAATATGTAAATGAAATACTGCATGAACATTTCAGACAGGAAAATCTTGCTATGTCAGTTGTAAAGCCTGTTTGATATAATGGCAGTGTGCAGGGGGTCTTATGCATGAATGTTAATACTGTTAGTTTTCCTGGACTTGGACTGAGTTTCGAGATAAACAGATACGCATTTGTGATATTCGGCATTGAAATTTACTGGTATGGCGTTATAATCGCCGCAGCGTTTCTTCTGGCTGTCCTGCTGGCACTCAGAAGCTGCAGAAACTATGACCTGACGTCTGACAACATATTTGACATTGTACTTTTTGCAGCACCTGTGGCTATAATATTTGCCAGGCTTTACTATGTTATATTCAGCTGGGATCAGTATAAAGACGATCCGATCAGTATTTTAAGGATCAGAGACGGAGGCCTTGCTATTTACGGAGCCGTTATCGGCGCGCTGCTGGTGGCATGGCTGTACGCCAGAAGGAAAAAAATCAGCTTCCTGCACCTGGCAGATTTCTGTATACCGTACCTGGCAATGGGACAGGGGATAGGACGCTGGGGTAATTTCGTTAACCAGGAGGCTTTTGGAACAGTTACAGACCTTCCATGGAGAATGAACGGGAATATTGTAAACAAATATATATTAAGTGTAATGCCTGATGCCGATCTCACCCAATGGGGAGTTCATCCCACATTTCTATATGAGTCGGTGTGGGATATTGCGGTTTTTCTTTTCCTTTTGTTTTACAGGAAAAGAAAAAAAGTTGATGGAGAAGTATTTTTCCTTTATCTGATGCTTTATGGAGCAGGAAGGGCATATATCGAAGGCCTCAGGACTGACAGTCTGCCTATTGGGAGTTTGAGAGTTTCACAGATTCTTTCGGTTATATTGCTTGTTGCGGCACTGATCCTGTTCATATACAGAAGGATTAGATGGAACAGGGCCGATATGGAGCCTGCAGTGCTGGGACAAAGCAAATATGGCACTTTGCTGCAGAGAATGAAAGAAGAGGAAGCGGCAGAAGCAGCTGCAGCCGGCAATGAAACAGGCACTGACGAAGACGGTGAAAAGGCTGCGGCAGAGGATGATAAAGTTACAGGCGAAAGTCAAAATACCCGTGATGATAAAGGCACCGGCAGGGAGGATACAACGGGTATAACCAATAATGAGCAGAATGATTCGCATTAATATAAAGCTGCATTATCTGCGGCTGGAATGGATTGCCAGGGTGGCTTGAATGTATTATGTAGAGAAGACAAAAGGTACTGATTTTTTTAAGCAGTTTGATTATCCGCTTTTTGCGGCTGTCATACTGATGTCTTTATTCGGGGTTGCAGCACTAAGGAGTGCACTGGGAGAGCAGGGCGTATCCAGTGTATGGCTAAAACAGGTCATTTGCCTTTGCATAGGCATTGTGGCGGCAATAGTCATCAGTGCCATAGATTATAAAGATTTCCGGACCATGGGGATAATCGTATATCTGGGAAGCATTGCGCTTCTTATACTTGTCCTGCTTATAGGCGAAAAAAAGTATGGAAGCCAGAGCTGGCTTAGAGTACCGGTGATTGGTAAGTTTCAGCCGTCGGAACCGGCCAAGGTCGCGTATGCGCTGATCGTGCCGCTGTTTTTTGAGAGGCTGAAAGAAGGAAAAGATGTCGGCAAAAATGTTGTAAAGCTTCTGATATATTCCATGCTGCCTATCGGGCTTGTTTTGCTGCAGCCTGATGTGGGAACTGCAATGGTGTTTGTTTTTTCACTTATAGTTATGCTGTTCGTATACGGCATACCTTACAAGTATTTCCTGATTGCAGCCGGCTGTATGGCAGTGGCCGCACCTCTGCTCTGGTTCTTTGTTCTGCCGATGGACCGTTTCGACCACATAAGGGACAGAATACTTACGTTCATTTACCCTGAAACAGATTTGCTGGGAACCGGCCTTCAGGTATACAGGTCAAAAATGGCTGTCGGATCCGGGCAATTGTTCGGAAAGGGCATATTCAACAGCCTCCAGAATCCGAACAGCAGCATTTATGTACCTGAAAAGGAAACTGACTTTATTTTCTCGGTTATCGGGGAAGAAACGGGCTTTGTGGGCTCCATTATATTTATAGTCATAGTGTTTTTCTTCCTGTTCAGATGCATTTATATTTCGATGAATGCCAGGGATCTGTATGGTTCATATATGGTTATATGCATAACTGCAATGTTTGGATTCCATTTTATTGAGAATATAGGAATGTGCATAGGAGTAATGCCTGTAACAGGCATACCGCTGCCGTTTGTAAGCCAGGGCAACAGTTCTCTCATATCAAATTATCTGAATATCGGCATCGTCCTTAGTGTATCGATGCGAAGAAAACGGGCTTTATTCAACAGTTCCCAATAAAAGCCGTCTTATTTGGCAAATTGCTGAATGAAAATAAAAACGGTTCTTTTTTGAGAACTGTTTTTATTTTTTACATATTTTTCAAAGATAATCATAACTGTCGTATAGAAAATCAGCCATAATATAACATAAAAAGTATAGGACTAAATACCTATCTTATAAAAATATTCCGTTTATATCTTGATTATTCGTGGAATTTACTATAAAATGATTATGGAGTGGGACAAAGTGGGTGAAAGTGGTCTTAAGTTTGTCAAACGAGAGGTGAAATGATTGTTCTATGGTGAATTTCAACATACCATAGATCCTAAGGGCAGGATCATAATCCCTGCAGCCTTCAGGGAAGAGCTGGATGTGAAATTCATGATAGCGAAAGGCCTGGAAGGATGTCTTTTCATTTTTTCCATGCCCAGATGGAACAGTCTTGTAGAAAAGCTCGAAACTTTGCCGCTTTCAAACACCAGGGCACGTGATTTCAACAGGTTTTTCTTTTCGAGCGCTGCTCAGTGCCAGGTCGACGGACATTACAGAATCCTGGTGCCTCCGGATCTGCGGGTCCATGCCGGACTGGAGAAGGAAATCACTATTGTCGGAGTAGGCAACAGGGTCGAGGTATGGAGCAGAGACAGATGGGAAAAATACATGAATAGCGAAAGCCTCAGCCCGGAAAGCCTGTCAGAGACATTTGCAATGCTCGGCATCTGATGGCTGAGAGGAAACGCTGCCGGAGGAAAAACCGATGGAATTTGAACACAAACCTGTTTTGCTGGAAGAATGTATCGCCAGCCTGAACATAGACAAGAATGGTACATATGTTGACGGAACGCTTGGTGGAGCCGGCCATTCACTGGAAATAATAAAGAGACTCGATCATGGTACGCTGATAGGGATCGATCAGGATGCAGCTGCCATCGAGACGGCCGGAAAGAGACTAAGAGAAGTACAGAACAATGCTAACCTGGTGATTATAAAGGGTAATTTCCGTGATATGGCGGAGCTGGTCAGGGAGCGCGGCATTGATAAAGTTGACGGTATACTGCTTGACATTGGCGTTTCGTCGTATCAGCTCGACGAGGCGGAAAGAGGATTCAGTTACCAGAAAGATGCTCCCCTGGATATGAGGATGGACAGGAGCAACAGCCTTAATGCGGCAACTATCGTCAATACGTACGATGAAAAGGACATTCGCGATATTATACGCCAATATGGTGAAGAAAAATGGGCTGCAAGGATAGCTTCTTTTATAGTCAGGGCAAGGAGCGAAAGAAGAATTGAGACAACTGGTCAGCTGGCTGACATTATAAAAGCTGCGATACCGGCAAACGCCCGCAGAGAAGGACCTCATCCGGCAAAAAGGACATTTCAGGCATTAAGGATTGCAGTCAATGATGAGCTGGGTGCTCTGTCAGATGCAATTGGTGCAGCAGTATCACTGCTGAAGCGGGGCGGAAGGCTGAGCATCATTACATTTCATTCACTGGAGGACAGGATTGTAAAGACTGAGTTCCAGAAACGTGAAAAGCCCTGTACATGCCCGCCGTCATTTCCGGTATGTGTGTGCGGGAAAAAACCTGAATTAAGTGTACTGACAAAAAAACCGGTGCTTCCTTCGGCGGCAGAAGTGGCTCGGAACCCAAGGGCACGAAGTGCTAAACTCAGGACAGCCATGAAATTGTGATTACACAACTTAAATAAATTGCAGCTGTAAAGTTTAATACAAATGATTAAAGTATTCAAGATACATTGGAGTAAAAACGCATGTACAAAAGACGAGCTGCAGCCGGTACAGACAAAAATGCAGCCGGCTGCAGTGAAATACAGAAGTAGAGGGATCGACGCGGGATTGCACCATACCCGGCTGCAGGGCCGGTTGCTTACAAACGAGAAGTAATGAAGGACACAATGTCCGGCGAAAGATACGGAAGAAACGATGAAGTACAAAAGATAAAATTTTCGGAACAGAGTTAAAGATACAAAAGATAAAGCACCGAAGTTCAGAACAATATGCGCAAATTGCACAGACAGCAGCAAGGCATAAAATATTGCAGAGGTGAATACAATTGATACAAAAGGATTATGAATATGTCCACGGTTCTGTGGCAAGGCAGCTTGAGACTCAGTATGTCCATTACGATGTATATGAAGAGAACCAGGTGCTTAAAGCAAAGAAACGTTACAGGAGCCATAGAAAGATAAAATTCAGGACAGTAATGGCAATTCTTGCCGTGTTGTCCGCGGGCCTTGTTGTAATGTGCAGATATGCTGTAATCACAAAAGTTAACTATGAAATAAACAAACAGGAAAAGGTTTATAATACGATAAAGAACGAGAATTCCATGCTCAAAGTTGAGATAGAAAAAATGACCGATTTGAACGAGGTAAAGGAGATCGCTGAAAACAGGCTGGGCATGCAAATGCCTGATAAAAGCCAGATAGTATACATAAAAGTACCGAGAAACGATTACACTGTTGTTATGGCTGAAAGTACTGAGTCTGAAAAAGAACAAAGCACAGTTATGCGGTTTATTAACAAAGCTGCAGGCCTGCTCAAACTCTTTGAATAACAGCAGACAGGCTCTGCATAGCAGCGTTGCCGCCGGACAAGGCAAACATAGACTGTGGATAGTGTAAAATTATATTTTGCACGGTCTATAGTCTTTTTTATATTTATATTATTTACACATATATTATTTACATGATGTCAGATCCAGCAAAGGAGAGGTCATGATGGCGGTACCGGGTCTTGCTGTAAAAAAACGGCTCCTAGTACTCCTTTGTACATTTTCGGTCATAGTTTTTGCTCTGATAGGCAGAATTGCCTACATACAGTTTGTACAGGGAGAAGAATTACAGAAAAAGGCATTTGTCCAGCAAAATTCTGGCAGGGTCATCAGCCCCATGAGAGGCACCATATATGACAGAAACGGCAAAAAGCTTGCTTTAAGTGTACAGGCTGCCACAATCAGCTGCAATCCAAGCGAAATATCAAAAAACAAAAAACTTACAAAACAGCAGATAGCCGGAGGATTGGCCCAGCTGTTATCCATGGATGAAGACGAAGTCTACCGTCTTATTACCAAAAACGTCAGCAGTGTGATAATAAAAAGAAAGGTAGACAGGGAAGTCGAGCTGCAGATAAGGACATGGATGAGTGAAAACAGCGTAAGAGGAATCAATATCGATGAGGACGCCAAAAGATATTATCCGGGCGGCAACCTGATGTCACACATTCTTGGCTTTACCGGCGATGACAACCAGGGTCTTATGGGCGGAATCGAAGAGGTAATGGATAAATATCTTAAAGGAACGCCAGGGAAAATACTAAGCGAGGTAGACGCAAGAGGAAGCGCGGTCCCATTTGACAAAGAAAAGCGGATTGACGCGCAGGATGGACTCAATGTAGTACTTACAATAGATGAAACCATCCAGTACCTGGTATCGAAATCTCTGGATAAAGCGGTTGAAGACAATAAAGTCATGGGCGGAGCAGTTGGTATCGTACTCGATCCAAAAACGGGCGATGTACTTGCCATGGTGTCAAAGCCGGATTATGACCTCAACTCGCCATTTGCATTTCCGAAAAGCCTGGAAGGAAGTGACTTGTTAGGAGGAATAGATTCTTCAGAATGGGTCGAAAGAAGCACTGAAACGGTAAATATACTCAGTAAAACGGTATGGAGAAACAAGGCAGTTTCAGATACATATGAACCGGGCTCCACATTCAAAAGCATCACAGCATCAGCCGGAATCGAGGAAGGTGTTGTTACTGCTGACACTATAACCGATGATTTTCCGATAAAGGTTACCGGCTGGCCAAAACCCATCAATTGCTGGCGTGTAGGAAGACCACATGGAACTGAGACATTTCGTGAGGCAGTATACAATTCATGCAACCCGGCATTTGTAAAAGTAGCACAAAGCCTTGGAATAGACCGCTTTTACAGTTATGTAAGGGCTTTTGGTTTTATGGATAAAACAGGAATAGAACTCAAAGGAGAAGCAAAGTCACAGTTCCAGGAGAAACCGAAGGAAATAGATATGGCAGTTGCCTCCTTCGGACAAAGATTTACAATTACGCCTCTGCAGCTGGCCACAGCGTATACGGCTATCGTTAACGGAGGCAAGCTCATGAGACCGCGTTTGGTAAAAGAACTGACCGATTCCGATGGAAATGTGGTGATAAAGTATGAGCCTGAAGTAGTCAGAACCGTAATTTCAAAGCAGACATCGGATGTCATGAGGAATATACTTGAGGGAGTTGTCGGCGATCCCAAAGGAACGGGAAACAATGCCTATGTCAGAGGTTACAGGGTAGGAGGGAAAACCGGTACATCAGAGACAACGAAAGATGATGTCTATATAGCGTCTTTCTGCGGCTTTGCTCCGGCTAACGATCCCCGGGTGATTGTTCTTGTAGCACTTTTCGATCCGAAGGGCGATTCACATATGGGCGGTGTCATTGCTGCGCCCGTAGTCGGGGAAATAATTGAAAATACTCTCAGTTATATGCAGGTTGAAAGACAGTACACTGACGATGACCTTAAGGCTATGTCGGAAACTGTATATGTGCCTGAAGTCCGTAAAAAAACTGTGGAAGAAGCAATAAAAACACTGAAGTCGTCAGGCCTGAAATATATTATTGAAGGAGACGGAAACTCAGACACCAGTGTTGTTGAGCAAACGCCGAAACCTGACGCAGCAGTTCCTGAAAACTCCGTGGTAATTCTTTATACATACAGGCCGGAGGAACAGGAAAAAGTACCAATGCCTGATCTTTCGGGCAAGACGATTTCAGAGGCAATTTATGCCATGAACCGCGTCGGCCTGAATATAAAAGTATCAGGCAACGGACTTGCGTTCAGGCAGCAGTATGACCCGGGAAAGGATGTGGCAAAAGGCACTGTTGTGGAAGTGGAATTCAGAAATATGGATAATGTCGAATAGCTGAATTTTATTGTAAAGGAGAGCCGCCATGCTGTTGACAGAATTAATCGATGGGCTGGATATCCTTTACACAAGAGGAAATACTGATATTGAGATAAACGGGATAGCGTATGATTCGAGAAAAGTCCGGAAGGGATATATATTCGTATGTATCGATGGTATGATGACAGATGGACATGAGTTTGCAAGGCAGGCACTGGACAACGGGGCGGCGGCGTTTGTCGCACAGAAAGCTCTCGCGCTGGAAACGGATCTGCCTGTTGTAATGGTCAGGGACTCAAGAAATGCATTGGCGTATATATCAGACAGATTTTTCGGGCACCCATCCTGCCGGTTCAATCTGATAGGAATCACAGGAACAAAGGGGAAGACAACTACAAGCTATATGGTAAAATCCATTTTGGAGGCGGCCGGAAAAAAGACGGGTCTGATAGGTACACTGGGTACGCGTATCGGGGAACGTGTCCTTTACTCGGAGAGGACGACGCCGGAATCACTGGATTTACAGCAGTTGTTTTCCCTGATGGCCGATGAAAAAGTTACAGATGCCGTGATGGAGGTATCATCCCAGGGACTGGCACTTCAAAGGGTGAAATACTGTGATTTTGACACCGGAGTATTCACTAACCTGTCAAGGGATCACATCAGCCCTGCCGAGCATGCTTCAATGGAGGAGTACCTTTTGGCCAAATGCATTTTGTTCAGAAACTGCAGACAGGGACTGGTAAACATTGACAGTGAATTTGCTCCACGGGTAATAAATGAAGCACAATGTGAAATATATACATATGGTATTGACAGTGAATCAGATATCAGAGCTGTCAATATAAAGAAGTTTCCCGGCAGTGTAATGTTCGATCTGATAACGCCGTGGTACAGTCAAAGCATCAAAGTAAATATCCCAGGCAGATTCAGTGTATATAATGCTCTTGCTGCAGCAGGCGTGTGCGGACTGTCAGGTGTTCCGAAGGAAGCAGTAGCTGCAGGACTTGAAAAGGTACAGGTGCCGGGCAGAGCAGAGCCAGTGGATACAGGACGTGATTTTAGTGTTATAATAGATTATGCTCATACGCCTGACAGCCTGAGGAATATACTTGAAACAGTTAAGGATTACGCTCCGGGCAGAGTAATCTGCGTGTTCGGGTGCGGAGGCGACCGTGACAGGTCGAAGCGGCCGATGATGGGTGAGATTTCAGGGCGCATTGCCGATTATACCGTTATTACTTCGGACAATCCAAGGACAGAAGATCCTGAGACAATAATAGCACAGATTGAAGAAGGAATAAAAAAGACCGGCGGCGTGTATACATGCATCACTGACCGCAGGGAGGCAATAAGGCATGCAATATCGAATGCGGCTGCAGGAGATGTGATAATACTTGCTGGTAAAGGCCATGAAACTTACCAGACATTTGCTGACAGGACGATACATTTTGATGAAAGAGAAATAGTAAGAGAAATACTCGAAGAAAGTTTTCAGTAAAGGAGCATATATGATAAATCTTAGTATAAATGAAATTATTGAAGCAACGGGCGGCAGACTGGCAGCAGGCAGTGGAGAAACAGCCGTAACCGGCATATCGACCGACTCAAGAAAAGCTGGACCCGGCTGCCTGTTTGTACCTCTGAAAGGTGAAAATTTCGACGGGCATGATTTTATATCCGCGGCCTTTGCCAATGGTGCAGCGGCTGCACTGGCCCACAGGGAAGTACCTGATTTCCCGGGAAAAACTCTTATAAGGGTCAGTGATACGCTGAAAGCTTTGCACAGTCTTGCTTCATACTACAGGAACAGGTTTTCAATACCTTTTGTTGCCATAACCGGCAGCGTCGGCAAGACAAGTACAAAGGAAATGATTGCATCTGCGCTGAGTGCAAGGTACAATGTCCTGAAGAATGAAGGAAACCTTAATAACGAGATTGGTGTGCCGCTGACAATATTCCGGCTGGATCCGCAGCACGAAGCCGCAGTTGTTGAAATGGGAATGAGCGGTTTTGGTGAAATCAGGGCTTTAACAAGTATCGTAAGGCCCCAGGTGGGGATAATAACCAATATAGGTATATCACACATAGAAAAGCTGGGTTCACGGCAAAACATACTCAAGGCAAAACTGGAACTGCTGGAAGGTTTGCAGCCTGGCGGACTGCTGATCCTGAATGGTGATGACGTGATGCTCAGCGGCGTAAAGGATCTGCTCAAAGTAAGGACAGTATCATTTGGCCTTGAAGAGGGTTGCGATTATCACGCTTATAATATAAGATCAAGGGGCGAGATGGGAGTAGATTTCAATATCATGCTCGGTGACAGGGAGTATTCGGTACATGTGCCGGCGCCCGGAGTACATAACGTCTACAACGCGCTGGCAGCGCTGGCGGCAGGAAAAGAACTGAATGTACCGGTACATGAGCTGATAAAGGGCATAGCAGGTTACAACCCTGGGAACATGAGGCTGAATGTGATTAAAACCAATGGACTGACAATTATTAACGATGCTTACAATGCAAGCCCTCAATCGGTAAAGGCAGCCATAGACGTACTGGATGAAGTCGAAGCAGAAAGAAGGATAGCTGTACTGGGAGACATGCTTGAACTGGGCGAATGGAGCGAGAAAGCGCATAGAGAAGTCGGGACTTATGCATCAGCCAGCAAAACGGATCTGATCATAACTGTCGGCTATGCTGCGGCATATATAGCGGAAGGCGCTGCCGGAGCAGGATTTGCTTCTGATCGGACTGTAAAACTTAAGGACAATGAAGAAGCAATACATTACCTCAGAAAAGTGGTAAGACAGGGCGATGCGATCCTGGTCAAAGGTTCGAGGGGAATGGAAATGGAAGAGATCGTAAATGCGCTTACCTCAGGATAACTTACAGTAAATCGTATCAAACACTTACGAATAGATGAAATACATGTTTGAAAATACGGGGGAATGAGGATTTGGAATTCATACTGAAATCAACAGAAGTAGCCGCGTTTGCTGGAACATTTGTACTTGCTGTAATAGCAGGACCTGTTATAATACCGATACTGAAGAAACTGAAGTTCGGTCAGACAGTGAGAGATGACGGCCCGGCCACCCACCTGAAAAAGATGGGAATACCAACCATAGGCGGCCTTATTTTCATCATCCCGATGATAATTATCTCGCTGATACTTGCCCCGAAACACCCCGGTATTATACCGATACTGCTTGTTTCGCTTGGTTATTCAGTAGTTGGATTTATAGATGATATGATAAAGGTGCTGAGAAAGAACAAGGACGGCCTGAATCCTAAGCAAAAGTCTTTCGGACTGTTTTTGGTGTCAGCCGTCTTTGCATTTTATATGGCATATAATCCGGACCTCGGCACAGGTATGATCCTGCCGTTTCTCGGCATAGATGCAGTGGTGGAATTGCCTGTATGGCTTTATATTCCGCTGATAATTATTGTTATGTACCTTATAACCAATTCGGTGAATATGACGGATGGCGTGGACGGACTGGCGGCCGGAGTCACACTGATTGTTGCGGTATTTTTCACGATAGTGGCAATGGCCAGACCTGAATGGGAAAATGTGAAGCTGTTTTGTGCCATAACAGCAGGTGGATGTCTTGGTTTCCTGGTCTTTAACATATACCCGGCAAAAGTCATTATGGGAGACACAGGTTCACTGGCTTTGGGAGGAGTTGTAGGCGCCGCTGCGGTTATTATGAAAATGCCGTGGATGCTGCTGGTGGCCGGTGCTATATATGCGGTCGAAAGCCTGTCCGTTTTTATTCAGGTAGTATCATTCAGATTAAGGGGTAAAAGGGTCTTTAAAATGGCTCCAATCCATCACCATTTTGAATTGTCGGGATGGAAAGAAACAAAAGTGGTCCGTGTTTTCTGGCTCATTACCATAGTATTATGCTTTATCGGATTTGCTACATTGAGGTTCAGCTTTTTTTAGGGCAGCATGATGTGGGCCGGCATAGTGACCATTGAAGGTCCTGGAGGTGTTTATGAAAGATAAGAAGCCATTTGATTTTCTTTTGTTTGTAACAGTTCTTATACTGCTTTCTATGGGCCTTATCATGGTCTTCAGTGCCAGTGCGCCTACTGCTGAGAAAGAGTACGGCAATATATACTATTATATAAAAAGGCAATTGGTGTTTGCTGCTATTGGAATGGTGGCCATGCTGCTTGCCGCCAACTATGATTATCATAAAATAGGCAGAAAGACCGTATGGTCGCTGTTTTTAGCCAGCGTAGTCCTTCTTGTACTTGTTCTGATACCCGGCATAGGAAGTCAGTCCCACGGTTCATGGAGATGGATAGTTATAGCAGGGTTCAGATTCCAGCCGTCAGAACTTGCCAAACTGGCTTTAATTCTTTTCTTCTCGTATAATCTTTCACGGAGGAGAATACCCCTTGAATCATTCTTCGGCGACCTGCTGCCGTATTTGTTTGCATTGGGCCTGATTGCAGCGCTTCTCCTCCTTGAGACACATCTGAGTGCAACGATAATTATGATTGCTGTTGCCATGATAATACTTTTTGTGGCCGGGGCAAAAATAAGGCATTTTGCCGTACTTGTTGTTCCTGTTGCTGTGGTGATTACCGCGGTCATTATGTTTACCGATTATATGACGCCGCGTATAAGATCATGGCTTGATCCGTGGAGCAATCCAAGGGGTGACGGCTGGCAAACCATTCAGTCATTGTATGCAATAGGATCAGGAGGACTTTTTGGACGCGGCCTTGGCCAGAGTATGCAAAAATTCCTGTACATACCTGAGCCGCATAATGATTACATATTTCCTATATTGGCTGAGGAACTCGGATTTGTAGGTGTTTTTACAGTTTTACTTCTCTTTTTGATTTTCATCTGGAGAGGAATAAAGGTAGCAGTTCATGCCGCTGATAACTACGGGTGTTATATAGCCACAGGAGTCACGGCTCTGATTGCGGTGCAGGCTCTTTTCAATGTCGCAGTTGTAACCAATTCTGTTCCGCCCACCGGTGTTTCGCTGCCGTTTTTCAGTGCAGGAGGAACTGCGCTTGTACTGTTTATGACTGAGGTTGGTATCCTGCTCAACGTTTCGCGCTATTCCAGGTATGAAAGAATCTGAACACATTACATTTTCGCCGCATAAGATAAAATGTGGGCGAGGTGTTTTTATGAGCAAGTTAATGATTACAGGGGGTGCAAGACTCCAGGGTGAGATCGAGGTCGAGGGATCCAAAAATGCAGTTTTGCCGATTTTGGCTGCTTCTTTGCTGAATGGTGGTGAAAGTGTTATCAAAAATTGCCCCAGGCTCAGAGATGTGGATGTAATGATCGGGATTCTCAGAAGGATCGGCTGCTCGGTGAAAGTGGAAGGCGATGTTATTATCGTAGACTCTTCAAATATCAGAGAGACCCAGATACCGGTGGAACTGGCTGCGGAGATGCGTTCCTCGATTATTTTTATGGGGCCTATGCTGGCCAGATGCGGCAGAGTGACTATTAGCTATCCGGGTGGATGCGAAATAGGCCCCAGGCCGATAGACCTGCATCTGAAAGCGCTGAAAAGCATGGGCGCAAAGGTGCAGGATGCCCAACGGGGGTTTATTTACTGTGAAGCGGAAAAGCTGAAGGGCTGCGATATTCAGCTTGATTATCCAAGCGTCGGTGCGACTGAAAACATAATGCTTGCATCTGTATTTGCCGACGGGGAGACCATTATCAGAAATGCAGCAAAAGAACCGGAGATCCTTGACCTCCAGAATTACCTGCAGTCTACGGGAGTTCATGTGACAGGAGCAGGCACAAGTGTCATCAGGATAATGGGCGGGGAACACAAACTAAGGAATACAGAACATACGATAATCACCGACCGCATAGTGACAGGTACATATATGGCGGCGGCAGGAATAACAGGAGGAGAGCTGCTGCTGAAGAATGTAATACCGGAGCACCTGAGTTCAATTATTTCTGTCCTGAGAGAAAGCGGGTGCAGAATTGGTATCAGGGGAAGTACAATGCATGTAGTCGGACCGGCAAGATTACGGGCTGTAGATATCGTCAGAACGCTGCCTTACCCGGGATTTCCGACGGATATGCAGGCTCAGCTGGTAGCTTTGATGACGACGGCGAGAGGTACGAGCATAGTAGTGGAGACGGTTTTTGAAAACCGGTATAAACATGTGGATGAGTTGTTGAGAATGGGCGCTAACATCAAGCTGGAAGGCCGCATTGCAGTTATCAAGGGAGTTAAGAAATTAATTGGAGCTAATGTCTATGCACGTGATCTCAGAGGAGGAGCTGCACTGGTTCTGGCAGGACTTGCGGCAGAGGGTGAAACGGTTATATCTGACATCAAACATATTGACAGAGGATATGAAAGTATAGAAAAAAAACTAAGAATGGTAGGAGCTACAATCCAGAGGGTTGACTAAAAAACAGGAGCAAGTAGACATGATCTACTCGCAGGTACATAACGGTCAGGGGGAACCTAATGAAATTACACAGGATTAAAAAGGAGCAGGAGCCTGCATACGTTAAGAACAAAAGAAAAAGAAGGATTAAGAGGATATTGCGGGCAGTCAGATTTATACTTGTGACTGCGTTGTTTGTAACAACCGCGGTATATGTTGCATTGTCTCCGCTTTTCAATATCAAGCAATTTAAAGTAAATGGATCAAGCCATTATGACGCAGCTGCTCTGGCGGCTGCGTCAGGTATAAAAACAGGCCGTAACGGATTCAGACTGTTATTTGCCAGTAAAACCAGAACAGGTTTATTCCGCGTAGGAGATGCAGAAAAGGCAGTTCTGGAAAACTGTTCCTATATAAAAAACGTAAAAGTCAGGTATATTATCCCTTCGACGATAAGTTTTGAGGTACTTGAGCGCGAACCCGCAGCTTTGATTGATATTATGGATACTGCGCTGCTTATTGACAGGGAAGGGTTTCTGCTGGAAATAGATCCTGCTATTGATGACAATGATATTCCGGTTATTCGAACGTCAAATCCTGGTTCTGCTGAATTAGGCAAAAAATTGGATATTCCTGAAGAAATGCTCTTATCAGCATTTAAAGTATTTGATACAATAAAAGAAGTTGATAGCAAGAATACGGACAAGCTGCTTCCTGAAGTTGACTATATTGATGTAAGCGATATGTCAAATATTGTTATTTCGCTTCAGTCAAGGATCAAAGTCAAACTGGGTAAAGCCGATGATCTGCACTATAAAATAAATGCTGCATCCAGCATATTTATAAAAAATATAAAGAAAACAGAAAGGGGTACGCTGGATTTTTCCGCAGGAAATAATCCCGTGTTTACTCCGGAAGTAGGAGGGTAATTAATATGCTTCCAATTTTAGGTATGATAATAGGAATATTGATAGGAGTATTTCTGATTCCTGTAAACATTCCCCAGCAATATTCCATTTATATGGCTGTTGCTATACTTGCAGCCCTGGACTCTGTATTCGGCGGAGCTGCAGCAACGATGCAGGGCAAATTCAACATGAAGATCTTTATTTCAGGATTCTTTGGTAATGCCATACTCGCTGCTATACTGGCGTATATAGGCGATCAGATGGGGTTGCAGTTATACCTTGCGGCAATTTTCGCGTTTGGTAACAGAATTTTTCTAAATTTCGCAGTAATTCGAAGATATATGTTGAATATGTCAGATAAAAAAGATAATATATAGTTTGTGGGGGGTCATTTCCGTGAGTGATTTGATTGTAAGCATTGACATCGGAACATCTAAAGTTTGCGCACTTATCGGAAAAGTAAACAAATATTCTCAGATTGAAATTGCCGGCAGAGGCATGGCTCCGTGCAGCGGACTGAAAAAGGGTGTCATCGTTGATATTGACAGCACTGCTTCGAGTATAAGAAAAGCTGTGGAAGCGGCTGAATCAGATGCTAATATGAGAGTTGGTTCTGCTTATGTCAACATTCACGGAATGCATGTTAATGTAATAAATAATAAGAGCTGGCTAAGCATAAATGGAAGAGAAATAACACGTGATGATCTGGAAAAAATACTAAGCCAGGTCAGTAACATCGAAATCCCGGATGACAGGCAGATAATAGACGTAATACCGAGACAATACATAATTGACGGATATGATGAAATAACGGATCCGGTAGGAATGGTCGGCACAAGACTGGAAGTAGATGCAGACATACTTGTGGGTAAGATCACATCGGTTCAGAATATTGTCAAAAGTATGGAAAGAGCCGGTATCAAGATTGACGGCATAGTGGCGGAAGCATTCTCCACAGGAGAAATATGCCTTACACAGGATGAACGTGACATTGGCACAGTACTTTTGGATATTGGCGGCAACGTTACTGATGTGTCGTTCATTCAGGGCAGGCGCCTGGTGTTTTATGATTCTATTCCTGTGGGTGGCGATCATGTCACTAATGATATTGCCATTGGCCTTAGGATTTCCAACATGGAAGCCGAAAAAATAAAGCGACAGTTTGAACTTGCACTGACTTCACTGATAAAAAATGACCAGGAAATTTCTGTCCTTGATATAAGTGAGAATAAGAAGAATGTTAAAGTTTCAGAGATTGTTGAGATTATCGAAGCAAGGGTTTTTGAAATATTTTCACTGTCGAAGAGGCTGCTTGACAAGGCAGGTATTGTCATTCCTCAAGAGGGTTGTGTTGTCATGACCGGAGCAGGTATTTCTTATGTGGACGGCTGCAAGCAACTCGCGCAGGAAGTATTTGAGCTCCCTGTAAGAGTTGTTCAGGCAGGACAGATGCCTGGGGTTCTGAAACCTGAATTCATAGCTTCAGCAGGTATTATAAAATATGTTGCCAATATTAAAAAAGGCGGCAGTATGGCAAGTGAGATTAAAGTCAGAAAGATGGACAATAAGGAACACAAGGAATCTTTTTTTGAGAAAATAATAAATATTTTCAAAAAAATGTTCTAAGCTTCTGGTGCGATACGGCTCCAACTTTTTAATAAATCTTATCTTGCTTTAATAGATGGAATAAGATATTATTTTATTTAAGTAATGCCAAACCAATGACGAAGGGGGATTCAATTTGCTGGAGTTTGATATTGATATGGAAAATTTTGCCCAGATCAAGGTCATAGGTGTCGGCGGCGGAGGTAACAATGCCGTAAATAGGATGATAACTGCCGGTCTTCGCGGTGTTGAATTCATAGCAATAAATACTGATAAACAGGCGCTTTTTCTTTCCAAGGCTAACACAAAAATTCAAATAGGAGACAAGCTTACAAAAGGACTTGGCGCAGGGGCAAACCCGGATATTGGAGAGAAAGCTGCTGAGGAAAGCAAAGATGAGATAGCTCAGGCAGTAAAAGGTGCTGACATGGTGTTTGTCACAGCAGGAATGGGAGGCGGTACGGGTACCGGCGGTGCACCTATAGTTGCACAGATCGCAAAAGAAATGGGTATCCTTACTGTCGGTGTTGTGACAAAACCTTTCATGTTTGAAGGACGTAAGAGGATGCAGTACGCAGAGCAGGGAATTGAGAAGCTGAAAAGCGTTGTCGATACTCTTGTTACGATCCCAAATGACAGATTGCTGCAGGTTGCAGAAAAGAAGACATCCATTATTGATGCATTCAAAATGGCTGATGATGTGTTGAGACAAGGCGTTCAGGGCATATCGGACCTTATTGCTGTACCTGGACTTATAAATCTCGACTTTGCTGATGTAAAAACGATTATGCTTAATACAGGGCTTGCACATATGGGTATAGGCAGAGCTTCCGGAGAAGGAAGAGCCGAAGAAGCCGCAAAACAGGCAATACAGAGTCCATTGCTCGAAACTTCTATAGATGGTGCCAGAGGAGTATTGCTTAATATTACAGGCGGCGCAGATCTTGGGTTGTTCGAAGTCAATATGGCTGCGGAACTTGTACAAAAGTCAGCTGACCCGGATGCTAACATTATCGTTGGTGCAGTAATAGATGAAAACCTTAAGGATGAGATTTTGATAACTGTCATAGCGACCGGTTTTGAGCAAGGTCCGGTAATAAGGAAAGTAGACAACAAGGTAACTGAGAAAACTCCTGCAAAACATGATCCCCAGTCAGTAAAACGCCTTAACAGCAGCGAAGTCACTGATGATGAGCTTGAAATACCTACGTTCCTGAGAAAAAACAGATTCAAATAAAACATAAAGCAGTACGGCCTTGAGTTGACTCAAGGCCTTTTTGCTTTTCTTAAACGGCAGGGACAGTTCTTCATAAGGAGACAGTTCTGCGAAATACAGGGACAGTTCTTCATTACAGCCAATTATCAAGCAGGTTCAATGTTTCTAAATATCAGAGATACCAGGAATAAAACTTCATTATTTCATTTCAGAACTTATATATAATTTCAGAATTAAAAAGTTGGTACCGGACTCCAGATAAAAAAGTTACTGCTACATCATTTTGTGAAGAAATTCAATCATATTCTCCTATAAGGTTATCTCCAAGTATTGACTGGAATAAAGAGTCATACTTTTCTGAATATTGTTATACTAAGCGAAGAATTTAAAGAACTGTCCCCAAATTGAAGAACTGTCCCTGATACTGCCTGCCGCAGCCCACCGGAAATACATAAAGTCAACCGAAAATACTTTTATTCTACAGTGCCTTATGACATAAAATTCGCGGCCAATAAAATATAATTTAAATACATTGTAATTCATATAAGTACAGGCATATGAATATATGTAAAATAGGGGATGTCTTACAATACGACATTTGTGAGGTAAAAAGTGGAGATTTATCTGGATATTGTTGCCCTTGAAAATATTGTAATTAATTATTTGATATTGCTGGTTACATCAAAGTTCTCAAAGAACAAAGCTGCCAGTCTGCGCCTTTTTTTAAGTTCTCTTCTTGGAACGGTATATCTTGTTTTAATGCTGATTTTGCCGGATATGAAAATTTATACCACGGTTTTCTCAAAATTGCTTTTGTCGATTGCGATGGTAGCTGTTGCATTCAGTTTCAGAAAAATAACAGTATTTCTCAAAACACTGGCAATGTTTTATGCAGCCACGTTTCTTTTTGCCGGTGCCGGTTTCGCACTTATGTTTTTCAACAGAGACTGGGGCATTATAAAAAACGGTGTTTTAGTTTCGCCATTAACCTTTCTTGATACAACATGGACCGAGCTGCTGCTTGCGGTCGCAGTCACCCTTATTATCCTGAGGGTTGTGTGGGATACTGTTCACAGCAGGTTCATTAAAGAAAAGCTTTTGGTGAAAATCAGTATTACATTTGACAATAAAGCAACTGTTTTATCGGCGCTTGTGGATACGGGCAACTCACTTCATGATCCGCTGACCAATATGCCGGTTGTTGTAGTTGAATTCTCAGCCATAAAAGAGCTTCTGCCGGAAGACATAAGGAATATTTTCGAAAATGATTCAGAAAATGATCTGAATTCTGTTAGTGCAACGATAGCCGGATCCAACTGGTTCTCCAGATTCCGGCTTATTCCGTTTACATCTCTTGGAAGGGAAAACGGTATACTTATCGGGTTTAAACCAGACTATATTGAGATAGCGGCAGATGAAGAAAAGAAGGGTGTACGTGATGTGATAGTTGGCATTTATAACAAGGCATTGTCAAAAAACCAGCAATACAGTGCATTAATGAATCCTGAACTAATATAGATATAACAGTGAAAGGAGATTTTCAATGGGAGCGTTCGCTAAACTTAGACTGTTTGTTAGGATAAAGCATCTGAATTTGCTATACAAATTGCTGAAGAGACTGAGGATAAGTGTCGGACATCCGATACATTACATTGGCGGAAGTGAAGCATTGCCGCCGCCCCTGAGTGTTGACGAGGAGACATATTTGCTAAACAGGCTGGAGGAACAGGATTACGGAGTAAAAAGCATCCTGATAGAACGTAATCTGAGACTGGTGGTTTATATAGCAAGAAAGTTTGAGAACACAGGAGTGGGGGTAGAAGATCTTGTATCCATAGGCACAATAGGACTGATAAAGGCCATAAACACGTTTAATCCTTCAAAAAATATTAAACTGGCGACATATGCTTCAAGGTGCATAGAAAACGAAATACTAATGTATTTGCGAAGAAACAATAAAATAAAGACAGAAATATCGATTGATGAACCTCTGAATGTGGACTGGGACGGAAATGAACTGCTTTTGTCAGATATTCTGGGGACAGAAAATGATATAATTTACAGGAGCCTTGAGGATGAGATTGACAGGGAACTGCTGAATGCTGCCATGAAAAAACTTTCTTCAAGGGAGAAAAAAATAATGGAATTGAGGTTCGGCCTGTCCAACGGAGTGGAAAAAACCCAGAAGGAAGTGGCAGATATGCTGGGTATATCTCAGTCTTATATTTCACGTTTGGAGAAGAGAATAATCAGCCGCCTGAAGAAGGAGATCAACAGGATGGTATAGCCTTCTGATCCGCTGTTGTCAAGGCCTTAAGCAAATATTTTTATAAATGCGCAGCAGTATAAAATAGACCTCCAGGGCAATAATGTTACTATACACAATACGCCGGGAGGTTTTTATATGCTGATCAACAAAGTTGAGATTTGCGGAGTAAATACTTCCAAACTGCCGGTACTAACCAATGAGCAAAAAAAGGTACTGTTTGAAAGAATGCACAAAGGCGATGCAACTGCCCGCGAGGAATTCATCAATGGTAACCTTAGGCTCGTGTTGAGTGTGATTCAGCGATTCAATAACAGGGGCGAATATGTGGATGATCTTTTTCAGGTAGGCTGTATAGGACTAATAAAAGCAATTGACAACTTTGATGTAACTCAAAATGTTAAGTTTTCAACCTATGCAGTGCCTATGATAATAGGAGAGATACGCAGATACTTGAGAGACAACAATTCCATCAGGGTAAGCAGATCGCTGCGGGACATTGCATACAAAGCACTTCAGGCAAAAGAAAGGCTTACAAATAAGAATTCAAAGGAACCTACGATAACTGAAATAGCAGAAGAACTGAAACTGCCAAAGGAAGAAGTTGTCTTTGCGCTTGATGCAATACAGGATCCGATTTCATTGTTTGAATCTGTGTACCACGATGGCGGAGATGCTATTTATGTGATGGATCAGGTCAAGGATGAGAAAAACCTGGATGAAAACTGGCTTGAAGGCATCTCGCTAAAAGAGGCAATGGAAAAACTGAATGACAGGGAAAAGCTGATTTTAAATCTTCGTTTCTTTGAGGGAAGAACTCAGATGGAAGTTGCTGAGGAAATCGGGATATCCCAGGCACAGGTGTCAAGACTTGAGAAGACAGCGCTGATGCATATGAAGAAGCATATTTAAGGACTGTCCCCCATTTTATCAACCAAATTACGATGTGTTGCTGAGAAAATGTCCAGGTAGAATTTGTATCGCGGTACAGTATTTTCACAGGAGCAATAACAAGCCTGTCCATGAGAATTTGATCCCTAATGGAGAACCGTCCCTGAGACAGCCCGACAGAGAAGAACTGTCCCCATAACAAGAATAATAGATAACGGATGACACATATATTTATATCAGGATATGTGGAGCAGTTCTCAAGTATATGATGGGTAATACAAAGTATAGTGGATAAAACGATACTTTAATGATGAGTAATGCAGGAAGAAATTCAGCCCAAATTAATCGTATACATGAGGACGCTCTGCATAAGGTTCCAGGCATCCTGTGATAAGAATGGATGGTGGGTCAAATGAATCGTTCCTCCGATTTCAGACAGAAGGAAGTAATCAATGTTTCAGACGGTAGAAGGCTTGGTTTTGTATCAGATGTTGAAATAGATCTTGAACAAGGGAAAGTTGAAGCCATTGTTTTGCCGGGAGTGGGTAAGTTACTCGGCTTTTTTGGCAAAGACAATGAATTCATAATTCCCTGGGATAAAATAGTCAAAATAGGTGAAGATATAATACTAGTAGATTTGGATGAGCGTTTTATACGGCGTTACCTTGAGTAATGCGGTACATCACTTAAACTGCACGTCAATAAATGCTGCATGTTAAAAGCAGCTCAAATGCTTCATTAAAAGTCAACTGTCTCTATAAATGAAATTCATATGTAGAATTAAGGATTTTCATAAAGGACTGTCCCTGCCGATGAAAAATGTCCCCTGTAAGAACTGTCCCTGTCGTGTGTTAAAAAAAACAGATGCATTATCTGGTTAATGGATTTAAGAATTTGCCGATATATCAAAAGAATGGTATAATAGGATAATTAAACGGCAATAATGCCCGTCTACGGGAGGGTTAGTCATGAAATGCCCTTATTGCGGTCATTTGGAGGACAGGGTTATTGATTCACGGCCTACTGATGAAAATGAAGCAATCAGAAGAAGAAGAGAATGTACAAAATGCTTGAAACGGTTCACAACTTATGAAAAAGTGGAAAGCATTCCGCTGATGGTTGTCAAGAAAGATAAGACACGGCAATTATTCGACCGGGAAAAGCTTCTGAACGGATTAATGAGAGCATGCGAAAAAAGACCTGTATCCATGGATGCTCTTGAGAAAATGGTTGATGAGATCGAAAGCCAGATACTCAATTCTCTGAAAAGGGAGATAACAACTAAGGAAATAGGCGAAATGGTAATGGCAAGGCTCAAGGATCTTGATGAAGTTGCCTATGTGCGGTTTGCATCTGTTTACAGACAATTTAAAGATATCAACACATTTATGGAAGAACTGCATAAGCTTCTGAAAGAAAAATAGCTGTTCCAGAAGCACAGACAAGAGAGGACACCTTTCAGCTGTTCAGATAACGGCTGTCCGGGTGTCCTTTCTTAATCAAATTTCATATCAACTGGACTGTCACTTTATTCGAGGTAAGCTTTTATTTGAGAAGAGGGACAGTCCTCTATAACTCTATAATGAGAACCAAATTTAAAAAATTTTTTGCACACGTGTGATATTTTCCTCGCCTAAAGGGTTTTATCAGTGAACCGGTTCACATTACGTTAAAAGCAATTCTTATAGACAGGATATTCTGAGAGGAGAATTAGCATTGGACACTGTTGACGAAAGGGCAGATACCGTACTGAAGATGATAGAACGATATAAAAACACTGTTTTCAGGATAGCCTTTGCCTATTGCAGAAACAGAAGCGATGCCGATGACATATTCCAGGAGGTGTTTCTGCGTTACCTGAAAGCCAAACCGGAGTTTAGCAGCGAAGAGCATCAGAAGGCATGGTTTGTCAGAGTTACTGTTAACTGCTGTAAGAAGCACTTCTTATCTTCGTGGTACAGAAAAACAATGCCGATTGATGAGGACATAAGCTTTGAAACAGCAGAGCAAAGCGACCTGTTTTATGCAGTGATGGATTTACCTGTGAAGTACAGGATCGTTGTTCATCTTTATTATTACGAGGGTTATAAGATCAAGCAAATTGCTGATATGACCAGGCAAAAGGAAACAACTGTCGCAACTCAGCTTCAAAGGGCAAGACAGCTTCTTAAAGCAAGACTGAAGGAGGAATTGATATATGGATAGGAATGTTTACAAAAGCGCATTTGATAACATTGAAGTATCTGATAAGGCAGTACATGAGGTTATTCAGAAAGCTGCCGAAATCAGCAGCCCAAAAAGGTGTAGGAGAAAACACCGCTTTGGAGTTCCTGTTCCTGCTGTAGTGTTATTATCCATAATGATTATCACGGTTTCAGTTTCTGCGGCAACAGGGCTGACAGATATCTTCAGCAGATACTTCAGTCAGCTGTTTACAACAGAGGATGCTGAATTTGACAATTATAGTACAGAATTTATTGAGAAAAATGCAGCATACGATTTTGCGCCTTATTCCCAGAATGGTGTGACAATGAGTATTGAAGGCATCATTGGAGACAGGAATTTTTTGCTCCTGAAAAGTAAACTAACAACTGAGGCCGGGTACGATGAAGGTACATTGGCAGCATTCATGAATCCTGAATTGTACATTGGAGAACTGAAAAAAGGTATATTGCCTGCTACTTGTTTAAGCAACACTGTTGATGAAAGCAGAGATCCATTAGTAAAAAGCGCTGCGTATCTGTTCAATTATGACGATGTAGAGACATTACTGGGCAAGACTGCAGCATTTGACTATGATAAAGAGACATTATCGGGAAAGACTGCAACATTAGTTATAAAAAACAGTAATGCTTATGAACCGGTTGGGATAGATCTGGCAGAGGCATTGAAACAGAGCGGGGAAATCAGCATCGAAGGAAGTGACGATCCGAACGCCCTTCCGCTTAGTAAACTGAGTATACCTTTCAGCAATGATTTCCGCAGCAGTATTGTTTTGAAATCGGTATGTTTTGTTAATGGAAAGCTCGTTCTGGTAATAGATTCATCCGGTTATTATGAAAATCCCAGCATTTACTTGAGAGACAAAATAACAAACAGGATAATTTACCATTGTGATGGTATTTTATCTGCGGGCAAAGGCAGCTTAGAGTTTTATGCATTTGATATTGGAGATACTGATAAACTGGAAAACCTGGAGATAGTGATGCCTGAGGAACATCACATCAGTTTTCCGCTGTCCTTTGCTGATAATTCGAAGGAACTTGATATCAGCGGGATTGATCAGTCGAATATCAAGGGGATTACGGTAGAAAGTGTAAGAATATCTCCTCTTTCTTTAAACATCGAGGGCAGAATACATGACGGCACTCCAATAGTAGCATATAAAAATTGCTCGATCAGATTCAAGGACAATTCTGTTGTAAAATATACAGCCAACGGTTATTATCACAGAAAAGACGGAGTATACAGCACAGGTGTGCCGTTTGGCAAACCACTGGATACCAATTTGATGGATGCTGTAATAATAGAATGTGACCAAAGTAAGCTGGAAATACCGATAAATTGAAGTGTTAAGAACTGTCCCTCAATCAATCGGAAGAAATGTCCCCCGGTTTGCGAGCCTATGGTTCGTAATATTGACCGGGGGATTTTTGTATATAAAGCAACAGAAAGAAGTGCTGTCTCTTGTGACTTAATGCTGCTGTGCTGAAAAATGCTCTTTACCGGTGCTAAAAAAATGTAATTTGGGTATGTACAAAACTGGTCATGTATAGTAGTATTATGTTGGAATTAATTGTATAATTTAGTAGCATGTACAAGTGAAGGGTTGCAATATGTACTCAAAGATCATAAGCTGCGGCCTTTATGGCATTGACGGCTATATTGTAGAAATAGAAACAGATATCAGCAGCGGGATACCTGCATTCGATATAGTCGGCCTTGGTGATGCGGCTATTCGCGAGGCCCGTGAGAGAGTACGCTCTGCTGTAAAAAATTCAGGCTATGAGTTCCCTTTGCGAAGGATAACGATGAATATGGCTCCGGCAAATATGAAAAAGGAAGGATCATCATTTGATCTCGCCATTGCTCTTGGCATCCTGGCTTCCACAGGCGTTATTGATCACTCCAAAGTATGTCAGGCCATGTTCATCGGAGAACTGTCCCTTGATGGTGAAATAAAACCTGTTAAAGGTGTTTTGCCTATGGCTGTGTGTGCCATGCAAAACGGTATAAAATTCTTGTTTCTTCCTGAAGTGAATGCTAAGGAAGCATCTGTTGTGAAAAAACTTATCGTTGTGCCGGTCAGAAGTCTTAAGGAAACGGTTGAAATAATTAAAGGAGATACAGAAATCAGGCAATTTATAGACGATGAGAACGAGAAAGACACAGAATACCCGTATGACGTTGATTTTGCCGATGTCAGGGGACAGGAAAATGTCAAGAGAGCGCTTGAAGTTGCGGCATCAGGTGGTCACAACTGCCTGATGCTTGGCTCACCCGGAAGCGGTAAAACAATGCTTGCCAGAAGATTGCCGACAATACTGCCATCGATGACTTTTGAAGAATCGCTGGAAGTCACCAAAATACACAGTATAGCAGGAATACTGCCTGCGGGAGTATCCCTGGTAAAAACAAGACCATTCAGAAGCCCGCACCATACAATATCTGACACTGGCCTTGTCGGAGGCGGCTCAATACCTAAACCAGGAGAGATAAGCCTGGCCCATTATGGTGTACTGTTTCTTGATGAACTTCCGGAATTCAGCAAAAAAGCCCTCGAATCTATGAGACAGCCACTTGAGGACGGTGTCATAACGATTTCAAGAGTTAACGCCAGTTTGACATATCCGGCAAGAACTACCCTTGTATGTGCTGCAAACCCATGCAGGTGCGGGTATTTTCTGGACCCTGGCGGGAAGTGCACATGTACGCCAAAACAGATACAACAGTATATGGGCAGAATGTCAGGCCCATTACTTGACAGAATAGATATACATATCGAAGTTACACCTGTAAAGTATAATGAGCTTGACAGTGCAAAACCAGTGGAAAATTCAGCGGTTATAAGGGAAAGAGTCGAGAGGACGAGACAAATACAGCTTGAGAGGTACCGCGGCATGAATATTTATTCCAATTCGCAGCTTCAGCCCTCAATGTTTCCCAAATTCTGCAGGCTTGACAAAGAATGCAAAGAAATACTGAAAAACGCTTTTGAGAAGCTTGGTATGAGTGCCAGAGCATACAGCAGGATACTAAAGGTTGCCAGGACGATAGCAGATATGGACATGAGTGACAACATCAGACCGGTTCATCTTTCTGAAGCCATACATTACAGAAGCCTTGACAGAAAGTTATGGAATATGTAGGTATATAAGGCAGGCCGGGTGTGAGATATGTGTTTACATAACAGGCTGAATAAAAGACACAGGCACACCCACCCAGATGATAAGTATTATGTAATAAGATATAAAAGTAATATATTTTACATAACAGGCAGAAGAACATAAGCAATAAGCATATAATGTCAGGATCTATATAAGATATATTTACGACAACAAGCTAATATATGACATAGACTCACGCAACAGATTAATATAAGACATAGACGTATATAACAGGCCAAATATAAGATACAGGCAGGCCGGACTGAATATTTAGTACGAAGTTGAATTAAGTGCGTTGTCATACATACAGGCTGGATAAAACCGGAATGTAAACAAATAGAATAAAATGCCGTCACATAGTGACGTAAAGACATGAGGACAAAATGATGAGTGATAAAAAATACTGGATATGGCTGAGCTCTCTGACAGGTATAACACCAAGAAGAAAATATATGCTGCTGGAGCGGTTCAAAGATCCTGCACGAATATGGGAAGCCAGTGAATCAGAACTAAAGGCATCCGGACTTTGTTCTCAAAAAGTGGTTTCGCAGCTGACAGACAGAGAAGCGAGAAAGATGACAGCTTCTGTTTCAGAGAAAATAAAAGGCTGTGATATGGATGTAATAACTATAAATGACAAAAATTATCCTGACATGCTAAGATATATCCACGATCCGCCATTGGTACTGTATTGCAGGGGTACGCTGGAGCATGATGCAAACTGTATTGCTGTTGTAGGGTCCAGAAGGGCTACCTGGTATGGACTGGATATGGCCGTTCGTTTGTCAAGAGAACTGGCAGAAAACGGCATCACGATAGTAAGCGGTATGGCAAGAGGCGTCGATTCAAAAGCCCATAAAGGAGCAATCGAGGGCGGAGGAAGAACAATAGCAGTACTGGGCTGCGGCGTTGATACTGCGTATCCGCCTGAAAACAAAGATCTCATGAATGAAATAATAAAACACGGTGCTGTTATATCAGAGTATCTTCCGGGCACTAAACCGTCACCTTTCAACTTCCCCGCAAGAAACAGGATAATAAGCGGCCTGTCACTTGGCGTTACAATAATTGAGGCAGGCGAAAAGAGCGGATCGCTTATTACAGCAGATTTTGCACTGGACCAGGGCAGGGAAGTTTTTGCCGTACCAGGCAATATAAATTCTGCTAACAGCATCGGAACCAACAGGTTAATCCGGGACGGTGCAAAGATTGTAACATGTGTAGGTGACATACTGGATGAGCTAAATATAAGTTACAATACACAAAATACAAACGATCCGGCTGTGAAGCTGAAGAAGATGAAACTGAGCGGTGATGAAAAGACGATAGTTCAGAGGCTGCTAAACGGCCCTGTACACATGGATGTATTATCAAGGGACTGCGGAATTAGTGTCCAGATGGCGGCATCTATTCTTGTAATGCTGGAACTGAACGGGTTGGTGGAGCAACTTCCGGGCCAATATTATAAACTTGTGGAGTAAAAACTATAACTTATTATAGACATGCTTTAAAAATGTGATAATATATGAATGTGTTTTAAAGCCCTTTAATGAGGAAATATAACTTATATATAAGGGTTGGAACGCTGCGGAACGAATGCAGTGTGAAATAAGCTGCTGAATAGGTGAATATCAGCAAGGAGGACATGATGGCAAACAATCTTGTTATCGTCGAATCGCCTGCAAAGGCTAACACTATAGGTAAATTCCTTGGAAAGGATTACAAAATAGTAGCATCGGTAGGTCATGTAAGAGATCTGCCAAAAAGTCAGATAGGGATAGACATTGAAAATGATTTTGAACCCAAGTATATTACCATACGTGGAAAAGGCGAAATCATAAGCAAGTTGAAAAAGGAAGCCAAATCAGCAAGCAAAATATACCTTGCAACCGACCCTGACCGTGAGGGTGAAGCAATATCATGGCATCTTGCGAATTTGCTGAATATAGACTGCAACGAAAAATGCAGGATTGTTTTCAATGAGATAACAAAGAATGCCGTAAAAAACGCAATAAAAACGCCAAGGACGATAGATATGAATTTGGTCGATGCCCAGCAGGCAAGGCGTGTGCTTGACAGGATAGTAGGATACAAGATAAGCCCGCTTCTGTGGAAAAAAGTACGAAAAGGATTGAGTGCCGGACGTGTACAGTCTGTTGCAGCAAGACTTATTTGCGACAGAGAAGAGGAAATAGAAGACTTCAAACCTGAAGAATACTGGACAATAGCGGCAGCGCTGCAGAAAAAGAAATCAGGCTCATCTTTTGAGGCGAAATTTTTCGGCAGGGCGGATGAAAAAATTGAGCTGAAAAATGAAAAACAGGTAAGAGAAATACTTGAACAGCTGGAAGGCAAGGAATATATCGTAAGCAAGGTAAAAACCGGTGAAAAAAGGAAAACACCGCCGCCGCCATTCACAACCAGCACTATGCAGCAGGAGGCGGCCAGAAAACTGGGATTTCCTACAAAGAAAACTATGATGATCGCCCAGCAGCTTTATGAAGGCATTGAGGTAAAAGGGCATGGCGCGATAGGCCTTGTGACATATATTCGTACCGATTCCACCAGGATATCAAAAGAGGCACAGCAGGAAGCAAAAAGGTATATCGGTGAGACTTATGGCGAAAAATATCTTCCTGAAGAGGAAAGAGTATTTAAAAACAGATCTGCAGCCCAGGATGCTCATGAAGCCATAAGGCCGACATATGTAGATATGACACCTGAAAGTGTAAAAAGTTCTCTGACAAATGATCAGTACAAGCTTTATAAGCTGATATGGTCAAGGTTCATCTCAAGCCAGATGGCTTCTGCCGTATATGACACTATATCTGCGGATATTATGGCTGACGAATTTTTGTTTAAAGCCAATGGATCCAAGCTGAAGTTCAAAGGCTTTGTAGCGGTGTATACAGAAGGCAAGGACGAAGAAACAGATGATGGAGAAGTCACAATTCCTGAACTTACGCAGAATGAGAAACTTATCCTTAAAAAACTGGAAGAAAAACAGCATTTTACCCAACCGCCTCTGCGATACACAGAAGCAACTCTTGTAAAGGTACTCGAGGAGAAGGGGATTGGAAGACCAAGTACCTATGCGCCGATAATAACGACTATACTGGCAAGAGGTTATGTGGAGAAAGAAAAGAAATATCTGAAGCCGACAGAACTTGGCAGGATCGTAAACGATCTGATGAAAAGCAACTTCAGTGATATAGTGGATGTACAGTTCACAGCCCAGATGGAAAAGAAACTTGACGATGTCGAAGAAGGCACAAAAAGATGGGTCGATCTGATGAAAGATTTTTACGGACCGTTTGAGGAGATGCTCAGGAAAGCTGAAGAACAGATCGGCCAAATTGAAATACATGATGAAGTAACAGACATAAAATGTGAAAAATGCGGAAGGAACATGGTAATAAAAATAGGGCGGTTTGGGAAATTCCTTGCTTGCCCGGGATTCCCCGAATGCAGGAACGCAAGGCCAATACTTGAGGAAGCCGGTGTCAGTTGCCCTGTATGCCATGGCAAAGTATTGATCAAGAAGACAAAGAAGGGCAAAAAGTACCTTGGCTGTGAAAACAACCCGCAGTGCACGTTTATGACGTGGGATATGCCGGCAGGTGAAAACTGCCCTAAATGCGGCAATTTCATGGTAAGCAGGTATTCAGGCAAAAAAGTGGAGCTCAGGTGCAGCAATGAAAATTGTGGTTATACAAAGGAAGTTTCAAAAGGAAACGCAGGTAAAAATGCAGAAGATGAATCAACACGATCCTGAATATTATTCAAAACATTTTGTATTGTCTACAGGGGAAACACGGGAGGTAACTGCTTAATTGAACAACCAATTTATAAATATAATCGGCGCCGGGCTTGCAGGATGTGAGGCGGCCTGGCAGGCGGCAAAAAGAGGAGTACATGTCAGACTTTTTGAAATGAAGCCTGAGAAGCACAGTCCTGCACATAGCCTTAATACCTTTGCAGAACTGGTCTGCAGCAATTCGCTGCGTTCAGACAGGATTGAAAATGCAGTCGGCCTTCTCAAAGAAGAAATGAGAAGGCTTGATTCTATTATAATGAAGTGTGCAGATGAAACACGTCTGCCTGCAGGCGGTGCACTGGCGGTTGACAGGGAAGGTTTTTCAAGGGCAGTGACGGAAGTGGTTTCAAACCATCCCAATATAACTGTTTATCGTGAAGAAGTAACTGAACTTCCACAGGAAGGAATAAGTATAATAGCTACCGGACCGCTGACTTCTGAGGCTTTTGCAGACGAAATTCTAAAACTTACAGGGAAAGACAGCCTTTATTTTTACGATGCTGCTGCTCCGATCGTCACATATGAATCCATAGATATGACGAAAGCTTTCAGAGGTTCACGCTATGGCAGGGGTAATGATGATTACATCAACTGCCCAATGAGTAAGGAGCAGTATGATAATTTCTGGAATGAACTGGTGAATGCTGAGACTGTGCCGTTGAAAACATTTGAAAAGACGATTCTTTTCAGCGGATGCATGCCCGTGGAAAGTATGGCACAAAACGGGTATGACACACTGCGCTTCGGTCCGCTCAAACCGGTTGGATTGACGGACCCTGCCACAGGCCGGGAACCGTATGCTGCAGTACAGCTGCGGCAGGACAATAAGGAAGGCACCTTGTATAATATTGTCGGTTTTCAGACTCATTTACGATGGCCTGAACAGAAAAGGGTGTTCAGGCTGATACCAGGCCTGGAGAATGCTGAATTCGTAAGATATGGAGTAATGCACAGAAACACATATATCAATTCACCCGGTCTTATAAATGCTGCATACAGGATGATATCCAGACCGGAAATATATTTTGCCGGTCAGATCACAGGCGTGGAAGGATATGTTGAGTCAGCATCATCAGGTCTGGTGGCGGGAATTAATGCAGCAATGCAGTGCCTGGGAAAGGATCCGGTCATATTTCCGGATATAACTGCAACAGGTTCACTTGCTGCATATGTCTCGGGCAGCGCAGCGGGAAAGCTGCAGCCGATGAATGCCAGCTTCGGATTGATGAAAGCTCCTGAAAAAAGATTCAGGACCAAAAAAGAAAAATATCAGTTTATGGCTGAAAATGCATTGGAGCAGATAGAGAAAATGAAACACATCTGAATGTTTCCGATTCTGTAATAATTCCGCCGTATCAGAACAATATATTGTCGCAAAAAATCGAAAGACATGCAATATTGTTGTAATTGTCGATTATATATGCTAAAATCTAATTAACTGAATGGAATAATATGTATATTAAAATTTTAAGTTAATTAAAGGGAATATGCGCATTATGTCGAATTATTATTTAGCCTACTAATTAATTTTATGTTAACATAATTGTGTGTTAGCATAGAAAAGGAGAGGTCATGATGCTCGGCAAACTTACAAGCAATCTTGAACTCAGGGAAAAGGCACTTGATGCTGCCTGGATATGCAACGAAGTCATTGCACAGAACATTGCAAATGTGGATACACCCGGTTATAAAAAGTCTTCGGTATCTTTTGAAGAATGCCTTCAGAATTCAAGCAAAAATTCTTTCGCAGGAAATACAACCGATAAAAGACATATAAGTATCGGAAATGACTCAAAAAATGCCAGGATAAGAATTACCAAGGATTACAGTAATCTCAGCACCCGCCTTGACGGAAACAATGTGGATATTGAGACAGAAATGGCTGAGATGGCAAAAAACTATATCCGTTACAATACGCTGGTTCAAAGTGTAAGTGATGCTTATCAGAGAATAAAGACAGCTATTAACGAAGGGAGGTAGTAGTGAATGAGTTATTTCAGTGCATTGGATGCAAGTGCTTCCGCTTTGACTGCTCAAAGACTCCGGATGGATATCATCTCCCAGAATATTGCCAATGCCAATACAACAAGAACTGAGGATGGTACTCCGTACAGAAGAAAAATAGTGGTCTTTGAGGAAAACAAGGAAAGCAGACCGTTTTCAGAATATCTTACTTCCGCAAGCAGAGAAAGATATCTGGCAAATGGCGTCAAGGTTTCAGGCATAATTGAGGACAGTACTCCGTTCAAAAAGGTTTACGATCCCGGGAATCCGGATGCGGATGAAGAAGGATATGTTGAAATGCCAAATGTAGATGTAGTAACTGAAATGGTAAATATGATTTCTGCAACGAGAGCTTACGAGGCTAATGTAACTTCCATCAACACAACAAAGAGCATGGCGATGAAAGCACTTGAAATAGGCAGGTAAGATGTATAGAGCTGCATGATGCTGAAAAGATCATGAAGATTTGAAAAATTAATATGACAGCGTTTACTGTGTTAGTTAAGTAAAATCATTTTTAAATGAGAAGATAAAAATGCCAATGAAAAAAAGGACGGTGTAAAAATGCCAGTTGACAGGATAGGCATAAACGGATCTCTTGCACCAACAAGGTCCATATTTGAGAGTATCGAAAACAATGACCAATCAACTGTCACTATTCCATTTTCAGATTATTTCAAAAAGGCTTTGGACAACACCAACAGTCTGCTGATAGAAGCGGACAATCTGGCAGATGATTTTGCGGCGGGCAGGACCGATAATCTGCATCAGGTGATGCTTGCGGCAGAAAAGGCAGATATAGCACTGCAGTTCACATTGCAGATCAGAAACAAGATTTTGGATGCTTACAATGAGATAATGAGAATGCAGATATGATAATACTGATATGATCTAAAGGGCGCGCTGTTGAACCAATATAACAAATGATAAAAGCTGTTACAAGGTGGTGAAACCGTGCAGGAATTCATAAAAAAATATCTTGATCAGTTTAAGGAATTTTGGGGGAGTCTTGAAAAATCTCAAAAAACACGTCTTTACATAACATCAGCTATTGTTGTGATAGCTGTGAGTGTGTCGATATTTATTCTTACAAGGCCTCAACGGGTAGTTCTTTTCACAAATTCCGACCAGAAACAGATCGGTGAAATGATAGATATACTGAACGAAAATGGTATATGGAACAGTGCTGAAAACAATGGTACGAGCATTGTTATCAATAAAAAGGACAACAACCGGGCACAGATAGTCCTGGCACAGGCCGGCTATCCTAAAGAAGGTTTCACATTTGAAGACGCTATTTCAAAAATAGGAATAACGACTACACAGGAAGACAAAAAGCAAATCTGGAAGCGTCAGCAGATTTCAGATCTGGAAGCGAAACTGGAATTGCTCGATAATATAGATGAAGCAGCAGTTACACTTGCTAAGCCGGAAACATCCATATTTGCCAATGCCAGCGGAGACCAGCCACGGCCTACAGCATATGTAATGGTCAGACCCAACCAGAAACTGACATCCCAGCAGGTCGAAGGCATAGTGATGCTGGTATCTAGAAGTGTCGAAAATCTTGACCCGGATGATGTAACAGTTGTCGACAACAATGGCAATATACTGAATACAGCATCCGGAGATGACAGCATAAGCGCAGTCAGCAGCCAGGAAGAGCTGCGAAGACAGCGGGAGGAAGAACTGGAGCAAAAGGTTCTGGATTATTTCAGCGGCGGACAGTTTGATAATTTTGACACATTGAGGGTTGTAGCAAATGTTACTTTGGATTTCGACAAGGAAAAGTCTCAGATAAAGACGATTACAAACCCTGAGGGTATGGATCAGGGAGCAGTAATAAGCAGCAGTATAAGTGAAGAAAAAGTCAAAAACGGCACACCGGGCGGAGAACCTGGTACGGATTCAAATCCCGGTACGGGAAATGCCACAGCTTACATGACAGGAGACAATGAGACAGGATCTGAATATTCAAATGTGCAGAAAGATATAAATTATGGCTATGATGAGACCCTGAAAGAACATGAGAAAGCGACAGGCAAAATGATACCAGAAGATTCCGGACTTGCGATCTCATTGTGGTATGGCAACAAGGTTACTGATGATTCAGGGATGGATGAAGATTTTATAAACTCAGTAAAAACAGCAGCCAGTGCTGCAACTGGTATACCAGTAAAAAATATTTCCGTCAACAAGCTCAAACTGGCACGACAGGAAACAGCAGAAGAAACTACATATGACAGGCTGAGGGAACTGATCAGCGACTACGGCTTTTTTGCACTGATTCTGTTGCTTATTATAGGAATGATCATTGCCAGCATTCCGAGAAAGAAACATGAAGAACAGGAAGCAGCCGCGCTGGTCCAGGCAACAGGAGGCACCAATTTTGTTGTACCTGAACCCCAGGAAGAATTGCCTGAAATAGAACTGGAAGAAAGATCCGAAATAAAGAAACAAATCGAGAAGTTTGTAAAGCAAAAACCGGACGCAGTCGCACAGTTATTGAGAAATTGGCTTTCTGACGACTGGAACGGATAATAACGACTAACGATAAAGATAAATATGAGAGGACAATAATTATGGCGAGAACATCTGGAGGTAAAACTGAAAGATCCGGACGTGAAAAGGCTGCAATGCTTCTCATTTCTCTCGGTCCTGAAAGATCAGCCGAGATATTTAAACATCTGAAAGAAGAAGAAATAGAGCAACTGACTCTTGAAATAGCTAACATAAGAACAGTTACACCAGAAGAAAAGGAAAAGGTCCTGGAAGAATTTTATCAGATATGCCTGGCACAGGAATATATAGCCGAAGGCGGCATCAGTTATGCAAAAGAAATACTGGAAAAGGCGCTGGGAACACAAAAAGCACTTGATGTCATAAACAAACTGACTGTTTCACTGCAGGTCAGGCCTTTTGAATTTGTAAGAAAGGCTGATCCGGCGCAGCTGCTAAACTTTATCCAGAAAGAGCATCCGCAGACAATTGCCCTTATACTTGCATATCTGAAACCGCAGCAGGCATCGGCTGTACTGGCAGCACTTCCGCAGGAAAAGCAGGCTGACGTGGCAAGGCGTATAGCTTTAATGGACAGGACTTCTCCTGAAGTTATAAAAGAAGTTGAGAGGATACTGGAAAAGAATCTGTCATCTCTTGTTACCGAAGATTTTACTGCTGCAGGCGGTGTTCAGGCTATTGTCAACATACTTAACTGTGTTGACAGGGGTACGGAGAAATACATAATGGAAACACTGGAAATCGAAGACACCGATCTTGCCGAAGAAATCAGGAAGAGAATGTTTGTCTTCGAGGATATACTTACCCTGGACAATCGTTCTATCCAGCGGTTCCTGCGTGAAGTTGACAACAATCAGCTGGCTATTGCATTGAAGGGTGCAACTGAAGAAGTACAGAAAGTCATTTATGCAAACATGTCAAAGAGACTTGCTGAGATGATCAAGGAAGATATTGAATATATGGGACCTGTAAGGCTTAAAGATGTTGAAGAAGCTCAGCAGAAGATCGTAAATATCATCAGGAAGCTTGAGGATGCAGGCGAGATTGTCATTTCCAGAGGCGGAGGAGATGAAATAATTGTATAGCAGGGTGTTTAAAAACAATCAGGTAACATATGGCAGACCGTATCAAATAAAAGTGCCTGTCAGCCTGTATACTGTTCCAGATGTTACAGACGAGCCGATAAATGAAACGGAGGACAGCTCTGCATCAACTGATCCCGACGCCCTTATCGAAAATGCCAGATTAAAATGTGAGAAGATGATAAAAGAAGCGCAAGTCCAGGCGGAAGAACTGATAGAACAGGCACGTCAGAAAGCTGAGGCTGAAGCAAAGAAAATAGAAGAGGATGCATGGCAGAGGGGTTATGCAGATGGAATGGAAGCCGCAGCTGCTCAAAACAAAGCTTTGCTTGAAGAAGCAGAGAGGATAAGGAAAAATGCCGCTGAGGAATATGACAGCATAATAGCAGGTATGGAAGCAGATATACTGGAGCTGGCGGTTAAGATCGCGCGCAAGGCAGTTGCAGGAGAACTGGCCATAAACAAAGATGTAATCCTTCAGATCGTAAGCAGTACTATCATGGAATGCTCCGACAGGCACGGTGCAGTAGTGAAAGTATCTCCTTCTGACTGTGAATATCTCAATGAGAACAGGGAAAGACTTGCAGCTATGGCAGAAGGTGCAGAAGGTATTGAAATAAAATCTGAAAGTGTGATGAAACCAGGGGATTGCATTATCGAGTCATCTCTCGGAAGCATCGATGCAGGAGTATCAACAAGACTGGACAAAATTGAAGAAGCTTTAAAGGGTGAATATGAAGGCAGATGATCCGGGGGAGGTTATTGCTGAATGCAGATAAGCCTTCAGAGATATCATGATATATTAGACAGGTCAAGTTTTGTCAGGCACTTTGGAAAAGTATCAAAAGTGGTTGGACTTACAATAGAATCAGAAGGACCGCAGGTCGATATAGGTGAGCTGTGCATGATTCATGCCTCCAGGGGCAGGAGTAAAATACAGGCAGAAGTCGTAGGCTTCAAGGATAACAGGGTTCTGCTCATGCCGCTGGGAGATATGGCAGGAGTAGGACCTGGTAATATCGTGGAAGCAGCTGATTCCGTTCTGAAGGTCGGTGTGGGTAAAAAATTGACAGGACGTGTACTAGACGGTCTTGGATATCCGATAGACAACAAGCCCCCATTCAGACCTGAGGGATACTATCCCACCAGTAACAATCCACCTCATCCGCTTAACAGAAAAAGGATAACGGAACCCCTGACACTGGGCATAAAAGCGATAGATGGCCTGCTTACAGTTGGCAAAGGTCAGCGTGTTGGTATTTTTGCAGGCAGCGGCGTCGGCAAGAGTACTCTGATGGGTATGATAGCAAGAAACACCAAGGCCGATGTCAATGTAATAGCACTGATAGGAGAGCGTGGCAGGGAAGTCAGGGAATTTATTGAAAAAGACCTGAAAGAAGAAGGATTGTCCCGTTCGGTGGTGGTCGTTGCTACTTCCGACCAGCCCGCGCTTGTGAGGCTGAAAGGTGCTTATGTTGCAACAGCCATTGCTGAGTATTTCAGGGATCAGGGAAAAGATGTCCTTTTACTGATGGACTCACTGACACGTTTCGCCATGGCACAAAGAGAAGTGGGCCTTGCTATTGGTGAACCTCCTGTGTCAAGAGGATATACACCATCTGTTTACGGTGCTATGCCAAAGCTGCTCGAAAGGGCTGGAAATTCTGAAAAAGGGTCAATAACAGGCTTATATACTGTTCTTGTTGACGGTGATGATTTGACCGAGCCTGTTACTGACACTGCAAGAGGCATACTTGACGGGCATATAGTTCTTTCAAGAGCTCTGGCCAACAGAAACCAGTACCCGGCAATTGACGTACTGGCAAGTGTTAGCCGTGTTATGTCCGATATTATAACACCTGAGCATAAAAAAGCTGCGGCAGAGGTCAAAAAGGCCCTGGCAGTATACAGAGACGCAGAGGATCTCATAAATATCGGTGCGTATGTAAAAGGCAGCAATGAGAAAATAGACCATGCCATCAGCCTTATTGACAAAATCCTTGCTTTTGTTCAGCAGTCGACAGAAGACCGGTTTACTTTTGATGAGGTCTTGTCACTGCTGCAGGGTATCCTCAATTAATTCAGGGGTAGATAAATGGCAAAGTTCGTATTCAAACTCCAGTCAGTCCTGAATATTAAGAAACAGCAGGAAGAAAGCAAAAAGAACGAGCTGGGGAAAGCTATACAAATTCTGGAATCAGAAAAACGGAAACTGTCTGCTCTTGAAAATGAACTTGAAAATACGGTAACAGAATTCAATGAAAAGACAAAAAAAACGACGGTCCAGGAACTGATCTCCTACAATAAATATCTGTCTTCGCTCAACTCATCGATCAGACTGCAAAAAGAAAAGGTTAATGATGCAGCTGTGTATGTCGATAAAATAAGAGAAGAGCTGATTGATGCAGTTAAGGAAAGGAAGATACTGGACAAACTCAAGGAGAAGAAGTATGAAGAGTATCTGACAGAACAGAAAAAGCTCGAACAGAAAACCAATGATGAAATCGTCAGCTACAAACATAATGAGAGTAGTGCGGGAGAATAACGATGCCAGCTAATACAGAAACAAACACAAACAGCAAAAACGGTTCTAAAAAGAAAAGCAAACTTGCTTCAATTTTTGTGATCGCTTTGGACATCATAATAATTCTTGCTGCTGTCGGTGCAGTTTTTTATTTTATAATCTATAACAATATAGGCGGTATGTCGGACAAGTATTATACGACAATAAAAAAAATACCTGTTATGCGGCATGCACTTCATGAACCGTCTGATCCGTCAGATCCCGAATATATGACTGAAAGAGAAATAAAGAATAAGTACATCGAGCTGAAAAACGAAAATGAACAGCTCAAAAAGCAACTGTCTGAGGCCGAAGCAAAGCAGAAAAAACTGCAGACATACAAGGATGACTATGATCAGCTCACTCAGCAGGCGCAGGCAAAACTTGAAGAGCTGGTAAAGCGTGAGGCGGACGTTGAACAAAAGGAGAAAGAATTAAAAGAACTTCAGCTTAAGGTAGAAGAGGCTATCGCAAACGGTGATACTGACGCATTCGTGGAATATTATAAATCCATTGATCCGGATAATGCTGCAGCTCTGTATGAATCAGCAATCAAAAAACAGCAGGTAAACGAGAATGTAAAAAACTTCGCCAAGATATATGCGGAAATGGAACCGGGATCAGCGGCAGCGATATTTGAACGATTGGGGACATCAAGGCTCGATATGATTACTGAAACGCTGCAGGCGATGAACAGAGAGAACGCTTCCCAGATAATACAGTCAATGTCTGCTGATTTTGCTGCCAAAGTTACTGAAAAGCTGAATGAGCTTTATAAAGGAAAATAAAAGCATTTAAATAAAATTTATTTTAACATGTGAAAGGAGGTGAAAAAATGAACTTAAATGAACTGTTCCTTTGCAGTATTACGACTGATCAGCAGGCTTCTGCCCCGATGAAAAGCAACGGCAGAACTTCTTTCAGTATTAGTCAGGGCCTTACATTTGGTCAGGTTCTGGACAACAGGATGAGCAATGTTTCTGCAAAAACGGGGCAGAGAGGTGTATCCGGAGTTTCAGACAGAAACGGGAGATCTGCGGTCATACATACCGGGCATGAATCAAAACATGAATCATACCGCAGACTGGTTGATTCAGGAAACGGTTCTGAAAAAGCTGGCACTGCCGACAGGATAAAATCAAAAGTCGTTTCTGAGGAGAAAGATCAGGCGGACGAAAACGGTATACAAAAAAGCAAAAGTGATACCGGTAATTCCTCCCGTGTTATGCTGGAAATTCTTGCTCAAATGCTTGGAGTGGACAGTATGAAACTTGACAGGATACTTGCTGAAAACGGTATAAATACTGACGATCTTTCAGGGAACATCGAAGAGGCAGCAGCCGTACTTTCCGAAGCTTTTAGCCTTGATGACGGGCAAAACAGCACATTGATAAAACTTATGCAGCTTATAAACGACACAGTTCTATCTGGTACAGGCGATCCGAATCAGGCTGTACCATGCAATGATCCGGTCAGAGCCGATGGGACAAATGTATCAGATATAACATATACTTTGATAACAGCAGATGATGATATTACTGAAGAACTCAGAGATTATATCGCCGGCAAAATTGATGAAATATCGGTAAGGTTAAGCACCGAAGAGGATTCTGTCACAGATATGGTCAGACAGGCATTCCTGTCAATGCAGAAAAGAACCGGTTCACTGAAACAGAATATTATCAATGCGGACATGGCGGAAGTTTATGATGGTGAAGATGATGAAACATCTGCAGCAGATAATGTCATATCACAAAAAGAAAGAGAAATATCTGCCGGGAGTGAGAAAAGCAGTGTCAGTATAATGCATGAAGACAACAATCAAAGCAGCATACTGCAGCCAGAATCAAGTTCCAATGATGTACGGCAAATGGCAGCATTCAATATTATAAGCAATAATGTCAATGACAATCCCGCAGGTATTTCTGCCGGAAAAACTGACACACAGCCTGTTCAGACGAGGGAGATCATCGGACAGATAGTTGAAAAAGCTGCTGTTATGCTTTCAGATGATAAAAACGAGATGGTAATGGAACTCAAACCTGAAAGTCTTGGCAGGATATCACTGAAGGTAGTAACCGAAAACGGCATAGTCATGGCGAAATTTGTAGCTGAAAACAGGCAGGTGCAGCACGTACTTGAAACCAACATGCAGCAGCTCAGGGATGCGCTGGCAAGACAGGGGATCAATGTGCAAAGCCTAAGCGTTTCTGTCAGACATGATGGTGGACAGGAAGGAGATTACAAGCCTCAATATTCGTCATGGGGACAGATGAAGGAAGGAAAACGATCTTACAGCACAAAGCTGAACAGTATCAGTGGAATCATTGAAGGAATCTCCGGGGAGCTGACCGGAAGAAATCCATACTTGTGGGATGACAGCACCATCAATATAACAGCATAGGGGGTGAAATGATGAGTGTATCAGTAAGCGGCTATCAGAAAACAATACAGCAGATAATCGATGAGAATTCTTCAGGTACAGCTCAGAGAGATCTTGATGGCCTTGGAAAGGATGATTTCCTTAATCTGCTGGTGACAAAACTAAGATACCAGGATCCGCTGAATCCTACAGATGATACTGAATTCATCGGGCAGATGGCTCAGTTCAGCGCACTGGAACAAATGCAGAACCTGAATGCCAGTTTCAATGCTACCAAAGCTTACAGTCTTATTGGCAAGAGTGTTGTGGCAGATGTGATTAATTCTTCCACGAAAGAGATCGAACGAGTTTCAGGGGACGTTACAAGTGTAAGCTACAGCAACGGGAAATACTATTTGATAGTAAACGGAACAGAGATATCGATTGATGATATAGTGGAAGTTTCAGAAGGAATATACGCTTCCCAGGGCAACCTGTCACAGTTTACAAACCTCATAGGCTGTCTGGTAAATGGTATCGCGTATAATCCGGAAGACGGTGCCATGATTAAGGTAACAGGTACTGTAAAATCGCTGCAGAAGGGTGTATATGAAGACTATGCTGTGTTGGACGGAGTAAGTGCTGAAATAGCCGGACTTAATACGACTGTAAAGACGACGGATACAGAGTACGTAATAAATAAGCTTACGACAGCCTGCAGATACGGAGAAGAGATTGATATTATCATTAAGGACAGTAATACGGATAAACGGGTTCCTGTTACGGCAAGAATTGCAAAACTGGACGTAGCAGAAAACGGCAGGATTACGGCAGTACTCAATGATGTACATGTTCCGCTGGAAAGCATAACAAATATCACAAAGCCTGCAGCAGAAAGTACTGCAGCAGATGATGCTGAAAAAGCTTCCGGACAGGAAGGTGACAGCGATGGTAATTGATACTGCGGGAAACAGTGTCGGCAGACGTACGATAGCAAATAATCAGCGGGTATCAGGAAATGGTGCGGTGCCTGTCACACAACGACAGCAAAACCTCAAAACGGCTGAGTTTGAGAGTATACTGAGACAAAAGCAATCGGAAACAGCAGAGGTAAAATTTTCGAAACATGCGGAGTACAGGCTTCAGTCAAGAAATATCACTCTGACTCAGGCACAAAAGGCAAAAATGAAAGAGGCTGTCGCAAAGGCTGAATCAAAGGGTGTAAGGGATTCGCTGATACTTATGGACAATATGGCATTTGTAGTCAATATCAGGACAAGAACGGTCATTACAGCCGCAAACAACTCTGAATTAAAAGAAAATGTATTTACCAACATCGATGGAGCAGTAATTGTATAACAGCCGGACCCTTTCGGGAGGCTGGACATCCCCGAACGACGGACGGGATGTGAAAAAAGAAGGAGGTCGAACACGATATGATGAGGTCGATGTTCTCAGGTGTGTCAGGTCTCAGGGCACATCAGACAAAAATGGACGTCATAGGCAACAATGTAGCAAATGTAAATACTGTAGGCTTTAAATCAGGAAGAGTGACATTTCAGGAAATATTCAGCCAGACATTAAGAGGTGCAAGTGCTCCTGATTCAGCAACCGGCAGAGGCGGAACAAACCCTATGCAGGTTGGCCTTGGAATTGATGTCGGTGCGGTGGATACCCTAACAACAAACGGCAGTACACAAAGAACTGACAATCCAACAGATCTGTCCATAGATGGTGACGGTTTCTTTATCTGCGGGAGCTCCAGTGATGCATACAGATTCACTAGAGCAGGGAACTTTACTATTGACAGGCTCGGGAATCTGGTTACAGGCAGCGGCCTTTATGTTTATGGCTGGCAGGCTTTGAAAAATGGCAGTACTACAGAGTTTGACACAGAAAGACCTCTGGAGCCCATTAACCTGTATACAGACTCATACAGGAACAAGAGGATAATACCTGCCAAGGCGACAACAAGAGCACAATTTTCAGGAAACCTGGATGCATCAATGCCAATAGTAACAGGAACACCGACAGAAGAACAGATGTTTACAGTCCCGGTAACTGTTTATGACAGTCTTGGAAATGACTACAAGGTGAATGTACGGTTCTGGAAAACAGCTGCTGATGCCAACGGATCTACATGGCAGTGGGAAATACCGTCATCTGCAAATTCATATAATGCCACATCCGCTACAGGTACAATCAAATTTAAAGCTGACGGTACCATAGATGCATCTTCCCTGCCGACAGCACCTGTAGTGTTTACACCTGATACTTCGGCAGGCACCGGAGAATTCAGTGTAACAATCGATTTCTCCAAGCTGACATCTTTTGCAGCTGACAACTCAGTCAAACCAAAGGATGTGGACGGATATGCATCAGGCAGCCTTGTTTCTTTCAGTATAGGTTCCGACGGTGTTCTTACAGGATTATATGACAACGGACAGCAGCAGTCATTGGGACTTATAGCTATTGCAACATTTGAAAACGCCGCAGGACTCCAAAAAGTTGGTGACAATATGTATGTAACGACTACCAACTCGGGTGATTATAAGGCATCCAAGGCTGGTGCCAACGGAGCTGGATCACTTAACCCCGGAACTCTGGAAATGTCGAATGTGGATCTTTCAAAGGAGTTCACTGAAATGATCATCACTCAGAGGGGATTCCAGGCAAACAGCAGGATAATAACAACTTCTGATGAGATGCTTCAGGAGCTTGTAAGTCTCAAGAGATAAATGCAGCTTAGTATGCTGAAATTATGAAGTGTGCCGGAGTGCTCCTCTTTGCCGGACTGCTGTATGGCACGGAATGAAACAGCAACGTTTTTGGTAGCTGTTTTTGGTGGCTGAAGAGGAGCAACCTCCGATAAATAATATTCGGAAAAGAAAATTCGATATTATTCTTGTATATAGAACATTAATCGCCAATTTATGAAATTCATATTGAGTTTTTGGGGTAAAAATATTATGATTAAACTAACCAGGCTAAATGGCTCGGTTTATGTCCTGAACAGCGATTTGATTGAAACGGTGGAATCGACGCCAGATACTGTCATTACTACGGTTAATGCCAAAAAATTCATCTGCAGAGAGTCGGTTGATGAAGTAATTTCAAAGATTATAGAATTCAAAGGTTCCATCGCAATATATGCAGACACACACAAATGATAGAGGGGGCATAAGTTTTGGAGTCAAAAAGTAATTTAGTTCTAATAATCATCGTGGCAGTACTTTCAGTTTCTCTTGCCGTACTTGCCGCGTATCTTTTGCTTGCTCAGGGGAACTCTGACAGCGGAAAAGTGGAAGCAGCGTCGGTAAGCGACAAGCATATCCCTAAAAATGAGGATCTGGTGAGCATACCTCTGTTCAGCGACTCGACATATTTTGCCCTAAAGAAGGCCAGTTCTGATCAGACACCGATATTACAGGCAAAAGTCACGTTAAAGTGTTATAAAACACTGAAAAGAGACAAAAAGGCAGTTGTTGAAGAAATAGTAGCAACGCGTTCTGAAGAGATACAGGAACTGGTAGTCAGGTTTTTTATGACTTTAACTTCCGACGATGTGAAAGATGTTGCTGTACTTGACAGGGCAAAGGAAGATCTTAAAAACCAGATTAATGACCTGCTGAATGAGGGCGAGGAAGAACCTGAAGACATCGTGTATAATGTGATTTTCTCTGAATGGCTGTTCATGTGATGATCCGTACAGCCTAACACCGGTCAAGTGATACTGATGCTTCACCGGACTTCAGTCGGGAGGTGGTTAAATGGGTGATATTCTTTCACAGAATGAAATAGATGATTTGCTGAGGGCTCTCAGTACCGGAGAAATAAAGGCTCATGAGATACAGAACAACAAACAGGAAAAGAAGATAAAAACCCACGATTTCCGAAGAGCAAGCAAATTTGCCAAGGATCATATCAGGACGTTGAACATAATCTATGACAACTATGCAAGGCTTGTTACCAATTTCCTGACAGGTTACCTGAGAACATTGGTACAGGTAGATGTAGTGTCGGTTGAAGCATTACCCTACAGTGATTTCAGCAACTCGGTCGCAAATCCTGTAATACTCGCCATTGTCGATTTTGCACCATTGACAGGTTCGATAATACTTGAGATAGAACCCAATATAGCATTTGCTTTGGTAGACCGTATTCTTGGCGGCAAAGGTTCTTCGATGGACAGAATCAGAGAGTTTACAGAAATAGAACTGGCAATCATCGAAAGGATAACAATACAAATAATCAACTTGATGAGAGAACCATGGGAAAACGTCATTTCGATAAGGCCAAGGCTGGACAAGATAGAAACGAATGCACAGTTCGCTCAGATAGTAGCGCAGAATGAAACTATAGCGTTGATAACTCTCAGCGCCCGGGTCGGAGAAGTAGATGGTATGATAAACATATGCATACCTCATATGGTCGTTGAGCCGATAGTATCGAAACTTAATACAAAATTCTGGTTCTCAAATGTGGAAAAAGAAGCCACGCCTGAGATGAAGGAGAGCATCGAAGCCAGGGTTGAGAACACAAGTGTACCTGTAAAAGCAATCCTGGGCAAGACGACAATAACCGTCAATGATTTTCTTGAGCTGCAGCCCGGCGATGTAATTGCACTGGATACAGGCGTTAATGACGAACTTGAAGTACATGTGGGGAATATCCTTAAATTTTACGCAATACCCGGTGTGAAAAAGAATAAAGTTGCAGTCAAGATATCAAGGGTATTGAAGAAGGAGGAAGAGTAATGGGAGATATGTTGTCACAGGCTGAAATAGATGCATTACTGAATGGTGTATCGTCTGACGAGCCGACCCAGGGAAGCAGCAAAGATGAGTTGGAACCACGCGAGATAGATGCCCTTGGTGAAATAGGAAACATCAGCATGGGAACTTCAGCTACTACACTTTTTGCTTTGCTTGGACAAAAAGTTACCATAACCACTCCCAGGGTAAGTGTATGTACATGGGAAGAAATTGCTACAGAATACTCGAAATCGTTTGTAGGAGTCAGGGTAGAGTACACAAACGGTCTTGCTGGTACAAACCTTCTTATTCTTAATGAAAATGATGTAAAGGTAATCACTGACCTGATGATGGGCGGAGACGGAACCAACACATCAGGGAGCCTGACTGATCTGCACCTGAGTGCCATCAGTGAAGCAATGAACCAGATGGTGGGTTCAGCGTCGACTTCCATGTCATCTATGTTTGACAAGAGGATCGATATTTCACCTCCGAAGGCATTTGTTTTTGATGTGGACAATTTCAAACAGGATTCTGGTATAGGTGAAGGGGAGAAAGTCGTAAGAATCGCTTTCAAAATGGTTATAGGAGAACTTGTTGACAGCGAGATAATGCAAATATTGCCTCTGTCTTTTGCCAAGAAAATGGTAGAAAGCCTGTTTGAAATAGAAGCCAGCAGTGTTGCCAGCAATACGCATGTCAATTCAGATGAAACCCGGCAGTTTACCGGAGAAAGTGCTGCGGCGATGTCTGACTCACAGACATATAACCAGTTTCAGCAGACACAGCAACCATATAGTCAGCCGCAGTCTCATGTGCAAGCTCAGCAATATGCACAGCAGGATTATGGATCTTTTGCAACTGAACGTCAGCAGAAGCACGAACCTGTCAATGTACAGCCGGCCCATTTCCAGAGTTTTGAAGACAGCAAGATTGTACTGGACAAAAACAACATAAATCTGATTATGGATGTACCGCTCCAGGTTACGGTTGAACTTGGCAGGACAGAAAAACTGATTAAAGATATACTTGAATTAAGCCCCGGTTCTATTATAGAGCTTGATAAACTTGCGGGCGAACCTGTTGACATACTTGTCAACGGGAAGAATATAGCCAAGGGTGAAGTGGTAGTAATTGATGAAAGTTTTGGAGTAAGGATCACAGATATTATACACCCCAGCAAACGTCTGTGATGGAAATTTACGCCTTGATTATATGTCTACGAAATGTTAACATAAATATACGGCTCAATACACGCATAATAAGGGGAGAGGATTATGGGTAAAAGGATTTTGATTGTTGACGACGCTGCATTTATGAGAATGATGATCAGGGACATATTGACCAAAAACGGATACGAAGTGGTCGGTGAAGCTGAACATGGCGGACGTGCAATAGAAAAATACAAAGAATTGATGCCGGATCTGGTAATTATGGACATTACAATGCCTGAAGTAGATGGCATACAGGCAGTCAGAGAGATCCGCAAGATAAACCCGGATTCCCAGGTGATAATGTGTTCTGCCATGGGGCAGCAGGCTATGGTTATTGAGTCGATACAGGCAGGTGCAAGAGATTTTATAGTAAAGCCCTTCCAGGCTGAAAGAGTAATAGAAGCTGTGAAAAAAGTACTGGGCTGATGCGGCTGGAATTACATTCGGGACAGTCCGGTCAGAAATTGCTGATTGCCGCTGACAAACCGGAGGAACTTAATGGAATGGAATATAGATGATATACTGAAATTAATACTGTTTCTTTTAGGATTCTGTGCTTTGCTGTTCCTTGCATATGTAACGACCAGGTATATTGCCCAGAAACAAATGAGAACCATGCAGAGCAAAAATATCAGTGTGATTGAAACGGTAATGCTTGGAGGAGACAAAAAGCTGCATCTTGTAAAGGCAGGAAACAAATACATACTTATCGCATCGACTACCAAATCCGTAGAATTTCTGACAAGTGTAGAACTGGATAAGACAGCAGCTGATGAGACGGATGCAGCTTCATCAGAAACGCATTTCGATTTCAGATCAATACTGGAAAAGTATGGCGGTATTTATAAGGCAAAAAAAGCGGAAAGACTGGCTGGAACTGCCAATGAAGACGCCGACAGGAAAAATGAAAACAGATTCAGGCTTAACCTGGACAAAATCAGAAAATTAACTGAAAAAGATAAAAATACAAAGCTCAACGAAAATGGGGATGACGATTACAAATGATAAGGAAACTGAAAGGTTTAAAAATCGCTGTTATACCTGTTATACTGTCGATAATGACTTTCTTCAGTTCAGATGTATATGCTGAAACTACTTTCCCATTCAAATTCGGCTTCAGTGTAGAGCCGGCCTCCACTCCCCAGGAAGTCTCATCAAGCATCCAGATACTGCTGTTGCTTACTGTTTTGTCTCTGGCCCCTTCTATCATTATAATGATGACCTCATTTACAAGGATAATAATCGTGCTGTCATTTCTGAGAAATGCACTCGGTACACAGCAGATGCCGCCTAATCAGGTACTGATCGGGCTTGCTTTGTTTTTATCACTTTTTATAATGAGACCAGTCATCAGTGATATCAACACACAGGCATATGAGCCGTTCAACAAGGGTGAGATAACGCAGGAAGAGGCTTTTGAGAATGCTGAAAAAGTGATCAAAAGCTTCATGCTAAAGCAATTTGGTGATGAGGAAAAGGATCTGGCATTTTTTGTTTCACTGGCAAAGATAGAAACTCCGATACAGAATCCGATGGATCTGCCGCTTACAGTAGTTATTCCTGCATTCATAATAAATGAACTGACAATAGCATTTAAAATGGGATTTTTAATTTATATTCCTTTTTTGATTATTGACATGGTAGTATCGAGTACATTGATGTCCATGGGAATGATGATGCTTCCTCCTGTCATGATATCGCTTCCTTTCAAGATTTTGCTTTTTATCATGGTGGATGGATGGACTCTGATTTCAAAGACACTTGTTTCATCATTTATAACATGAATCACCGGAAGACATGCATGTGCGGGACAGACAGGTATGGCAGCCTAAAAATAACGCCCCGGGAGGTGCAAGATGGATCAGGAAGTCGTAATATCAATTGCACAGAATGCATTCCTCACAATTATATATGTTTCAGCTCCTCTTCTTTTGGTCAGTTTGATCGTAGGTTTGGCTGTAAGTATTTTTCAGGCTACTACCCAGATACAGGAGGCAACTTTGTCATTTATCCCCAAAATACTGGCTGTCATACTGACTATTGCGGTATTGGGATCATGGATGCTGACAAAGCTTACAGACTACACCACAAGTTTGTATGAAAGCATTTTGCAGTTTATAAGATAGAGCAAATTTTTTTGATTACATCAGAAAGACGAGACGTTTGCAGGTAGCTATTTTTGATTATGGGAGGTTTGGTGTGTGCAGATTCCGGCAGGACTTATACAAAATGGTTTTGAAGTATTTCTGCTGGTCTTTGTCCGCATGACCGGACTGTTTGTAATAGCTCCGATTTTTGGAAGACGGAATATGCCGGCATATTTCAAAATCGGTTTTGCGTTTTTTGCTTCACTGATTCTGGTAAACACAACTGTGGTGCAGAATGTTCAGTATGACGAAAGCCTGCTGGGGTATGCATTGCTTGTGATAAAGGAATTCCTGATCGGCCTGTCGATGGGGTTTGTTGCTTATCTTTCATATAATGCGATATATATCGCAGGCGAGTTGATAGACATGCAGATAGGATTCGGTATAGTCAACGTAATAGATCCCATGAGCAATATACAGGTACCGATAACATCAAACTTTTATTTTATAGCGGGAATGCTGGTCTTTTTGTCCATCGACGGACATCATATGCTTATAAAAGCTCTGTATGACAGCTTTACTGTCTGTCCGCCCGGAAAAGCAGACTTTGGTTCAGGTATATATGAAAGCATATCGAATCTGTTTGAAACAGTGCTGACTACGGGTTTTAAAATGGCTGCACCTGTGATTGCAACAGTGCTTATAATTGATATTTCGCTGGGTATCATTTCAAAGATGGTACCGCAGATGAATATTTTTGTAATAGGTATGCCGCTTAAAATCATTATCGGTCTGATTATTATTGTAATTACACTGCCGATGTTTGTTAACATTATGAAATCGGTCTATGAATTGATGGATACTGGTGTTACCGATTATATAAAGGAGCTTAATCCGGGATGATTTGTGGAATAAATCTCCAGCTATTTGCACAGGGGGGCGAAGAAAGAACAGAAAAGGCTACGCCTAAGAAAAGGCGTGAGGCCAGAAAGAGAGGTCAGGTATTTCAAAGCAGGGAAATTTCTACTGCTCTTGTCCTGCTTTTCAGTTTTATATCATTGAAAGTTTTTGGTCCGGGTATATATAGCCAGCTGGCGCAGTTTGCAAAAAAAGTTTTTGAGGAATATCCCAGGACTAAAGACCTCTATATGCCGGATATCCTGGTCAGGATTTTTATTGACGGATTAATAGTGCTTCTCAAAACGGTGGGGCCTGTCCTTCTGATAGGAATGCTTACAGGTTTGATCGTAAGTTATGCACAAGTGGGATTTTTGTTCACGCTGGAAACTTTAAAGCCCAATTTCAGCCGCATTAACCCGCTGAACGGATTTAAAAGGCTTTTTTCACTCCATGGGCTGATCGAATTGCTAAAGGCAGTACTAAAAGCAGGTATTATTATTTATATATCGTATTCATACCTCAACGGTAAGGTACAGTCCTTGGCAAGCCTTATGGATATGGACATTATCAGTATAGCTTCATTCATCGGCATTACTTCGATAGACCTTGCCATAAGGATATGCGTTGCCCTGGTGATAATCGGAGCATTTGATTATTTATACCAGTGGTGGGAATTCGAGAAAAACATGAAAATGACAAAGCAGGAAGTCAAGGAGGAATATAAGCAGATAGAAGGAAATCCTGAAATAAAGTCAAAAATTAAACAGGAACAGCGTCAGCTTTCGATGCGGAGGATGATGCAGGAAGTACCCAAGGCTGATGTTGTCATTACAAATCCTACGCATTTTGCTTGCGCTTTGAAATATGACGCCGATAAAGCGCCTGCTCCTGTGCTTTTGGCAAAAGGGCAGGATTATGTTGCTTTGAGAATAAAGGAGATCGCCAGGGAAAACAAGGTAGAGATAGTTGAAAACAGACAACTGGCGAGGACCATATATGATACTGTTGAAGTTGGACAGGCAATACCGCCTGAATTGTACCAGGCAGTTGCTGAGGTGCTAGCATTCGTATACAGCCTGAAAGGAAGGACAGCGGCCGGATAACAGGAAAAGGCGTATGGGATGGAGCAGCGATGTTAAGCGCCTTTGCCGGCAGAAGTGCAAAGCTGCCAATCTGAAGGACATCGTCGCAGACAGAATATCACAAGGAGGCTGCACTAACTTTGAAATTAAAGGATATGTCAGTACCAATTATAATAGTGGCCGTAATTCTGGCATTCATAATACCACTGCCAAGTTTTGTGATCGATATTTTGCTGGCAGTAAATATAATGATATCTGTTATAATCCTTCTCAATACCATTTACATGAGGGATGCACTGCAGATGTCCATTTTCCCGACATTGCTGGTAATAACCACTTTATTCAGGCTTGCGTTGAATGTAAATACAACAAGGATGATCATTGGACAGGGAGAAGCCGGTGATGTCGTTGCGGGATTCGGTGAATTTGTCGGCGGAAACGATCTGGTTGTGGGCTTTATTATATTTATTGTAATAACCCTTGTTAATTTTCTTGTAATCACCAGAGGATCTGAAAGAGTTGCAGAAGTTGCAGCAAGATTCACACTCGATGCAATGCCGGGAAAACAGATGGCTATCGATGCCGACCTTAATTCCGGCCTTATAACTGAGGCAGAGGCAAAGGCAAGAAGAAAGAAAATACAAATGGAAGCAGACTTCTACGGTTCCATGGATGGTGCCAGCAAATTCGTCAAAAGCGATGCCATTATGGGTATTATTATCACTGTACTGAATCTTGTCGGCGGCATAATTATGGGTATGGTTTTCAGAAACGAGTCTTTGGAAGATGCACTGTCGACCTATGCCATACTCACTATCGGTGACGGCCTTGTAAGCCAGATACCGGCACTTATGATATCTACGGCCACCAGCTTTATCGTAACAAGGGCCGCATCGGAATCCGATCTTAATGCAGATTTCATAAAACAGATATTTACCAATCACAAAGTACTGTATATCGCTGCAGCACTAAGCTTTATACTGGCATTTTTCCTGCCGACGATCCCTTTTATGCTGATGGCTGCAATCCTGGCATTCCTTGGTTATACGATGTCCAGGCAGAAGGCTGAAGAGCAGAAGCAACAGGAAGTTAAAATAGAAGAAACTGAAGTGGAAGAGATAAGGAAACCCGAGAATGTGGTTACACTGCTCCAGGTGGATCCCATCGAGCTGGAATTCGGATATGGAATTATACCTCTGGCTGACGTTAACCAGGGAGGAGATTTGCTGGACAGGGTCGTTATGATAAGGAGGCAGCTGGCGCTGGAACTGGGCATGATTGTGCCAATTATCAGGCTGCGTGACAATATTCAGCTGGCACCAAACGAATATCATATCAAGATAAAAGGAGTAGAGGCGGCAAAAGGAGAACTGATGCTGGACAGTTATCTTGCTATGAACCCGGGAACGGCAGAAGAAGAAATAGATGGTATAAAAACCACTGAGCCTGCATTCGGACTTCCGGCCGTGTGGATAACAGAACAGCAGAGGGACAGGGCTGAGATGCTGGGCTATACTGTTGTTGACTGTCCGTCCGTCATTGCAACGCACCTTACGGAAGTAATAAAAAAATACGCCCACGAGCTTACAGGCCGCCAGGAAGTCCAGACTTTGCTGGATAATGTGAAGCAGAACTACCCGGTAATAGTGGAAGAATTAATTCCGAAGCTGATGACAGTAGGCGAAATTCAGAAAGTACTGGCCAACCTTTTAAAGGAAGGCGTATCGATAAGAGATATGGTAACGATTCTTGAAACACTTGCAGACTATGCTCCTGTTACCCACGATACTGATTTATTGACGGAATATGTGCGGCAGGCACTGGGCAGGGCTATATCCAGGAAATTTTTAGGCGAACAGAATACAAGTGTCATAACCCTTGATCCCAAGCTTGAACAGCTGATAATGGACTCACTGCAGAAAACAGAGACAGGCTCATATCTTTCACTGGAACCAAGTGTCACAAATACGATACTGGGAAACCTGACCAGACAGGTTCAGAAACTGATCCAGCTTGGCCAGCAGCCTGTAATTCTGGCATCACCCGTAGTTCGGCTGTATTTTAAAAGGCTTGCTGATCAGGCTATACCTGGTATCGTTGTTCTCTCATACAATGAACTGGATCCAAGTCTTGAGATAAGGTCAGTGGGTGTTGTGAGCATATGATATATGTCGATTTATATACAAAATAGTAAAATATGATGATTTATGATAAAATGATATAATAATAAGATAATTACACAATGATTTTTGCGAGGTAATTATGAAAATTCGCCGCTACATGGCAAACAACACACAGGAAGCAATTTTAAAAGTTAAAATGGATCTGGGAAGTGATGCACTTATCATCAATACCCGAAAAGTCAAGAAGAAAGGCCTGAAAGGGCTGTTTTCCAAGCCCATGGTCGAAGTACTGGCTGCCGTCGATGAATATAATGTTCATCAGGAAGGCAAAAGCGGGGATCAAGAAAGTGCAGAAAATGCTGTTTCCGACGGTCCGATTATGTTGTCGAAAAATGCAGTAAATTCCGATGAAAAGGAGGAAAAAATAGCGAGACTGGAGAATAAAATACTAAGTATAGAAGAGACGGTCCGCAGGCTTTCTTTACAGTTGAATGCTGAAGATCCGTCTGCTGCTAAGGTGATGACCGAGCAAAAAAATCAGGTATCCAGGATTGCTGATATTTTTTACAAAAATCTTATTAAAAATGAAGTAGAACCGGATATTGCCCGAAAACTGATAGATACAGCAGTTTCCATGACATCAGCAGACAAAGGTGTCAATGATATTGCAATGCGGTTATATGCCATGATTTCAGAACTTTTGGGGCAACCTGACACTATACATCTGAAGGAAAATGGCAAACCGACAGTAGTAGTATTTGTGGGGCCGACAGGAGTAGGAAAAACGACAACGATGGCTAAAATAGCAGCCAGTTTTCTGCTGACCAGGAACAAGACCGTAGGGCTGATAACGGCAGATACATACCGAATAGCGGCAGTGGAACAACTCAAAACTTACGCTGAGATTCTTGGGATACCTGTATCGGTTGTTTATACTCCATCTGAAATGAAAGATGCGATGAACCTCCATGCGGACAAGGATCTGGTTTTAATAGATACTGCAGGCAGAAGCCATAAAAATAAAGAGCAGATAAATGAATTAAGGGAATTGATTATGGCATCAAACGCTGATGAAATATATCTGGTACTCAGTACAACAACCAGTACCAGAAGCTGTAGAGATATAATAGAAAGTTACAGTTTCCTAAAAGATTATAAACTTATATTTACAAAAACAGACGAGACCCCTGTATATGGACTTATGTTAAATGTAAGATATCTGACAGGGAAAAATCTTTCATATATCACTACAGGACAAAGCGTGCCTGATGACATCGAAACAGCAAACGTCGAGAAGATAACTAAGAATCTGATAGGGAGTTACACCAGATGACTGATCAGGCAGAAAATTTGAGACAAGCGATTAATAATTTGAAAAACAGGCAGTTGGTTAATAAACCGTCGATTTCATCCGTTGCGCCAAAAAGAACTGCAAGAGTAATAACGGTGACCAGCGGTAAAGGCGGTGTCGGAAAAACAAATATATCGATAAATCTTGCCCTTTCATTCAGTGAACTTGGCAGCAGGGTAGTAATACTGGATGCGGATTTCGGGCTTGCCAACATAGATGTTCTGCTGGGTATAGTACCCCAGTTTACTTTACTGGATGTTCTAACGGACAAAAAGAATATACTGGAAGTTTTGACTGAAGGACCCCATAATATCAAATTTATATCAGGAGGGTCGGGTGTTGAGGAACTTGTAAAGCTGGACAGTCAGCAAGTCAGCAAATTCGTGGAAAATATGGCTTTGCTGGACAAGTTGGCTGACATAGTTATCGTTGATACCGGCGCAGGATTATCGGAAAATGTAATGAGTTTTATATTAGCGGCAGATGAAGTGCTGCTTGTTACAACCCCCGAACCGACTTCTATTACGGATGCTTATGCTTTGATAAAGATGGTGTCCAACAGAGACATGAGCAAAAAAATATCAGTGGTTGTCAATAAAGCAGAAAGCAGCAATGAAGCGAATGATGTACTCAGGAATCTGGTGATGGTGGCAGATAAGTTTCTTGGAGTCAGGCTGGAACCTGCGGGCTACATAATGAATGACAGTGTGGTTACCAGGGCTGTAAAGCAGCAGCAGCCTTTTTCGCTGGTTTACCCCAAAAGTCTTGCTGCAAGGAATATAAGAGAGATATCGGAGAAACTGATAAAAGACGGGAAAGAAAATCAGGTAAGGCAAAATAACGGAATAAGAGGTTTCTTGAACAGGTTGGTCGGATTTATAAAAGTGTGAAATACAGCGGGGGATAAAATGGATCTACTTGACCTGAAGACAGGAACAAGACTTGAACTGCATCCGTGCAGTGATGAGGAGGGGGAAAAGATATCATATGTGAGCAGACTGGAGTGGGTTGCTGATGAAAACACAGCAGTTATAGATGCGCCTATCCTAAAGAGAAATATAGTGCCTCTCCAGCCTGGTTCCATGTTTGATATATTTTTTACATACAGAAAAAAGAAGCAACTGGTGAACCTGTATAAATTCAGGGCGGTTGTAAAAGAACGAATGATTATTGACAATTTGCATCTGATTGCGGTTGAGAAAGCTGGTGAAATGGTCAGAGTTCAAAGAAGAGAATATTTCAGACTGGATTGTTTTTTGAAAGTAAGATACAGGGTTGTGGAAAGTTTCGGAAAAAGCGATGATATTGTACCGTTTAAACAAACAATAGCAAAAGATCTGAGCGGCGGAGGTATATGTCTTTTGCTGACTGAGAAGCTGAAGCCCGGGACATTGGTTGAATGTGAGATTTTGGGCATATTACCTGAAAACATTAAGTGCAGGGGAAGAGCAGTCAGGTATGATAATATTCACAATGCCGGGCGCTATAAATATACAGTCGGGATTGCTTTTGACGAAATAAATGATAGTGAAAGAGAAGCAGTGATAAGGTATGTTTTCAGAGAACAACGCAAATTGCTCAGAAAAGGATTGGATCAGTGATGGCCATAAATGTACTTGTAATTGATGATTCAGCATTTATGCGCAAGGTGTTGACGGATATACTGAACAGCACTACGGATATCAAAGTTGCGGCAACAGCACGCGATGGTCTTGAAGCATTGGAAAAGGTACAAAAGGTAAAACCTGATGTCATAACACTGGACATATATATGCCATCCATGGACGGGCTTACATGCCTGAAAGAAATTCAAAAGCTGACAGATGCTCCAGTTATAATGCTCAGCAGCCTGACAACTGATGGAGGAAAGGCAACGATTGAAGCACTTGAAGCCGGAGCGATTGATTTTGTAACGAAACCGTCAAATATATTTGAAATATCTGAGAAGAAAAAAGCTGATGAAATAGTAAAAAAGATCAGGATGGCTTACGGTATAAGAAAAAAAATGCCTGATGTGCGGATAAAAGCTGATCAGGTATTGGTTAAGGATGCTGACAGAAACAGAAATAAAGAGCTAAAAACACTTATTGTGATTGGAGCATCCACAGGAGGTCCAAGGGCACTTCAGGAAGTAGTGCCATACATACCGGAAGATTCTCCTGCAGCAGTACTGATTGTCCAGCACATGCCTCCTGGTTTTACAAAATCTCTTGCAGAGAGACTTGATGCCGTGAGCGGCCTGATTGTAAAAGAAGGCGAGGACGGAGAGATCATAAGACCCGGACATGCATATGTGGCACCCGGGGGTGTGCATATGGAAGTTACAAGAGGGACTGACGGCGTCCTGAGGATCAGCCTGACCAGGAGTGCGCAGGTAGGAGGTCACAGGCCGTCGATAAATGTTTTAATGAAATCTATAGCCAGGAGCGGCTTTCCAAATGTAATAGCGGTGGTGTTGACCGGAATGGGAAATGACGGCAGAGACGGAGCAATGTGTATTAAAGAATCGAACGGAGGTATCATCATATGCCAGGATGAAAACACAAGCGTTGTGTATGGGATGCCGAAGGCGGTCGTCAACGCCGGTATAGCAGATGCGGTAGTACCGCTTAAGGAGATAGCAGCTGTTATAGTCAAATATATGGGGGTGGAACAATGATGGACATGAGTCAATATTTGGATATTTTTATTGAAGAGACAAAAGAGCATTTGCAAAACCTGAATCAGAGCCTGCTTCAACTGGAAAAAAACCCCGATGACCGTTCAGTACTTAATGAAATCTTCAGAGTGGCACACACCCTGAAGGGGATGTCCGGTACGATGGGCTTCAATAAGATGGCTACATTGACGCATGATATGGAAAATGTTTTGCAAGCCCTTAGAAATGATGAGATAAAAGTAAGCACCGGTCTTGTGGACGTTCTGTTTAAATGCCTTGATGCGCTTGAAGAATATAATACTCAAATTACCGAAACCGGCAATGAAGGAACCAATGACAACAAGGAACTCATCGATGCTCTTGCTGATTTGCTGAAAAGTAAAGCGACGGGCGATGCGCCTGCAAAAAACAGTGAAGGTCAGCAGGCAGCACAAGCGGCGCCATCCGGGAACGGAAATGAAATTCCTGAGACTTTACCGCTGGATCAGTATGAGACAAACATAATAAATAAGGCTGCAGAATTAGGCAATGATGCGCTTCAGATCACGGTAAAACTGAATAAAGGCTGTGTATTGAAATCAGCAAGAGCCTTTATAGTTTTCAAGACCCTTGAAAGACACTCTGAAATTATTAAGTCCGAACCCAAGGTACAGGATATCGAGGACGAGAAGTTTGATTTTGAATTTACAGTAGTAGTCCTTACAAAATCAGATGAGTCATTAATTAAGAAAGATTTGAACTCTATTGCGGAAGTAGATGACGTAATAATCAAAAAAATAAAAGATAGGAATACAGTTGTTTCGAAAGCAGCTGCAGTTACTGAATCAAAAAAAGAAGAAGCTTCTGTAAAGGTTGAGAATAAAACTGCTGCCGTCCAGGCTCCTGCTGAAGAAAAACATGAAGCTGTAGCCAGGAAAACAAAAACAGGCAAGACAGTAAGAGTTGATATAGACAGACTTGATGTGCTGCTGAATCTTGTAAGTGAACTTATAATACAGAAAACACGACTTGAAGGTCTTGAAGGTATAGAAAGGACACAGCAGTATACCGAAGTTATTGAATACCTGGAACGTATCACCACAAATCTTCATGACGCGGTAATGAAAGTAAGAATGGTGCCGGTAGAAACCGTGTTCAATCGTTTTCCACGCATGATCAGGGATATATCCAGGGAGCTTGGCAAAGAAGTTGAGCTTGAAATGTCAGGTGAAGAGACTGAACTGGACAGAACTGTCATAGATGAGATAGGAGATCCGCTGATCCATTTGCTGAGAAACTCCTGCGACCACGGAATCGAGCCTATAGAAGAAAGAAGGCGCCTTGGCAAGCCTGAATGCGGCAAGATCGAACTTAAAGCTTATCAGGATGGCAATAATGTTGTAATTGAAGTTGGCGATGACGGACAGGGAATAAACCTGGAGAAGGTAAAGAATAAAGCAGTGGAGCGCGGGCTTGTAACCAAAGACATGGCTGACAACCTTACCAAGAAGGATATCCTTGACTTCCTGTTCAGATCCGGTTTCAGCACAGCTGAAAAAATAACTGATATATCAGGAAGAGGAGTAGGCCTCGATGTAGTAAAAACCAAAATAGAGGCACTTGGCGGGACCGTAGAGGTGGAAACGGAAGTCGGCAAAGGCAGCAGATTCTTTGTCAGACTGCCGCTGACGCTGGCTATCATTCAGGCACTGCTTGTTATGGTCGGAGATGAAAAATATGCCATACAGATCAGTTCCGTCCACAAGATAACCAATATTACACCTGATGATATAAAAATGGTTCAGAAACAGGAAGTCATAATGTACAGAGATACAGTCGTACCTATTGTCAGACTTGACAAGGTACTTGAAGTACCAAAAACCGATGACAGGCATGATAAAACTCTCACGCTTGTTATAGTAAAGAAAGGTGAGAGGCTGACAGGCTTTATCGTGGACAAAATCCTTGGACAGCAGGAAATCGTTCAGAAGTCCCTGGGTAAGTTCCTGTCCGGCATAAAGATAATAACGAGTGCCACTATCCTGGGCGATGGAAACGTTGCTCTGATACTGGATGTAAACGCGTTAGCCTACTAAGGCAAATTAAACATTGGGGGGTTGCAAAATGGCAGAAAATACTGCATCCGATGCCAAAAAGTACCTGGTTTTCAGGCTTGATAAAGAAGAGTTCGGAATAGAGATAAGCAAAATAACGACAATCATAGAAAAAGATATGAACATAGCCCGGGTGCCCAAACAGCCGAAATTTCTCAAGGGAGTGATCAACCTCCGTGGTGAGATTATACCTGTTATCAGTCTTCGATTGAGACTTGGGTATTCTGACGATGTTTACAATGAAGAGACCAGGATAATCATCGTAAAACTTGATGATGTGTCCGTCGGACTGATTGTGGATTCTGTGGCAGAGGTAATTGAACTTAATGAAGATACGACAGAGAGTGTGTCCAATATAACAGTTGAACATTCGATGGAATATCTGACAGGCGTCGGGAAAGCCAACGGAAGGATAGTAACACTGCTTAATCTTGAAAAAATCGTGTCTTTGGACGTATCCGCCGTATAGGCTGAAACGTTAGCTGAACGGGAGAAAATGACATGGTTAACGATTTTAACAATTTAAATAATATCCATTTGGATGTGCTTAAAGAAATAGGAAACATTGGTGCCGGAAATGCTGCAACGGCCCTTGCCAAGCTTCTGAACAGGAAAATAGATATGGATGTGCCCAGAGTCAAGATAATGGATTTCAGAGATGTCAGTGAAACACTGGGAGGTGCTGAGCTGCCGGTAGTTGGAATCCTGCTTGAAGTAAGCGGTGATCTGACGGGAAACATTATGTTTATCCTTGAGCAGCAGGCTGCCACATTGCTGGTTAATATGCTGATGGGCAGGGAGCCGGATGCAGAGCACAAAGAGTTCACCGAAATTGAGATATCAGCTCTCAAAGAGATAGGAAACATTCTGGCAGGATCCTATCTTTCATCATTATCAGCTTTGACAAATCTCAAGATCATGCCTTCAGTGCCTGATCTTGCAATCGATATGGCGGGAGCTATACTGAGCGTTCCGGCGATTGAGTTTGGAAAAGTGGGGGACACCGTGCTGTATATTGAAACAGAGTTTTCAGAAGGCAATGACAAGGTAGTGGGACATTTCTTCCTAATACCCGATTTTGATACTTACGATGTCTTACTGAAGAGTTTAGGAGTAAATTGTTGAATGTGCAAATTTGTTAAAGTTGGAATGGCTGACATGCAGTCATGCACACACCCGTGCGTGATAACAACACTTGGATTGGGTTCATGCGTAGGAATAGCACTTTACGATCCAGTAAAAAAGGTTGCCGGCCTGGCACATATAATGCTGCCTTCAAGCCAGCAAGCCCGTAATCAATCGAATATAGCAAAATTTGCGGACACTGCTATTGTTAAGCTGGTTGAGGATATGGTCGCCATAGGAGCGGACAGATCAAGGATCATAGCTAAACTGGCGGGCGGAGCGCAGATGTTTTCATTTAAAGATGCATCTGAAATGCTGAGAATTGGTGCGCGTAATGTTGCTGCAGCCAAAGAGGTCCTGAGTTTGCTGAATATACCTGTTGTTTCGGAGGATACCGGGGGTAATTACGGAAGAACCATAGAAATCCATTCTGAAGACGGAAAACTTGTAATTAAAACTATAGGGCACGGCATAAAGGAGATATAGATATGGATATCATTCGGAAACTTCCGTTTTTCTCAGGCAGCACAGGAGCGATACTGGCGGGTATCATAAGTTTTGCAGAAGGTGCAGACAAGCAGACGATATATATACGCATGGCAGTGACAATGATTCTGTTTTATGTATTGGGGATATATGTGAAAAAGACAGTTATATCGGTACGTGAAGAGGCAGAAAACAGAAAAAGGGAGAATCAGGCCGAAGAAGCAGAAAAAAGAAAAAGGAATGATGAGAAGAAAGAGGAAGCAGCAAACAGGAAGAGTACTATAAAAAACGCACAGATGGAAAGAGATAAGAGTAAAGACACAGCAAAAGCAGAAACTGCTTCAGATGATCAGCAGGATGATTTCGAGCCTCTGGCTCTGAGCAGGGCTATAAAAACAAAAGTAAAGGAGTAAGTCAGGTACACGGGGGATTTAAATGCCAAATGACAGCAACAACTATAAAGATTTGTGGAAGCAGTATCAAAAAACAAGAGATCCTGCTGTAAGGGAATCTCTTATACTTGCTTATACACATCTTATCAAATATATTGCCGGAAGACTTAATATTTATTTCGGATCCAACGTTGAATATGAAGATCTTGTAAGTCTTGGTGTATTTGGGCTGATTGACGCAATAGACAAATTCGACATCAACAAGGGCGTTAAATTCGAGACATATGCCTCGTTAAGGATAAGAGGAGCTATAATCGACGGCATAAGAGAAATGGACTGGGTTCCGAGATCCCTGAGACAAAAAAGCAAGGAACTGGAAAAGGCCTACTGGGAAGTGGAAAATGAGCTGGGACGCTCAGCCACAGATAAAGATATAGCAGAAAAAATGAATATATCACTGGATGAATTCTACAAGCTGCTCAATGATGTGAATGTGTCTTCCCTGGTTTCACTGGAAGATTTCCTTGAGCAGAACTATGAAATAGGTGTGGATGTTTCAGCCAGCAATAAAAAGGACAGACCTGAATATGAAGCCGAGCTCAGCGAACTTAGTGAGATACTTGCAGATGCTATAGAAAAACTTCCTGAGAAGGAAAGAATGGTACTGACACTGTATTACTATGAAGAATTGACTTTAAAAGAGATAAGTGCAATAATGAAAGTGTCAGAATCAAGAATATCCCAGCTTCATACCAAAGCAATCATGCGCCTCCGCGGCAAACTGGCAAGGCAAAGGTCGTTGCTGGACGACTGAATATATATGTATGTTTTTACTAAATTGAAGACCTGATGGGGGCTCGTCTTGTATGAATAAAAGTTATAACAACAGCAAAATCAATGACGGATTTTTTGAAGTGCAGTATCATCAGGACGGCGTATTTCTTCGCGTATATCCTCCGGAAAAGAACGGAAAAAGGCTGGAGACAAAGGAAGTATTGGAAAGCCTTGCACGCAAGATGATAAAGGGCCTTGACAAAAATGCGGTGGAAACAGCTGTCCGGGATGCAAATACACTTCCTGTAAAAATCGCTGAACCCCAGGAAGAGGAAAAAGTAAATGCATCAGCGTCAGTGACGATTTCTCCTGACAAAATGAAAGCATATATAACATTTACTCCTCCTGATAAAGGCAGGATGCTGACCATGGAGGAAGTAACGGATATCCTGAACCGGAATGGCGTGATTTATGGCATTAAAAAAGACGAACTTGAGATGGTCATAAAATACCCCGTATACAATCAGATGATCTGTATTGCTGAAGGGACCCCTCCTGAAAATGGCCAGAACGGAAAAGTTGAGTTCCATTTCGATATAGACAGGGAATGCAGACCGACAATACTGGAAGATGGTCGTGTGGATTTCAGGGAACTTAACCTTATACAGAGCGCTGAAAAAGGACAGGTACTTTGTACCCTGATACCTCCTGTTCCCGGAAAACCTGGCAGGTCGGTCTGCGGCACTGAGATACCGGCATTGGACGGAAAACCGGCAAAGCTTCCGAAAGGACGTAATGTTGTTGTATCTGAAGACGGGACGAAACTTATAGCCAGCCTCAGCGGGCAAATAAGCTATATAGACGGCAAAGTAAGCGTTTTTGCCACCTATGAAGTACAGGACAATGTGGATAATTCCACAGGGAACATCAATTTCATCGGCAATGTTACGGTAAGGGGTAACGTACTTTCAGGATTTGTTATAGAGGCCGGAGGCAGTGTTGAAGTTATGGGGGTTGTTGAAGGAGCAGTTATTAAAGCCGACGGTGATATAATCCTGCACAGAGGAATGCAGGGCATGGGCAAGGGATTACTCATGAGCGGCGGTGATATAATCGCCAGATATATTGAGAACAGCAATATCGAAGCAAAAAATGACATCAAAGCTGAAGCAATAATGCACAGCAATGTAAAATGCGGAAACAGGCTTGAATTATCAGGCAGAAAAGGACTGCTTGTAGGAGGATGCTGCAAGGTCGGGAAGGAAATAGTCGCGAAAGTTATAGGCTCTCCGCTGGCAACAGCTACTGATATAGAAGTTGGAGTTGACCCTACTGTCAGAGAAAGGTATAAGCAGGCCAGGGAAGAAATCAATCAGACAGAGACAGATCTGCGGAAAGCAGAACAAGCGATAGCAATACTTACGAAGATGGAGAAAATGGGAAATCTCACTCCGGAAAAGAGGGAAATGCTGGCAAAGAGCGTAAGAACAAAGGTTTACTATACCAGCAGGCTCAATGAACTGAAGGAAGAGTTCAGTATACTGGACGCAAAGCTCCAGCAGGATGCAAATGGCAAGATCAGATGCTATAATGTTATATATTCCGGTACGAAAGTAGCTATAGGCTCATGCATGATGTACGTTAAGGAAAACCTGCAGTACTGTACATTGTACAGGGATGGCGCCGATGTAAGAGTCGGTGCAATAGACGTGTAACAGGTTCAGGCTTTCGGTGCCGGACAAGGAAGTGAACTATATGCCAATAAAACCTGTGGATTTTCAGGTGATGATACCGAGGACTTTGGATGCAGCCAAAATGCAGAGTGATGAAATGCAGAAGCATGTCAATATTGCACAGCAGCAGGCTGCAGCCTTCCAGAACAAGGCGGAAGATACAGTCAGACAGGTCTATTCACGGTCCAGGACAGAAGAAGCGCGTATAAGTGAGAAGCAAAAAGAAGATAATCGGCAGCGAAACAGCAAAAAAAGGGAAGAAAATAAGCGTGGCGGCAGTGACAGCTTTAACGGCAGAAAGAAAAGTACTTCTGAAATAAGAACGAGTACAATAGACATAAAAATTTAAATTGATTTATTAGTGTACCCGAGATATAAAAACGTAAAAACACCGGTCAGGAAGGATTATCCTTCAGTATGTTGCCCGGCAGCTTATGAGGTGTGTGGAAATGAACGGTCTCTATGTAAGTCTGATATTTTTGGGAAGTTTATTGGTAGCCGTAAGTCTTGTTCTTATTTTTCTGGATAAAAGGAATGTGAGCAAATTCTGGAAAAATGTTGACCGCAAGAAGGATGAACTGGCAGAAGTAATAAATGATGCAGAGCAAATGATCGATGAATTAAACCGTCTTTCCGACTATATAGTCAATCAGATAGAGCAAAAAAATGAAGAGCTGAACAGAAATATCGAAGCCGCAGAGAAAAAGATAAATGACCTGCAGGAAAAAGCGGTGTCAGTCTGTGCACAGCCGATGAAAACTGACAAAAAACCAAACAGGAATAGCGGCGGCAGGCACAAAGGGCATAAGCAGGCACCGTCAGAAGGCAGTGATACATCTGTACTGACAGACAGGGACACTGAACATAGCATAATACCGCCTGCTGTAAGTACTGTCCAGGCTGCATCGGCGGCGTATAAAAGCAACGAAAAACCATCTCCGGAAACATCGGAGGAAAAAGTCATACCATTCGGTAACAAGTATGCGGAAGTTTTGCGCCTTTCCAAAGAAGGCATGGATGAAACAGTTATTGCAAAAAATCTAAATATAGGAAAAGGAGAGGTCGAACTGATAATCGGCCTTCAAAAATGAGGACAGTTATGGAACGATTTAACCTGAAAAGTTTGCTTCTTGGCATTGGAATAGGGATTATAATAACTTCTCTGGTCAGCCTTATATACCTGTCATCCAGGGATCCTTTCGAAGGCCTGACTGACGAGCAAATAATAAGCAGAGCTGAGAAATTAGGCATGGTCAGAGAAAATTAGACAGAGTTAAGTTTCTTGACAATAAGGTTCCGGCTGTTGTATAATTCTTTTGCAATGCTTGAAAAAACGCCGAAGTGATGGAATTGGCAGACGTAGTGGACTCAAAATCCACCGGTAGCAATACCGTGCGGGTTCAAGTCCCGCCTTCGGCACCATGGATGGGAGTAAGGTTTTGAGGCTTCGGTGCCGCAATAGAACCTTACTCTTTTTCTATCTTTATTTTACTTTTTACGACATTTTTACGGTATAACTGGCTCATGCGGCAGCTGCTGCGAAAGCTGCAATTAAAAAACGCCTGTCTGTGATCGGCCGTTGATTCTCATTTGAAAAATTAATCCGATGCCGAAAAGTATCGGATTAATTTTTGCCGCAGACCTGCCGTGAAATTTGCTGACCACTGCTCATGGCAAATATTTTACCAGGGAAATCAAACTTTTAGAATGTATCTTTATAATTTGAGTTGATTAAAGAAAGCTTTTGAGGGTATATTTAATTTGACATAATTTTATTGTATTTTAAGTCAAATATTACGTTGGCCGGGGAGGAATGTGGAAATGTACTTCAAATGGAAAGATGAATACTGCACTGGTATCGATGTAATAGACAAGCAGCACAGGCATCTGTTTGAAGTAGGAGCCAGGATCTTTGATCTGGCTGAAATGGACGATGGATTTGATCATTATGATGAGATAATGGATGTGCTGGCGGAACTGAAGGATTATACGGAATACCATTTCGGTTATGAAGAAAAACTTATGCAGGAGCATGGTTATGAGAATTATGAACAGCACAGGATACAGCATTACTTCGTAATTAAAAAAATCGATAAATTCCAGGCCGGTGATATTGATGAAAAGCAAAAGGAGACGGTACTTAAACTGGCTGAATTCATATCTGACTGGATCACGAACCACATATTAAAGGAAGATATGAAATATAAAGATTTTTTCATAAAGAACGGAGTCAGGTAAAAAGTGCCGCGGGAACGATATATGGCAGCAGAAGGATTATGCAAAAAAAACGTGGTACAGTATGGAATTTTTTATTAATTTTTGTTGAATCATTAACGCATTTTTATTATAATATCATTTGATATGCAAGCGCCTGGATATGGCAGCTTTCATATAAAAATACTTTCAAAATGACAGAGTAGGTTATTGCGCGTTAAGTGCCAGTTGGACGGGAAGTTGCCGCTGGACGAAAAGTCCTTATGGATTTGCGGTGCAATAGCCGCATTCCGCTGTCACAAAAGGGCATTTCCTTCCTTCTGTGACGCAATGTCGTTGAGAAGGGGCTCCGGCTGCTGATCAGTCTTTGTCTCAGCCAGTGGGCTTATGAAGGAAAGGAGGTGCTTCAGATGAAAAAGACAATAGTAGTCGTATTCATGAGTATGCTGATTGCGATGAATGTGCTGCTTACTCATGTCGTTCCGGTCATACAGACTGATATTGCCAGGGTCAGTTTTGGTTTCATACCTCTGTCGCTGGCTTCTATGTTGTTTGGACCGGTTATTGGCGGATTTGTCGGGGCTTTGAGTGATATCCTGGGTATGATAATCTCCCCGAAAGGGCCGTATTTTCCTGGTTTTACCCTAAATGCTTTCCTGACAGGTGCAATATATGGCATATTTTTGTACAGAAAACCCAAGAGCCTGCCAAGAATTATACTGGCAGTATTTTGCGTAGCTTTTTTTATCAATATAGGACTCAATACGTACTGGTTGACTATTCTTACAGGAAAAGGCTATTTTGCACTGCTTCCTGCCCGAATTATCCAGAATGCGGTTACAGCAGTTATTCAGGCAGTATTGATACCTGTTGTCTGGAGACTGGTTGGAAGCAATGCCGAAAATATGCTTCTGAAACATCCGGCATAAAGCAAAAAGGTCCGTAAGGGCCTTTTTGTTACGGTATGCGCTGTGAGTAAGCTATCCTGATCTGAACCGGTGTTTTTCATTTCCGTCGTCATTTCATTATATCGAAGCTGTAGCCTTCACCGGAATTATCATCTACATTATCTGACGGGTCTATAAAACTGAGCTTCAGAAAATCTTCCTTTAAAGCAGGTATCGTAGCTTCAAAACCTGTGTCTTTTCTTACCATCGGCACCAGCTGCTCATTGTCCCAGTTGCTGCCATATCCGATGTGTAATGATATTTCAGAAGCACCATTTTTGGACAGAATCCCATCATACATAACTGTAATTTTATCACCTACAACAGGAAATGCCGGGCTTATAGCCACACCTTTATCGAGATAATCCAGGTTTTTAGAATTGTTTTTCTGCATTTCACCACCTCATACAATGTCATCAAATGTTTCTCCTATAAACCGAGTTTATGCTGCAGAGATTATTTGCTCCCCAATAGCATATACATCTTTAGAAAAATAAATTCAGGTACTTCACAGCAATATACCGGATGCAGCAGCAGAATTTTTTCAGGATAAATGCTTAAACTAATAAAGTGATCCATCCATGTACTTCTATCAGTCCGATGCATGGATTAACAGCCAAAACTTTCGAATAAAGTTTATGAGAGGGTAAAGATATGAAAGCAGTAATTATGGCAGGCGGGGAAGGCACCAGACTCAGACCTCTTACCTGCAACAGGCCAAAACCGCTGGTTCCGGCCGCCGGAATACCTGTTATGGAGCATATCATTTTTCTCCTTAAAAATCATGGCATTACTGATATTTCTGTTACACTTCAGTACTTGCCGGATCATATAAGTGATTATTTCGGAGACGGCAGTCCTTTTGGCGTCAGGCTCAGATATTTTATTGAAAAAAAACCACTTGGGACTGCCGGCAGCGTGAGAAATGCAGGAGATTTTCTTGATGATGTATTTCTTGTCATAAGCGGTGATGCATTGACAGATGTTGACATTACCGACGCGGTCAGATTCCACAGGGAACATGACGCTATGGCAACTCTGGTACTGAAAAGAGTTGATATACCACTGGAATACGGCGTAGTTGTTACTGACAATGATGGAAGGATTATACGCTTCATTGAAAAACCAGGCTGGGGTGAAGTATTCAGCGATACCGTAAATACCGGGATATATATTTTGTCGCCTGAAATTTTCAGTTATTATGACAAAGATCAGTTTTTTGATTTCAGCAAAGATCTTTTTCCGATCCTCCTTAGGGAAAAAAAGAATTTATATGGATATATTACAGATGATTACTGGTGCGATATAGGCGATATTTGCGCATATTTGCAGGCAAACTGCGACATCCTGGATAAAAAAGTTAAAGTGCGTATACCGGGAAACGAGATAAAACAGGGAGTATGGGCAGGCCCGGGAACGATAATTGAGAGTACTGCCTGCCTTGAAGCTCCATGCGTAATAGGTGCAGGCTGCTATATCAGGCATGGGGCTGTCATTGGGAGTTATTCCGTTATCGGTGACGGATGCATAATAGGCGAACGCACAAGTATCAAAAAAAGCATAATATGGAAGAATTCGATTATCGGCAATAATGTACAGCTCAGGGGCAGTATTGTATGCAGCCGTTCACGCCTGGCAGACGCAGTTTCGGCATTTGAGGATTCAGTAATCGGCGAGTTTTCAAATGTCGGAGAAAGGGTACTGATACGACCGTCAGTAAAGATATGGCCCGGCAAATCCATCGAACAGTGTACTGAAGTTAGCTCAAACATTGTATGGGGTTCGAAAACCGGCCGACAACTCTTTGGAAACAGAGGTGTCTGTGGTGCTGTTAATATCGATATAACACCGGAATTTGCAGCAAAACTAGGAGCATCCTTTGGTGCTGCGGTAAAAATGAGGGGAAAGGTCGGTGTAAGCTGCGATGGATCTCCGGCATCAGTCATGATAAAGAATGCGCTGATATCAGGACTGCTGTCTTCAGGTGTCCATGTCAATGATTATAAAACGCTGCTGATGCCGGCACTGAGGTCTGCAGTCAGGTTTTACCGGCTGGATGGTGCTGTTCACACAGGTATGTGTATGGGAAGCAAAACAAGGCTATCCATGGATTTTCTGGATAAAGCAGGCAGCAATATAGACAGGGCCCTTGAAAGAAAGATAGAAGCGATTTTTACAAGGGATGATTTTTCAAGATGTGAAGGTGACTGCCTTAAAGGCATAACAGAAATTTCAGGCTTTGATGATTTTTATGTAAAGAACATAATAAATGAAATAAAATCGGACAGCCTTGGTTTCAAAATCGCTCTCAATGGCCATTCGGAATATGTGATTAAAACTGTTTCAGGCCTTCTGACAGATTTGGGCTGTTCGGTGACAAGAATGTCGGATGCACAAAACGGTAAAACTTTTTATCCTGATACCGGAAAATTCTGCAGATATGTCAAAAAAGGCGGATTTGATCTTGGAGTATCAATAGAAGATTCATGCGAAAAAATGATGCTGGTCGATTCAAAAGGAAGACTGGTTACAGAAGATATGTTTATAGCGCTTGTCACACATGTGCTTTTCAAAAAACTGGGGGGCGGAACGGTAGTGGTACCATTTTCTGCAACGTGGGCAGTTGAAAGGATAGCTGAAGAATATAACGGAAATGTCATAAGAACTAAAACTGCCCCGAGAGATATGATGAGCAAGCTTTTGGGAGCAGATGCCAGGCAGGAACTTCTGGAACAGTTTACGATGCATTTCGATGCAGCAGCCGGATTGGTGAAGCTGCTGGACTTTATGGCTGCCAATAACATCGGACTTGATAAAATGATTGATATGCTTCCCGATATCCATATACGCAGAAAGGAAGTAGAATGCGGCTGGGACGCAAAGGGAAGAGTTATCAGAAAAATCATACAGGATAATTGTACAAACAGGATAGAGATGCTGGAAGGTGTCAAAGTCTATGATAAAAACGGTTGGGTATTGGTGCTGCCGGATTCTGAAAGACCAGTGTGCAATGTTATCGGAGAAGGCTACAGTGAAGAATTCGCAGAGGAACTGACCAACTTATATGTAAGGAAGGTGAGGGAGATCAGCAGAAGCTGACTGCTGCATTGTACTGTCAGCAGCATTATATTTCATCAAGTTAACAGGCAGTCAGATTTTTTCAGTAATCTGCAACATGGCAGTTTGGGTTAAAAAAGGCACTATAGTGCCTTTTTTAAGATATATGTGTTTTGTGCGATGATATTATCGTTATAATAGTGGGTATATTCTACTTGAAATAATGTCTTCAAATAATTAGAATTGAGATAAGTACGGATATGTCTGAAAGAAACGGAGAAGCTATGAAAAAACCGGAAAGTCGGTACATTTTGCTGGTCGTTTTTATTATATTTGGAATGGTAATATCCATACAGTTCAAGAGCACTCTGAACAGCAGGAAAGCAGCTGCTGCCGGTTCGCTCAATGCTGAAATGCTCAAAGAGCAAATTTCACAGGTAAACAATGAAATAGAAGAACTCAAAGCGGCCATTGATGAAAATGTGGCATTGCAGAATGATATCATCAAAGAGTATATATCTCTTCAGAATGATGACAAGCTGAACGAAGAATGGGAACAGATAAAACTGCACACCGGTCTTGTCGGTGTAGCAGGACCAGGTATCAGGATAACTCTTAATGATGCGGAACGTCAGCCGGATATCAACCCGGAACTTCTGGTAATACACGCAGAAGATGTGAGAACTATACTGAATGACCTGAAAATAGCGGGAGCACAGGCTATTGCGATTAATGGAGAAAGAGTGGTGCCTATGAGTGAACAGGTGTGTGCAGGTCCAACGATTATTATCAATGGCAACAGACATCCCGTACCGTATATTATCGAGGCAATCGGTGATCCTGATGTACTGTTCGAAAATATAAGCAACAGCGACAAAGTTGCTGAACTGAAGCTTTTCAACATACAGGTAGAAATAACGAAGGTAAAAGAGGTACAGATCCCCAAATTCAGCGGTGCCGGTAATCTGGACAAATACATATCGGGATTGGAGGTGGTTGAGAATTGAAGAAGTTGTCACACAACATTGCAATTATGATAGTGTGTATGCTGCTGGGTATTATGCTTTCGATGCAGTATAAAAGCGTGAACTACAACCAGGCTATGTCGAGCCTGAATAATAAAAGGATCGAAGAACTCAAAGAAGAACTCATAAAGCTCCAGAACCAAAAAAATGAGCTTCAGGACCGCTATACAAAACTGGAAGAAGAAAACCAGACATATGCGAAGGTTAAGGAAGGAGACAGCGAAGCTGTACAGCAGATCAAGAATAGCCTTAAAAAGGCAAGAATCTTTGCAGGATTAGAGACAGTGAAAGGTGCAGGACTGATTATAACATTGGACGATAACGATTTTGTACATGTTGAAGATAATGACATACTCCAGATAGTAAATGAGTTAAGAGCGAGCGGTGCCCAGGCTATCTCCGTCAATGATGAGAGGATCGTTGCGATGACGGAGATCCGTGAAGCCGGAACAAATATAGTAATAAACGGAAAACAGTTCAAGGCGCCTTTTGTTATAAAAGCCATAGCAGATCCTGATGAGCTTGAAAGGTCCATGACATTTATCGGCGGATACCTGGACTTCCTTACCAATGATTTGCAAATGAACGTAACTCTAAAAAAATCTGATGAAATAATAATCAACAAATTTGTGGATGACGGCACTGTTATCAGGACAGATCTGCTCACGCCTGTAGAATAGCCGTTAAATAAACCGGTATATTTTCGGACCTCCATAATACAAATATATTGAGGAAAAGTTCACTGAACGCCTCATTGATGCACAGCCGCAGGGGAATCACTGCGATTCCTGCAGTTTCTTTCCGGATTATGCGTCATGGTGCAGGCAAAACAGCCTTGACTTGATAACCATCGGAAAGTTGGCATACAAGCCGGGGCTTTTTTACTTCGTATTTGTGGAGGTCATCTTTATGGGTCCATGTAAAAACTACTGCAAATTTAATATTATGAAAGGTATTTCGCTGTTTATCGCAATATATATGGCGGTATTTTTTTGCGGTTGTACCAAAGCCAGTTCATATAATCCGGCATTAAGCGATCTGGGCGGTGTATACGCCAGCAGCTTCAGCGATCTGGATATAGAGGTCGAGATCAGCGGCAGGCTTTCGGAAGACGAGGATGAAGAAGGGATGCAGGCACAGGTAAGCTGGGGCAAAATTTATGAAAATGAAGAACTTCTGAATCAAATTACTTCAGCTGACGGCACATTAAGCAACAAACTGCTCCGATGGGGCATATCAAGAAGGCCGGACAACCTTGTCCCCAAAGCTGATCCGGGTGCTCCGGAACTGCTAGCAAAATATGGAAGCGTATGGATCGGTGATACCAGCAAAAGCGTCATTTACCTTACTTTCGATGAAGGATATGAAAACGGGTATACTCCAATGATCCTGGATACTTTAGCTGCCAATAACGTCAAAGCCGTATTTTTCATAACCGGCCCTTATCTGAAAGAACACCAGGACCTTGTACGCAGAATGGTAGAAGAAGGACATATGGTAGGCAATCACACGATACATCATCCCAGCCTTCCGGAACTTGATGACAGACAGCTTGAAGAAGAAGTTCTCGGACTCGACAGGGCTTTCAGGGAGAAGTTCGGAAAGGATATGAGATTTCTGCGCCCTCCCAAAGGTGAGTACAGTGAAAGAACACTGGCGCTTACCAATGAACTTGGATACTGCAACTTGTTCTGGAGTTTTGCATATGATGATTGGTACCGGGACAAAAGCAGAGGACCGCAGTACGCATATGATATAGTTATGCGGAACCTGCACAATGGTGCAGTCCTGCTGCTTCATGCGGTTTCCAGGGACAATGCTGAGGCCCTTGACAGCATTATAAAAGGTGCGGCACAGAAGGGATATTCCATAGGCGACCCTGCTGATCTGCTGCCGTCCGGGAAGGCTGGAGATGTATCGTATGGCGAAGAGTAACGCCAAAAGAAAAAATAAAAGTGAACAGAATAAAGCTGACAACAAGAAGGGATTTAAGGAAAAATTCACTGAATTGCTGGAGCTTCCGAAAGAATTGGTCCTTGACCGTCCTAAACTGACGATGATAGGGCGGAACGATATGATGATAGAAAACTACAAAACTGTCCTTGAATATGGCAGCGGCCGCCTGAGAGTCAAAACCGGCTCAGGTATTCTGAGAATTACCGGTGACAGTCTGATGATACGGGAAATATCATCTGAAGATATCATTATATCAGGGACGATCCATACACTTGAATTTACTGATGCGGGGTGAAGCTCTTGTTGTTCAGAGTGTGGAATTATCTGCGCGGATATGTTATTATTATAGTTGAAGGCTTTTTCATAGAAAAATTTATTAACATATGTGCCAGACGCAATATATTCCTTTGGGACATCAGGATGCAAAACGAGCGGCTGGTCACTATGAGAACGACGATAAAAGGATTTAAAAAAATGAGGCCGGCTGCCAGGAAAGCCGGATGCAAGGTAAGGCTGCTGAAAAAAACGGGCCTGCCGTTTGTGTTTAACAGATATCGCAGGCGCAAGGCGTTTTTTGCAGGAGCTGTTTTATTTATCGTATTGATTAATTTGCTTGCCTCATTTGTCTGGAGCATTGAGATTACGGGAAACAAAGAACTGCAGACAGAATTTATAGAGGATGCGCTCAGCAGGCATGGAATAAAGGCAGGGGCGTTCAAGTACCGTATCGATACTGACAGTGCTGTGGATAAAATGATGATGGAAATCGGCAAGCTGGCGTGGATAAGCATTAACCTGAAAGGCACAAAGGTGAGGGTCGAGGTACGGGAAAGAAGAGATTTGCCACAGATCGTGCCGAGACATGTACCATGTGATATAATTGCTCAAAAAGACGGCATAATAACACAGATTGTAGCAAAGGCAGGCATGGAAGCTGTTAAGGAAGGAGATACTGTAAAAAAAGGACAGGTACTTATCTCAGGCAGCATACCTGTGAAGGGTTCCGATAAGAGCAGGCTCGTACATGCCATGGGCACTGTCAATGCAAGAACATGGTATGAAGAAGAGGTACCTGTAATACTGACTAAAACAGAGCGGATCAGAACAGGGAAGGTTATAAGGGACAGTTCACTGATACTGTTTTCGTGGAAACTGAATATTGTAAGAAGCAAAAACAGATTCAAAGACTATACGTCCGAAGAGTCCAGGAAAAAGCTTACTATAGGAGATAACCTCGTTTTCCCGGTTGAATGGGAAACGATCAGCTATTATGAAGAAAAAACAGTTGAAGCCAATATAAATGAAGAAGATGCGAAGAAAAAGGCGGCTGACGAGGCATACGAAAAGGCACTTGAACAGGTGCCGGAAGGAGCCATTGTAGCCGGAGAGAACGTTGTATTCATACAGGATAACGACGTCCTTACTGCGAGAGTAACACTGGAATGCATTGAAGATATAGGGATGTCCAGGCAGATTGGAGGAAATTGATTGGACAATTTTGAAAAGACAGTCGAGTTTGAAAAGATCGAGGATGCGATAAATTTATTCGGGCAGTTTGACGAAAATGCCAGAATAATTGAGGAAGGTCTCAATGTAAAACTGGTTTCGAGAGATACCGAAATTAAAATAACAGGTGAAAAAGATAATATAGAAAAAGCGTCGGCAGTCATTGAGAAACTGCTGTCGCTGATCCGGCAGGGCGACGATATTACAAGACAAAATGTAAGCTATCTTGTAGATCTGGCATCTGAAGGTAAAATCGAAAAAATCGGTGAATACCCTGACGATCATATATGTGTTACAGCAAGAGGGAGACAGATAAAATCAAAGACTCACGGACAAAGCAGGTATGTCAATGCCATAAAGAATAATACTGTTGTGTTTGGTATTGGTCCTGCAGGCACAGGCAAGACATTTTTGGCGGTGGCCATGGCTGTTGCCGCTTTCAGGGACAAGCAGGTCAACAGAATAATTCTTACCCGCCCGGCTGTTGAGGCAGGAGAGAAGCTCGGCTTTCTTCCGGGTGATATGCAGAATAAAGTGGATCCCTATTTGAGGCCGCTTTATGATGCGCTTTATGAAATTATGGGAGCAGAAACATATCATAAGTATCTTGAGAAGGGTATGATCGAAATAGCTCCGCTGGCTTATATGCGCGGACGTACGCTTGATGATTCCTTTATTATACTGGATGAGGCGCAGAATACGACACCGGAACAGATGAAAATGTTCCTTACGCGTATCGGATTCGGGTCGAAAGCTGTTGTCACAGGAGATATAACCCAGATAGATCTCCCAGGTGACAAAAAGTCAGGCCTGAAGGAAGTTACAAAAATACTCAGGGGTGTTGAAGGACTTGAATTTGTATATTTAACTGAAAAAGATGTAGTCAGACATGAACTTGTACAAAGGATCATAAAAGCATATGAAAAATATGATTCACGCAAAGGCTGACATGATGTGTTATACCAGGCAGCTGACAGGATCGTCTGACCCGTTTTTGATGCAGCCGGCAGGAAATTAAACCGATAGGGGGCTTTATATTGAAACCGGTCACTAAAAAATCCCGGAAACAGATTCTGTCCCACATGAAAAACAAATCGATACAGCGAACATTTATTATATTTGTGACTATAATATTATCTTTTGTAATCATCGAGAACGGAGCCGCTCCGAAAAAGTACAGGCTGACATTGGGAGAAAAATCCAGATACGATATTATGGCTCCGAGAGATATCGTAAATGTGCTGCTTACTGAAAAAATTGCCAGAGAAGCTGCAGATAACGTTCCTCCGGTAATGGAAAGGCTCGATGACGTACCTATAGACATAATAAATACAGCCAACAATTTTATAGATCAGATCAGGGATGCCAGGTCCGACATGGAAAACAGCATTAAGGAGCGCGGCGTCAGCAAAGGTACAGCACGATATAATGATCTGCTGGAGCAGATGAGTACAGAGGCGGCAGAAGCGCTGCTGCTGAAACTTAACCAACTGAATATCCGGATACCGGAAGAAGATATCAAATACATTCTGGCTTCGGTGCCGGAAAATGAACTGGATTTATTTGAAGCGATGTTTATAGATCTGGTCAGCACTGTTATGAAAGATGAAGTCAATGAAGATAACTTGTCTGAAAAAGTAGATTATGTTCAGAGGGTATTAAATACCAGTGATCTTTCCCGGGAGCTTAAAACTCTGGGAGGTGCTGCGGCAAAAGCTTTGCTGAAACCTAACAGCATAATTGATGAAGAATCGACAGAAAGTGCACGGACGGAAGCATATAATGCCGCTCTTGAAGACAAACAAATAATACAGGAAGGATCAAGGATCCTGAGCTATGGCGACATAGTTACGGAGGACAAACTGGAAGTACTGAAGGAATTGAACCTGCTTGAAACAGGCGGTTTTGACTTCAAATTCGCCGGCGGTATACTGGCAGTAGTACTGATGCTGTCATTCCTGCTGATATTGTATATAAATAATTTCTGCCGCAAAATCATTCCCGGTACGAAGGAAGCGCTCCTTCTGAGTGTTATCATCATCCTTACCCTGGTTTCCGCCTGGCTGCTGGATCCTGTGAAAACATTACTGATACCGGCGTTTATCGCTCCTATGCTGATATCGATCCTGCTTGATCTCAGGCTCGGTATAATTGTAAATACGCTGCTGTCAATGGCAATATTCTTTATTACCAATGGAGATCAGCAGTTTTTATTTACGTCTCTGATCGGAGGCACCATAGCTGCTTTCATAGTGACTGGGGCAAACCAGAGAAGCAAGCTTTCCGCCTCAGGCCTGGTGATAGCGGCAGTTAATGCAATAGTTGCAGGCAGTATCGGGCTGATAAACAAAAGCAGCCTAATAACTATTGCAAATAATGCGGGGCTGGTTGCTGTAAACGGAATGCTTTCCACTATACTAACCATAGGCCTGCTTCCGTTTTTTGAAAGTACATTCAACATAATCACACCGCTTAAGCTGCTGGAGCTAGCCAATCCTAACCATCCTCTGATGAAGAGGCTTTTGATGGAGGCTCCGGGCACATATCATCACAGCCTTATGGTAGGCAATCTTGCTGAGTCTGCAGCTGAGGCAATTAACGGCAATGCGCTGCTTGCAAGGGTAGGGGCTTATTATCATGATATCGGCAAACTTAAGCGCCCTAATTTTTTCAAGGAAAATCAGCTTTCAGATAATCCGCATGACAGGATGACTCCGAACTTAAGTACACTTGTGATTACTTCGCATACGGCAGACGGAAACGAAATAGCAATAAAATATAAAATACCACTTGCAGTAAGGGATATAATAGTACAACACCATGGAACGACACTGGCAGCTTATTTCTATTATAAAGCCAAAAAGGCTGACAAGGGGGATACTGTAAAGCAGGAAGATTTCAGATATCCGGGCCCGAGACCAGCCACAAAGGAAGCTGCGGTGGTAATGCTGGCTGATTCAGTAGAAGCTGCGATCCGGTCTATGGCTGAAAAAACAGAAGGAAAGATGGAAGGACTTATACGGAATATAATCAAAGACAAGCTGGATGACGGGCAGCTTGATTTGTGCGATCTTACACTCAGGGATCTTGATGTGATTGCGAAGTCATTTATGCATGTATTTGGAGGATACTTCCATGAACGGCAGGAGTATCCGGAGATAAAGAAAAAAAACACTGATAAAGAAACGGACGTCAGTCTGCTGGCCGACTATAACAGCGAGACAGCGGGTAATGATATAAATTTACAGCGTGCTGTACATGAAAGCAGCACGGATATACAGGCAGACAAGGAGGGCATAAAAACTGAAAAACAACATGTATAAAAAAGTTGAAGACACAAAAGTATTTATCGAAAATGAACAGTCAGCCGTCGGGATAAGGGAGGAGCATTGCAGGCTTCTGCAGGATACAGTTCTCGAGTGCCTGAAACATGAGAATATAAAAGCAGGCTGTGAAGTCAATATACTTCTTACTGATGATGAATCAATAAAGCAGATAAACAAACAATTCAGAAATGTGGACGCTCCGACCGATGTCCTGTCATTTCCCATGGCTGATATTAAAAAAGGAGATATAAATGACGACGGCAGCGATTATGATCCGGATGAAGGGCTGCTTATGATCGGAGATATCGTAATTTCGACAGAAACTGCCCTGCGGCAGTCAGAATTGTACGGACATTCCTTCGAAAGAGAGATTGCTTTTCTGACTGCACATGGTGTATTTCACCTGCTTGGCTATGATCACATGGAAAAAGACGAAGAAGCGGAAATGATGGAAAAGCAGGAGGCTGTTCTGAATAAGCTGGGGTTAAGGAGAGAATGAAGAACAGGACACTTGTTGAAAGCTTCAATAACGCATTCAATGGAATCATATCTGCTGTAAAGACGGAAAGGAACATGAAGATCCACCTGGTCGCAGCGGTTTTGGTGCTTATTTTATCACTGTTTTATGATCTTTCCAGAACCGAGTTTTTAATTGTGTGCGTTACAATTGCCCTTGTTATCATATGTGAACTGTTCAATACGGCCATAGAAGTTATTATAGACACCATTATAGGGATATACCATCCCAAAGCCAAAGTGGTCAAGGATACAGCTGCAGGAGCCGTATTCCTGTCCGCACTGCTGGCTGTAGTAGTGGGGTACTTCATATTTTTCGACAGAGTCAGTACGAGCCTGGAAACAGTCATTTCCAGGATAAAGCAGGCTCCGATGCATATAACAGTTATTGCGATCGTATTGACGATGGCTGTCGTGCTTATTCTGAAATTCCTGTTCAAAAAAGGAACACCGTTCAGCGGAGGTATGCCCAGCGGACATTCAGCCATAGCATTTTCAGCAGCAACTGCTGTTGCACTTTATTCAAACAATTCCGGCATAACAATGTTATGCCTTATTATTGCATTGCTTGTAGTACAAAGCAGATTAGAGGGGAAAATACATAATATTATAGAGCTGTCGGCAGGAGCCCTGATAGGTTTCCTGGTGACATTGCTTATATTTCAGCTTATGGCACTATAGCCAGAATACTCAATGTACGGACATAATAGCAGGAGGTAATGACAAGTGTTCAAATCAGGTTTTGTTTCTATAATCGGTCGCCCGAATGTTGGAAAATCAACACTTACAAACAAACTTATCGGTGAAAAGATATCTATTATATCAAGTAAGCCGCAGACCACAAGAAATGCCATAAAAGCAATTATAAACACCGACCACAGCCAGATCGTCATTATAGATACTCCCGGCATACATAAGCCAAAAAACAAGCTGGGTGAATACATGGTCAAGCTGGCAGAAAGCACACTCAATGAAGTCGATGTTATCCTGTTCCTTGTGGAGGCAACAGATGAAAAACCCGGAACCGGTGACCTGCATATTGCTGAACAGCTGAAAACAGTCAAAACACCGGTTATTCTGGTCATTAACAAAATAGATCTCGTTAAGAAAGAGCTGATTCTGCAGAGAATAAGCGAATTTTCACAATTGATGGATTTTAAGGCTGTCATTCCTATATCAGCATTAAATGACGAGGGAACGGATATTGTCATAAGCGAGATCACAAAACTGCTTCCTGAAGGACCTAAATATTTCCCGGAAGATATAATCACGGATCAGCCCGAAAAAATGCTGGCTGCTGAGCTTATAAGGGAGAAAATCCTGGAGCTTGTAATGGACGAAGTTCCACATGGAACAGGGGTCGAGATCATATCATACAAAGAACGTGAAGGTAAGAACATGATAGATATAGAGGCAAATATCTATTGTGAACGTGATACGCATAAAGGCATACTTATCGGCAAAGAAGGTGCAATGCTGAAAAAGATTGGTACCCTGGCCAGAATCGAGATGGAAAACCTGCTTGGCGCAAGGGTATTTCTCAAGCTCTGGGTCAAGGTAAAACCTGACTGGCGCAACAGTGAAAATGTTCTGAGAACGCTTGGCTACAAGTAAAGCCGTTGATTGGTTCAAACCGGCATTTAGCATCAAAATCACATATTTCAAGTATACAATCTCCTTTTTAGAGAAAGATATAAAGTGCAGGGACAAATTCAGCAGCTAATTAAATGGCTGCAGATATGTCCCTGATTACCAAAGATTGAAAAGGGGGATTGCAATGTTGAAGGAATTTGCGTGGGATGCATTCATAAACAAAGGTATCCTGGAGTCTTATATATTTTATAAAGAAATAGAAGAAAGGGAAAGGGCTGATGAACAAAGGAAAATTGCAGAAGCAGAGGCAGCTACCAGTATAAGCAATGCATGAAGCCTTTATGTTGTTCAGCCCTGTGATCTGTCATGGGTTTTCTCAAAACCAGGGGGATAGTTGTAAAAGAGGTCAATACAGGTGAAGCTGACAAGATCATAACCATTTTTTCGAGGGACCAGGGCTGCATCCAGGCGGCAGCCAAGGGGAGCAGACGGCCGCGGTCCAAGCTCTCCGCAGCATCGCAGCTGCTGTGTTACGGTGAGTATATGCTTTACAGCGGTAAAGAAATGTATTCTGTTAACAGTTGTGATGTGATAGAGCCTTTTTATGAAATACGGAATGATATGATAAAACTGACGTATGCAGCACATTATACAGATATAGTGCTGGAAATCATTCAGGAAAACCAGCCTTCCGCAAGGCTTTTGAAGCTTTTGCTCAACACACTCTATATGCTGGCAAAGACAAGCAGGGAACCGGAATTACTGACGAGGATATTTGAGCTGAGGGCTGTATCATATGCAGGATATGCACCGCATGTAAATGCATGTATTAATTGCGGCCAGGCACCTGAAAAAAATTACTCCTTCAGTTTTGCAAGATGCGGTTTTCTTTGTGACAGGAACGAATGTGCAGCTTTGGATAACTCAGCGCTTTTGTTGTCAGCAGGAGCATCAAGGACGATACAGCATATAGTTTATGCCCCAATGAAGGAACTGTTCAGTTTCAGTGTGTCTGAGCAGGTGCTGCATGAGCTGGAACATGTTTCAGCCAGATATCTCCGGGAACGTCTGGAACGGGAGTTTAACAAACTGGACTTCTTAAAAAAAGTGTATTAAGGAAAGGGGACACGCCTCTGCAGGGAGTATTCCTTAATGGATGAGGCATGTCCCCTTTTGACGCTAAAGCTTTTCGGAAACACCTCGACCGGAGAATGAATATGTAAAAGGGAGGTGTGTCCCCTTACGCTATACTGACACGCCTCTGCAGGGAGTATTCCTTAGTGGATGAGGCATGTCCCCTTCCATTGTGACGAGCAACAAAAAAGAGAGGTTTTATAACCTCTCTTTTTTTGGTGCGGTCGATGGGACTTGAACCCATACGGTTGCCCATACGCCCCTCAAACGTACGCGTCTGCCAGTTCCGCCACGACCGCATATTCTGTATGTCCGAGCCAATTGACAGAACTTATTATACTAACATAATGGCCAGGTGTCAATAGTTTTAGTTAAAATACTTATGGCTGAAATTGCGGGAAGAATGCCCGTAAACTTATGTATTGAATTCTGCTCCGCCAATTGGTAGAATTAAAACGTATAATTGTTATAATTTTGTACACAGCAATATTTAGATGAAATGGAGATAAAATAATGGCTGGATTGTTCGGATTTTTTGATTACAACAGGCCTGGACCCGGTGTTCCAAAGGATGCACCTCCCAAATCGCCTTTTATCGTATTTTTTGAGATACTGCAGAGAAAATTCTGGAACCTGTGCAAGATTAACCTGATGTTTTTGGTATTTAATCTGCCTGCTGTTGCAGCAGGAATGTTTATTATGCTTTCTTTATTTCCGAATATTTTCCCTGATGCAATGGAAAGTTCGGGGAATATGCTTATGGACGTAATAATGAAGTTTGTACTTCTTACGCTGATGACATGTATTCCCATGGTTACTGTCGGACCGGCACAGGCAGGATTCACCTATATTTTGAGGAATTATGCAAGGGAAGAACATGCATTTATATGGGGCGATTTCAAAGATGCGGCCAAAAGCAATTTTAAGCAGAGTTTAATCGTCAGTGCGATAAACTTTGTTTTTACGTTTCTTACATTATTTTCGATCAGGGCTTACTGGATACTTCTGGATGCCGGGCAGATACCGGCTGTGCCAGGCACTATCGGTTTTGCTGTAATGATTGTGATACTGCTTATATTTGCCTGCATGAACATTTACATTTATCAGATTATGGTTACCTTTGATCTTACATTGAAGCAGTTATATATAAACTCATTGATTTTTGCGGTCATTAAGTTCCTTCCCAACGTGGGGATACTGTTGCTGAGTTCATTTTTGATATTCCTGACCTTTGGACTTGTAATATCTTTTAGTCCACTGATAGGGTTAGTGTTTTATATTTTTATTACAACCAGTTTTATAGGCTTCCTGATAAATTTCTACGCATATCCGAAGCTGAAGAAATACATGTTGTCCCGCGTCGAAGAAGATGATGAGGATGAAGATGATGACGAAGAAGATGAGGAGGAAGAAAACCAGGATAAATCAGCAAAGCTTGTTGAAGGTGAGCAAGACAACAGAGATACAGCAGCAATGGCTCAGGATAATGATGATGGCGGAGTTGTGGGTGATGACGGGATAAAAAGGTACTTCTGATACTGCACATGTTAAAGAAAGCAAAAGCTGTCCCGGATTTAAGCGGGACAGCTTTTAAAATTACCTTCACCGCACCGTCGGCCCGGGAGCGTCATAACAATGAAATGTCAGCTTAGTGCCGACTGCAGATTAAATTCTTTAGTTATTGCATCTACAGCCTTATCAACATCCTTCTCATAAATGAGATATGATATATCAACCTCGGAAGTTGTAACCAGCTTTATTTCTATGCCTTCGTCAGCCAGCAGCGTAAACAGCCGGGCAGCAACTCCGGGCAGATTGCGCATACCTTCACCATATACCTGCAGTTTGGTATTGCCGGCATCTACTTCAACTCTCAGGTTTTTTACAGACTGTTTAAATGTATTAACAACACTGAGAGCGCTTACGAGGTCATCCGACAGGATGCTGAACGATATGCTGATACTGCCTTTGTATGGCGGAGCCTGGCTTATCATATCGATGTTGATGTTCTTTTTCGCCAGGGCACTGAAAATATCGGATATGAGCCTGGTGTCATTGGGAAGCTTGTCGATGGTTACCAGCGCAACATTATAGGTAACATTGATTGTTGTAACCGGTCTTTCAGTCATGAAAAAACCTCCGTTTCGTTATTTATTCAGATGTATCGGTTTGGATAAGCAAAACCGGCAGGTCTGTTTATTAATACAGTTGACTCATTCTTCGCCAATCAGGTCATTCATATCATACATGCCCGGCTTCCTGCCAAAAAGATACCTGGCGGCCCGAAGTGCACCGGCAGCAAAAATTTCTTTTGACATTGCAGTGTGCCGTATTTCTATTATTTCGTCATTGCCGGCAAATATTACAGAATGTTCGCCTACGATCGTACCGCCACGAATCGCATGTATTCCAATTTCATTTTTGCTTCTTTTCTTCCTTCGTGAATGCCTGTCATATACATACTCACACTTTTGCTCCATTACGGAATTGATGGCGTCTGCTATAGCAAGTGCAGTGCCGCTGGGAGCGTCAAGTTTCTGGTTATGATGTTTTTCAACTATTTCTATATCAAAGTCTGATTCAAGAAGTTTTGCAGCTTTTTTTACAAGTCCGATCAGCAAATTAATGCCAAGCGACATATTAGCACTGAAGAAAACCGGTATGCTCTGCGAAGCCTTTTGCAGCAGCCTGACCTGTGACTGGGAATATCCCGTAGTGGCAACTACAAGAGGTACTTTATTTGCCGTCGAATAAGAAATCAACTTTTCCAGCGCTGCAGGATTGGAGAAATCTATGATAACATCGGGCTTTACACTGCATTCATTCAGATCAGTGAAGACGGGATAGGGATTTTTGCCGCTGTCGGCTATGTCATATCCCGCTGCTATGTAAAGGTCATCATATTGTTCTGCCAGCCTTGTAATAACCTGGCCCATTCTTCCGTTGCAGCCGCTCAGTAAAATTTTGATCAAGTCTTACACACCCTTTGTGCCGTTATTCAGAGTATTTTTGAAGAGGTGTGCATGTCAGGGATGACGGAAGTGACGGAACACACCTCTATCTTATGTATTTCTTTTACTGCCGGGGCATATTCAAAAAACTTTGACATCAGGAGCTGCATACCTCAGCTGTGGAGCAACCCGTAGTTCTGCATTGCTTTTATCAAAATCTCCCTGTTCTTTTCGGTCATATCTACCAGGGGCATCCGGCATTTGCCGACGTTCATACCCATCAGGTTCATTGCTTCCTTGACAGGGATGGGACTGACTTCGATAAACAGTGCCCTGACAAGCTCCAGTACTTTCAACTGGATCTTTCTGCTGCCTTCAACATCACCTTCAAGGAATTTAGCAACCATATCATGGGTGTCACGCGGTATGATATTGGCCATTACGGAAATGACGCCTTTACCGCCAAGAGACAGAAGAGGGACTACAAGGGCATCTTCGCCGGAGTACAGTGTGAAATCATCACCGCATAGGTTGATGATTTCGCCTGCCTGGCTGAGGTTGCATTCCTTGATGCCGACAATATTGTCTATTTCTGAAAGTTGTTTTACTGTTTCAGGGTTAATATTGAGGTTCGTTCTTGACGGAACGTTATACAGGATCATGGGTATGTTAATATTTTCTGCTATGGCTTTAAAATGCTCATACAAGCCACGCTGTGTAGTTTTGTTGTAATATGGACTGACGCTCAGAATGGCATCAGCGCCGGCTTGTTCTGCACGCTGGCTCAGTCTGATGGCATGTTTGGTGTCATTGCTTCCTGCACCTGCTATGACAGGCAGTCTGCCGTTTACTTTTTTTACTGTATAGGAAATGACATCGATGTGTTCGTCATCCGGCATTGTGGAAGCTTCACCGGTTGTACCGCATATGATTATAGCATCCGTTTTTTCTCTGATATGGAACTCTATAAGTTCCTCAAGTTTACCGTAGTCAACGCCGTCCTTTGTGAAAGGCGTTACTATTGCAACGCCGGATCCAGTGAAAATACATTTCTTCATTCCATCGACCTCCATAAACTATATTATTTACATCTCAAAGCCAGCCCTCAGCTTTAAGCAGTTCAGCCATCAGCACGCCGCCGCCGGCAGCTCCCCTTATAGTATTATGAGACAGACAGGTGAATTTGTAATCGAACAGATTATCCTCGCGTAGCCTTCCGACTGCTATACCCATGCCATTTTCAAGGTTCCTGTCAAGTCTTGTCTGCGGTCTGTCAGGCTGATCGAAATATGTCAGGAACTGTGCAGGTGCGCTGGGCAGTTTCAACTCCTGCGGCTTTCCTTTGTACTCTTTCCAGCATGACAGTATTTCATCCCTGGAGGGTTTATTCCTGAAGGAAATGTACACAGCTGCCATATGTCCGTCAGAAACAGGGACCCTGTAACACTGTGCGGATATTGCCGGACTGTTTGCCGGTACAATTTTGTCACCTTCAATACTGCCCCAGATCTTCAGCGGTTCTTTTTCGCTTTTTTCTTCTTCGCCGCCAATGTAGGGTATAACGTTGTCAATTATTTCAGGCCAGTCACTGAAAACCTTGCCGGCACCTGATATTGCCTGATAGGTCGAAGCAAGGATCTTTTCAGGCCCGAACTTCATGAGAGGATGTACGGCAGGCACATAGCTCTGAAGAGAGCAATTGGATTTTACAGCTATAAAGCCCCTTTTCGTACCGAGCCGTTTCCTTTGTTTTTCTATTATGGCGGCATGGTGAGGATTTATTTCAGGAATGATCATTGGTACATCTTCTGTGAATCTGTGTGCGGAGTTATTGGATATGACCGGCATCTCCGCGCGCGCATACTTTTCCTCCAGTTCCTTAATTTCTTCCTTTTTCATATTGACGGCGCAGAACACCATTTCTGCCTCATCAGCTATCCTATCTATTTCGTTTACGTTTCTCACAATGATGTTTTTTACACTTTCAGGAATTGGTTTATCCAGCTTCCAGCGCCCATTAACGGCTTCTTCGTAGGAAAGGCCTGCAGATCTTTCGCTGGCTCCTATTGCAGTAACTTCGAACCAGGGATGGTTTTCAAGCAGGGTAATAAAGCGCTGACCTACCATACCGGTTCCTCCGAGTATACCAACTTTAATTCTGTCAGAATTCATAGTAAAAACCTCCTGATAAAAATTTAACTGCCGGCGTGTGCCAGCAGTCCTGTTTGTCTGTTCCATGAACAAAATCCAAATGAACTGATAGCGCTCCATCAAAATACTTGATGACAGTTGCAAAGCTGTTCGCATTTGCAACCAGGAACCGGACCTGCAGGGGACCAGTCCCTTCGGCGCTTCACCCTTTCACAACATGTCACCGGCTCCTGCGGCCTATACGTTGTTACTGATGAGAAGCGCGCCTCTATCATGTCCTGTAATTAAATTGATTTAAATTATAATAACATCTGTGCAACTTATTGTCAAATATTTTATATCGAGCTTTTATTACAAAAATATTAAATTTCAGTAAAACAGCGATAACCAGGTCGAAACAGGAGGAAGATAAGCTTTTGATGTCGAATAACAAATTGTGAAAAACAAGCCGATAACATTTACCAATGAAAAGGAGAGCATATGATAAAGAACTTAAAGAACATATTGAAAAAAGCAGCTATCATTCTGACAGCTGTTTCGTTGACAGCCATGTTTTTCGGTGTACGTGCAGATGCAAAAAATGAAGATGAGACAATCCGAGTCGGACTATATTATAAAGGAAGTTCCGTCAATACAGCACAGTCTGTTTTCGACATATCTGCGGCATCAGGCCTGCTGATAGGTTTCGAAATGAACGGACAGTTTGAGAAGATCTGCAGTTACACAAATTCTTCAGCAGTATATATACGGAAGGACTCATACTATTATGACACAGGAAATGGCCTGAAAGAGTACGATCCGTCAAATTCAAATATCAGCGGGACAAAATACGGACCATACCATATAAAAATTGGAAGTGATTATCCCGATTCTGCTTCGGCAGCCGGACAGGTATTGGTTTACCGCCAGGCCGGGATTAATGCGTTCATAGCATATAATAATACATGGCAGGTATGGACGGGAACTTTTACCTCTGAAACTGAAGCAAACACTGCCATCACGGAAATAAGCAATATTTTGGGACTGGAGCAATATGAGATCATAAAACCGTCTTCGGACAGGATAGCTGTTGTTGACAGTAAATACGAAACCATATGTGCTTTTTCAGGAAAATCAGCTTATTTTCAGGTAAAGCCGGCACCGGAAAACAAAATTCCGGTGGTAAGCGTTAAGGGCAGCAAGTACAGGGGCTCCATTGAGGTAAGAAGGCTGGCGTCAAGCGATATGACTGTTATCAACGTTGTTTCGCTGAAAGAATATCTCTATGGTAATGTACCACCGGAGATAGGCGGAAAGTCGCCTGCTGAAGCACTAAAAGCACAGGCAGTCGTTTCAAAAATGTACGCGGTCAATAATAAAGGAAAACATGCCGGCACAGGATTCGATATATGTGCCACGACCCACTGCCAGGTCTACAAGGGTTACAGCGCCGAAGTGGCCGAATGCAACAAGGCCATAGATGAGGTCTGGGACAAACTGATTACATATAAAGGTGAGCCTATAAAGCATGCATACTATTTTGCCTCAGGCGGCGGAAGCACTGAGGACGTACGCAATGTATGGGGTTCAACAGTTCCGTATCTCGTAAGTGTGAGCGATAAATACGAAAAGATTTATACCTGGACAAAGACACTTAGAGCATCGGATGTTAAGTCAATACTTCCGGGAATCGGAAATATCCTTGGTATAACCATTACGAAAACAGCGCCTACCGGCAGAGTGACACAACTGGCAGTTACCGGGTCAAATAAAAGCGAACCTGTGTATTATACGAATGAAAAATGCCGTACGCTGTTTGGCCTGAACAGCCAGTTATATACCATCATAACGGATGCCGACGTTTATGTTGCCGGATTGTCATATGGGACAAAGAAAAATGTTGCTGCGGCAATTAATACTGACAGCACCAGTAAAGTTGCTGTAACTCAGTCAAAGGCTGAAAAAAGCAGCACTGCTGTGGCAGCAGAAGCATTTGCCGTGAGTGTACCTGATATTTCGCAGCCGTCAAAAACACAGCTGGGCGGTAAAAAAGTCATAACTTCGGGCGGTATCAGCAGTATTACAGGCGTGAACAACAAGGTTAAGATCCTTGGGGCAGACGGTGCTGTCAGTACAGCTACAGTGGTACCTGAAACATATACGTTTTCAGGCAGAGGCTGGGGCCATGCGGTCGGCATGAGCCAGGAGGGAGCTATTGGCATGGCAAAAGCAGGATTTAAATATGATGAAATATTAAAACACTATTTCACGGGGACGGAAATTAAGTAACAGCACCGCCGTAGATTGCCCTTGTATTGCAAAATGACATTATTTATAGTAATATTTCCTTTGTAAACTCAGACAAAGCTGCATTTTATGCAGCTTATTGTTTGAGCGGAGATTATTTTGGATAATTGAAGTATTTTAGAAAAAAATATTATAAAAAGAAAAGGTACTGATAAAAATGAAGGCAAGCGATTTTTATTATGAATTGCCGGAGGAACTGATAGCCCAGGAGCCTCCGGAGGACAGGAGCAGTTCCAGGCTTCTTGTGCTGGACAGGAGAACAGGTGATATTGAACACAGGATCTTCAGGGATATAAAGGAGTATCTGAATGAGGGCGACTGCCTCGTGCTTAACGACACAAGGGTCATACCGGCACGTCTGCTGGGTGAAAAAGAAGGCTCAGGAGGCAAGATCGAATTTGTTCTGCTGAAAAATGTGCAGGGCGATATCTGGGAAGTGATCCTGAAACCCGGAAGAAGAGCAAGACCAGGCGCAAGATTCGTATTCGGCGGCGGTGATCTTCGGGCAGAAGTGTTAGAGGTGACAGAGGGCGGCAACAGGATCGTGAGATTCGAGTATGAAGGAGTTTTCCAGCAGATCCTGGACAAAATCGGAATAGTTCCGCTGCCGCCATATATAACTAAAAAGCTGGATGATCCTGAGCGTTACCAGACAGTTTATTCCAGACACCGGGGATCGGCTGCTGCGCCTACCGCAGGTCTTCATTTCACAAAGGAACTGCTGGATGAACTTGCGGGCCGGGGAATTAAGATCGCATATTTGACACTGCATGTGGGACTTGGGACTTTCAGGCCGGTCAAAACAGAAAATATTGAAGAGCACATCATGCATTCTGAGTATTACAACCTGGATGAAGAGTGTGCCAATCTGATAAATCAGACAAAATCAGGCGGAGGAAGAGTTGTGGCAGTAGGCACGACCAGCTGCAGAGTCCTTGAGACAGTCGGTACTGAGGACGGAAAAGTCACCCCATCTTCGGGCTGGACAGATATTTTCATATATCCCGGATACAAGTTCAAGGTAATAGACGCACTGATCACAAATTTCCACCTGCCGGAATCTACACTGATAATGCTTGTCAGTGCTTTTGCAGGAAAAGACAAGATAATGGCAGCATATCACAAGGCAGTTGAAGAACGGTACAAATTTTTCAGCTTCGGAGATGCAATGCTCATAGTTTAACAGATTTTTTTCAGAGGATGCAGAAGCCCGAAAGCCCTTATACCAAGCGGTATAGGAGCTTTCTGCTATTCTTCTGATTTGTATAAAAATCTGTGTTCCAGACCATTTTTGAAGCGAATTGATATGATTTTGCCGTTTTTTATACAAAAGTTTTGAATGTGTTCGTAGGACTGTCCGCCGGGCAATCCGTAGGAAAATCCTTTGGAAGTCCATAAGATGCACTATACAATAGAATTTAAAGCGTATCAATAGGTATGCAAATGAATATAGAAACCTATACGATACCTTATAAATACCCTATCAATAGCCTATCGAAGATACAGACCATAGGACAGTCCTACGGAATGTCCTATGGATAATTCTTGAATAATCCAATGCTATTCTTTTATATTGCTTAGGTAAGAAATGCAATTTCTTTCCTCTGAGCTTATATAGTCTTCAAGCAAGCCCCATATAAGCCTACGGTCCCTTTCGGATGCTTTACAATAACCAGATATAAGAACATTTATTTCCGGGTCCGTTTCAGTTGATATAGTGGAATAAGGCGCAAGGCCTAAAAGATAATCAACTGAAACATTAAGAGCTTTTGCAATTTTGATAATAAGGCTAATTGTAGGCATGTGAACGCCGTTTACATATCTGGAAATAGTAGCCTCAGGTATATTGGATTCGTCCGCAAGCCATTTTTGATTTACCCCGCGCACGCTCATAATATGTTTTAGGTTTTCGCTGAATGTGAGCATATTTATCCCTCCAGTTATATTTTATAATCTTCTCGAAAACTCGAATGGCTTTCGAGGTCTCTATTTCAGGAGCAAGCTAATTTACTCACCCCTAAAATCCACCAATATTTCCCTTAAAATTTTCCAATAAAATTATCCTAGATTTAGCCATATATGGTGTCAATCTACCTTGATTTTTTCACAGCACCCCCAAAATCGAAGTGGGTGGTAATATTTACCATTACTTTGATTATGGAGGTTTTATTTATGCTGCGTAACTTTGAGTCTCACACTTCTTATCAGGAAAACCTGAAGCTTCATCTCCTGCTT